>Ga0209347_1001513_pt1 | contig 37062 bp, 27 predicted proteins | sample AutmiccommuBRH23_FD_187382 | JGI IMG/M metagenome (GOLD analysis project Ga0209347, IMG submission 187382) | Deep subsurface microbial communities from Mt. Terri, Switzerland - Autotrophic microbial communities BRH/23 (SPAdes) (version 2) | ecosystem: Environmental > Aquatic > Deep subsurface >... | reverse complement strand
TTAATATATATTTGGGTTTATTACGCTACAATTTAAAAGTAACAACAGGCAATTTTGCGTGATTTGCCAAATCTTCTCCAATGCTTCCGTTAAATAAATGCGATAAACCTCTTCTTCCGCTTGTGTTTAATAAGATAACATCAGCATCTATCACTTTAGAGAAATTTAATATACCTGCTTCAACAGAAACATCGTTGTAGATGTTTAAGGTATAATCCCCCAAATCAAAATCGTTGATGAAGTTTCTTATTGCATCACTTGATTCTTTGGTGGTTTCGAAATTATGGATTGTATTTATTTTAAGCAAATGCAGTCGAGAATTAAAAAGCGACGCAAAATCCAATATTTTTTGAAATGCATTTCTGTGATCAATTTTAAAATTAGAAGCAAAAACTATATTGTCTATTTTAAACTTTTCAATATCCCTTTTAATAACGAGCACAGGAACATCCGAATTTCTGACAACTTTTTCAGTATTGGAGCCCACCAACATTTCTTCAAGCCCCGAAGTTCCTTTTGAGCCCATAACTATTAAATCTGCATTTTGCTTTTTGCTTTCGTCAATAATGCCATCATAAGCTTTATGAAACTGAACGGAATCCTGCACATCAATCCCTTCCAAAAAAGGTAATTTCTTAAATTCCTCAAACTTTTCGTGAGCTCTTTTCAAAAACAACAAGGCAGAGGGGGTATTGCTTGAAGAACCATAGCCTGCAGGGTCTATAATTCCTGTGGGAAGTTCAAGCATATGCAACAAAAATATTTTCGAATTTGTGAGTCTGGCAATATCAGACGCCACTTTTGCAGCATATTTTGCTTGTTCGGAAAAATCAATAGGAACTAGAATACTTCTCATAAAAAATTGTTGTATAGTTTATTATCCTAATGCTAAGTTAATAATTTTAAATTAAAAATAAACATGAATTTTTATCATTTAAAAAAATCTTAGTATATTTGCACGGAATTAGAACAGATAAAGGACTAGGAGGGGACATAAGTCCCCTCTTTTTATAGCATGATACAAAAAGAAAAAGTCATAAATTTGGTAAAAGAGGCTATCCAAGAAAACCCAGAGTTGTTTTTGATAGACCTGAAATTTTTGGCAGATAACAAGATTTCTGTTGAAGTTGATGGAGATCATGGTGTAACTTTAAAAGAATGCATTAGAATTAGCCGAGGAATTGAGCATAATTTAGACCGAGAAATAGAAGATTTTTCTCTTGAAGTTGCTTCACCCGACATTGCAAATCCTTTAAAAGTTAATCGACAGTATATAAAAAACATCAATAGGGTTTTAACCTTAAAGTTAAAAGACAATACCACTATTGAAGGCGTTCTTAAAAATGTTACTGACAATGAGATTGAGTTGGAGTGGAAAACCCGTGAACCAAAACCTTTAGGCAAAGGAAAAATTACGGTTATTAAAAATTCAACAATCCCTTTCAGCAATATTTTAGAGGCAAAAGTGAAAATAATATTTTAATTAAGAGAGTGCATGGAAAATTTAGCATTAATTGAGTCGTTTTCAGATTTCAAAGGAGATAAAAATATTGACAGGGTAACGCTTATGGCAATACTTGAAGAGGTTTTTAGAGCTGCTTTAAAAAGAAAATTCGGATCTGATGATAATTTTGATATTATTATAAATCCGGATAAAGGCGATTTGGAAATTTGGAGAAATCGCGTTGTGGTTGCTGATGGAATGTCAGAAGATGACAATGAAGAAATTGAACTTTCAGAAGCCCGAAAAATTGAACCGGATTTTGAAATTGGCGAAGACGTATCGGAAGAAGTAAAGTTAATCGATTTAGGAAGACGCGCTATTTTAGCTTTGCGTCAAAACCTGATTTCAAAAATACATGAACATGACAGCACAAACACTTTTAAACAGTTTAAAGCGTTAGAAGGAGATATTTACACTGCTGAAGTTCATCATATTCGTCACAATGCAATCATATTGCTGGATGACGACGGCAATGAAATTATTTTGCCAAAAAATGAACAAATTCGTTCAGATTACTTCAGAAAAGGAGATAACGTTCGCGGAATCATTAAATCTGTAGAATTACGCGGCAACAAACCCGTAATTATTTTATCAAGAACTGCCCCTGAATTTTTGGTGAAATTATTTGAACAAGAAATCCCAGAGGTTTTTGACGGATTGATCACCATTGAAGGCGTTGCAAGAATTCCAGGTGAAAAAGCAAAAGTAGCTGTAGATTCATACGATGACAGAATTGATCCGGTTGGCGCTTGTGTTGGGATGAAAGGTTCACGTATTCATGGAATTGTTCGTGAATTGGGGAATGAAAATATTGATGTGATCAATTACACAAAAAACACCCAACTTTACATTGCAAGAGCGTTGAGCCCTGCCAAAGTGGTTTCCATGAAAATTCATGAAGAAGAAGGCCGTGAAGATGGTAAAAAAGGAAGGGTTGATGTATATTTATTGCCTGAAGAAGTATCAAAAGCAATTGGAAAAAACGGTGTAAACATTCGTTTGGCTTCTCAATTAACTGGATATGAGCTTGATGTGCAAAGGGAAGGTGTTGAAGCAGAAGACGATGTTGAGTTGACAGAATTTTCTGATGAAATTGAAGCTTGGGTTATTCAGGAATTTAAAAATATTGGTTTAGACACTGCAAGAAGCGTCTTGGAAAAAGATATCAGTGAACTTGTGAGCAGAACCGATTTAGAAGAAGAAACCATTTTAGAGGTTCAAAGAATATTAAGAGAAGAATTTAAAGATTAATCTTTAATTATTCAACAAAAATTGGCAAAAACAAATTGGCAAAAATAAACATTGTATGGCTGAAGACAAAACATTAAGACTGAACAAAGTATTACGAGAATTGAATATCTCGTTAGATAGAGCTGTTGAGCATTTAGCAACTAAAGGTTTTGAAATTGAAGCAAGACCTACAACAAAAATATCTGATGAAGAATATGAAATCTTATTGGATGGTTTTCAGACCGACAGAAGTAAAAAAGCTGCTTCAAAAGAAGTAAGCGAAGAAAAAAGGAAAGAAAAAGAATCCTTAAGAATCGCTCACGAAGAGATGGTTGAGAAACATCGCCTTGAAGAAGAAGCCAAAAAAGTTGTGATAAAAGCCAAAGCTGAAAAATTAGAGATTAAAACGGTCGGCAAAATTGATATTGAGCCAAAAGAGGCGGAAATTGAGAAAAAACCTGCTGCAGTTGTTGAAGAAACGCCAAAAATTATTGTTGAGGAAAAACCCAAAGTGATTCTTGAACAACCAAAACCAGTTGAAGAAATTAAAGAAGAAGCGCCAAAAGTTGAAGTTGAAATCAAAGAAAAGCCGATTGAAAAACCAATAGAAACCCCAAAAGCTGAGGAACAAGAAGTAAAGGTTCATAAAAAGCCAATTCTAAAGAAAGCTGCACAACCAGTTGAAACTGAAAAGCAACAGCCTGAAATAATTGATGAGAAAACAGTGCTTACAGAAGTTGAAATCTTAGAATCCCAAACCATAGAAACGGTATATTCAAAATTAGAAGGACCAAAAATTATTGGCGACAAAATTGATTTAAAACAGTTTGAACGTCCTAAAAAGAAAAAACCTGAGCTTGCTGTTAAAAAAGAAGACAGCGACATAAATAAGAAAAAAAGAAGAAGGATCGTAAAAAAAATGCCTATTACACCAATAACAGGCATTAAAAAACAACCAATTCTTGCACAAAACAAAGGAGCAAATAAAGCACCATTGGTGCGTGGCAGAAAACCTTTGGTAAAAGAAGAGCCTACTGAAGCAGATGTACAAAAACAAATTAGAGAAACTTTAGAGAAACTTCAAGGTAAATCTAAAAAAGGAAAAGGCGCAAAACACAGAAGAGACAAAAGAGATATACACCGTATACAAACTGAAAGAGACTTTGAGCAACAAGAAGCTGAAAGTAAAATTCTAAAAGTATCGGAATTTGTGACGGTAAGTGAAATTGCCACTATGATGGATATTCCGGTTACCCAAGTTATTTCAGCCTGTATGTCGTTGGGATTAATGGTAACAATGAATCAACGTTTGGATGCGGAAACACTGAGTATTGTTGCCGACGAATTTGACTACAGCTTAGACTTTGTTGGAGCGGAAGTTGAAGAAGCCATTCACGAACAAGAAGATGATATTGAAGGTTTAAAACCAAGAGCACCAATTGTTACCGTAATGGGACACGTGGATCATGGAAAAACTTCCTTACTGGATTATATTCGTGAAGAAAATGTAATCGCAGGTGAATCCGGTGGAATTACGCAACACATTGGCGCTTATGGCGTAAATTTAAAAAACGGTCAAAAAATAGCATTTTTAGATACTCCTGGTCACGAAGCTTTTACGGCGATGCGTGCTCGTGGAGCTCAAGTTACGGATTTGGTAATTATTGTAATTGCAGCTGATGATGATGTGATGCCACAAACAAAAGAAGCCATCAGTCACGCGCAAGCAGCTGGTGTGCCAATAGTTTTTGCCATCAATAAAATTGACAAGCCAAACGCGAATCCTGAAAAAATTAAGGAACAACTTTCACAAATGAATTTGTTGGTTGAAGATTGGGGCGGAAAAATCCAGTCTCAGGAAATATCAGCCAAAACAGGTCAGAACGTTGAATTATTGCTTGAAAAAGTATTGCTTGAAGCCGAAATGTTAGATTTAAAAGCAAATCCAAACAAAAGAGCCGTTGGTACTGTAGTTGAAGCCTTATTAGATAAAGGCCGTGGCTATGTTTCTACAATATTGGTTCAAGACGGAACGTTGAAAATTGGTGATTATATGCTTGCCGGAAAACACAGCGGTAAAGTAAAAGCCATGTTTGATGAGCGTGGAAATACTATGAAAACTGCAGGACCTTCATCGCCGGTTTCAATACTTGGTTTGGATGGAGCGCCGCAAGCAGGAGACAAGTTCTATATTTTTGAAGATGAAAAAGAAGCAAAACAAATTGCCTCTAAACGTTCTCAATTACAACGTGAACAATCGGTAAGAACACAACGTCATATCACATTGGATGAAATTGGACGAAGAATTGCCTTAGGAGACTTTAAAGAATTAAACATTATTTTGAAAGGTGATGTGGATGGTTCCGTAGAAGCGCTGGCCGATTCCTTCCAAAAACTTTCAACCGGTGAAATTCAGGTAAATATTATTCATAGAGGCGTTGGTGCCATTACAGAATCTGACGTATTGCTGGCTTCTGCATCAGATGCCATCATTATTGGATTTAACGTAAGACCTTCAGGAAATGCAAGAACATTGGCAGACAATGAAGAAATAGATATCAGAACATATTCTATTATCTATGACGCCATCAACGATTTAAGTGATGCGATGGAAGGCATGTTGTCTCCTGAAATGAAAGAAGAAATCTTAGGTAATACTGAGATCAGGGAAGTCTTCAAAATTTCTAAAATCGGAACAATTGCCGGCTGTATGGTATTGAGCGGTAAAATTCAAAGAAATGCTAAAATTAGAGTCATTAGAGATGGTGTTGTAATTCATTCAGGCGATTTAAGCTCTTTAAAACGTTTTAAAGATGATGCAAAAGAAGTTTCAAAAGGCTATGATTGCGGACTTCAGATTAAAAACTTTAATGATATTGAAGTTGGTGATTTAATTGAAGCCTACCACGAAGTTGAAATTAAGAAAAAACTGAAAAGAAATTAATAAGTTTATCTTACTAAAATAAACGCTTTTTAAAAAAGCATAAAAAAAGCTAGCGATATCGCTAGCTTTTTTTGTTTGCCAACTGCCCGCAGGCAGCATCTATGTCTTTCCCCCTGCTTCTTCGCACATTCACAATAATATCGTTCATTTCCAGAATACTGATGTAATCAGAAATAACCTGTGGTTTTGCCTGTTGAAAATTAGGGTCGCCAATTGGGTTGTATTCAATTAAATTTACCTTACACGGCACATATTTACAAAATTTCACCAAGGCCATAATTGCTTCTTTGGTGTCATTAATTCCGTCCCAAACAACATATTCATAAGAAACCCTGTTATTTGTTTTTTCATACCAGTATTCCAGCGCTTCTTTTAAATCCTGCAAAGGAAAATCCTTGGTAAATGGCATAATTTTGTTGCGAACTTCATCAATTGCTGAATGCAAGGAAACCGCCAAATTAAATTTCACTTCATCATCCGCCAATTTTTTAATCATTTTTGGAATTCCGGAAGTGGAAACCGTGATGCGTTTTGGCGAAATTCCCAAACCTTCTTCTGAAGTAATTTTCTCAATCGCCTTTAAAACATTGTTATAATTCATCAATGGTTCACCCATTCCCATAAAAACGATATTCGACAATTTGTGGTTATAATACAACAAGCTTTCCTTGTTTATGGCAGCCACCTGATCATAAATTTCATCAGGATTTAAATTTCGCATCTTTTTTAATTGTGCCGTAGCGCAAAAACTGCAGTCTAAACTGCATCCAACCTGGCTGGATACACAAGCTGTGGTTCTGGATTCCGTCGGAATTAAAACCGATTCTACGATTAACCCGTCGTGTAAACGAACCGCATTTTTTACGGTTCCGTCGGAACTGCGTTGCATTAAATCTACTTCAATATGATTGATCACAAAATTATCCTCCAGCATTTGACGCGTTTCTTTTGAAATATTGGTCATATCTTCAAAAGAATGCGCACTTTTAACCCACAACCATTCATAAACCTGATTTCCCCTAAATTCCTTGTCGCCTTTTTCCACAAAAAATTCGCGCAATTGGGTTTTGGTTAAAGCACGAATGTCCTTTTTTTTAATCATTTTAAACAGGGTTTATAAAAAGATTCCCGCAAAAGGCGGGAATTTTATTATTAAAAAATAGTTTTTAATTATATAATTAGCATCGCATCGCCGTACGAGTAAAATTTATATTTTTCTTTAACGGCTTCTTCATAGGCTTCCATTAAGAAATCGTAACCTGCAAAAGCGGCTGCCATCATCATCAAAGTAGATTTTGGCGTATGGAAATTGGTTACCATACAATTTGCAATGCTAAAATCATAAGGAGGAAAAATAAATTTATTTGTCCACCCGTTAAACGAATTTAAGTGATTGTTTGATGAAACCGCACTTTCAATACCACGCATTACTGTTGTACCCACTGCGCAAATTTTTCTTTTTTGATCGATGGATCTGTTCACAATATCAACAGCATCCTGCGTAATAATCAAACGCTCAGAATCCATTTTATGTTTGGATAAATCTTCAACTTCAACAGGATTAAAAGTTCCCAGGCCAACGTGCAAGGTAATTTCTGCAAAGTCAATTCCTTTAATTTCCAAACGTTTCATTAAATGTTTGGAAAAGTGCAAGCCCGCAGTTGGCGCGGCAATGGCGCCCTCGTGTTTTGCATAAATTGTTTGGTAACGTTCTTCATCGTCTTTTTCTACGGCCCTTTTAATATATTTTGGCAATGGTGTTTCTCCTAATTCCTCTAATTTTTGTCGGAATTCTTCATAAGATCCATCATATAAAAAACGCAATGTTCGTCCTCTCGAGGTGGTATTGTCAATGACTTCAGCAACCAAGCTTTCATCATCACCAAAAAATAATTTGTTTCCGATTCTAATTTTACGGGCCGGATCAACCAAAACATCCCACAACCTGCTTTCAGCATTTAATTCTCTCAATAAAAAAACTTCAATCCGTGCGCCTGTTTTTTCCTTTTCACCATACATTCTTGCAGGAAAAACTTTGGTATTGTTTAAGATCATTAAATCTCCTTCATCAAAATAATTAATTATTTCTTTAAAAGTATGGTGTTCAATGGTTTTCTTTTTCCGGTCCAAAACCATTAACCTTGATTCATCCCTGTTTTCTGCCGGATATTCTGCCAATAAATCTTCTGGTAATTCGAACTTAAATTTTGATAATTTCATGTAGTTATTTTAATTATTTTTTATTGATCAAATGAAAAAATTAATGAATTTTCTCTAGGAAAATTAGCTTTTACCCACCTGTTTCTTCCTTACTTAATTAGAAAGATGGCAAAGATACAACATCCGCATAGGCGTTGTCAAGTGTTTTGGAATAAAAGTTTGTTTTGCAGACTTTTAACGGCTAATTTTGGCAAAATCTTCCCAAAAAGTCGGATAAGATTTTGAAACAACGCCAGCATCTTCAATTTCAATGGCAACTTTTAGCGCCAATGGCGCAAAAGCCATGGCCATTCGGTGGTCATCATAAGTGGTGATACTGATGTTTTCATTTATGTTGGCTGATGGCTTTAAATGTAGTGTTTCATTTGTAATTTGTACTTCACCTCCCAATTTTTCCAACTCGGTTTTTAAAGCGACCAACCTGTCGGTTTCCTTTATTTTTAAGGTATGAAGCCCTGTTAAATAACATTCAATTCCCAAACCGAAACAAGTTACAGCGATTGTTTGCGCAATATCCGGCGCATTAATCAGGTTTAAAGTTAAAGGTTTAAGATTTAAGGTTTGTTTATTTTTTATAATGATGGCGTTTTCGTTAAATTCGGTAGAAACTCCTAAATTCTCATAAATTACCGCCAATGCAGAATCGCCCTGCAAACTGTTTTTTTTGTAAGATGATAAGGTTATTTCTGAATTCGGACTTAGCGCGCATAAACTGTAAAAATAAGAAGCCGAACTCCAGTCTGATTCTACGGTAACAGTTGTTGGTTCAATGGTTGGTTTCGGTTGAATGGTAATCAAATTTCCTTCCCAAATAGAGTCAATGCCCAATTCGGCCAAGAGTTGCAGCGTCATTTTTATGTATGGAACAGAAGTGACTTCGCCTTTAAATTTCAATTTCAATCCGTTTTGTAAAGTCGGAGCAATTAACAACAAGGCCGAAATGTATTGGCTGCTCACATTTCCTTCAATTTCAACAAAATCCTTCGTCAGCTTTTTTCCAGAAATTTTTAGCGGCGGAAAACCCTCTTTTTCAAGATAATGAATGTTGGCGCCCAATGAAGTCAGTGCTTCAACCAAAATTTTTACAGGTCGGTCTTTCATTCTTGGAGATCCGGTAAGCACAATTTCAGCGCCTTCTTTAACCGAAAAATAAGCCGTTAAAAAACGCATCGCAGTTCCGGCATGCCCAATGTTTATTTCAGCCGAATTGCTTTTTAATGCTTTTTGCATCAATTCGCTGTCATCGGAATTTGAAATATTTTCAATCGTTAAATTCGGATAAAACTGTTGTAAAATCAACAATCGGTTTGTTTCGCTTTTTGATCCTGTAATTTGGATATTTCCATTCACAGTTTTATTGATTTTACTGATTTTTAACGATTCCATCCTAGTATAATTAGTTGCTTTAAATAAAATTATTTTTAATAGATTTACTATTCAGTTTATTTTCAATTATTTCAACCAAACATTATGAAAAAATACATTTTATTTTTTGGCTTTTTGTTTTTTCTTTCAGCCCACAAAGTTAACGCACAAAAAACAGTATCCAAATTTAGTGAAGAATTTTACAAATCTGTTGAATGGCGTAATATTGGTCCGTTCAGAGGCGGCAGAAGTGCTGCGGTAACCGGTGTTCCAAACAAAGCAAATCTCTATTATTTTGGCGCAACAGGCGGCGGCGTATGGAAAACTACGGATGCCGGAAACACTTGGAGTTCTATTTCCGACGGATTTTTTGGCGGCTCTGTTGGCGCTATTGCCGTAAGTGAATCAGACAATAATGTAATTTATGTTGGCAATGGCGAAAAAACGGTTCGCGGCAATGTTTCTTCAGGCGACGGTATGTGGAAATCGGTTGATGCCGGAAAAACCTGGCAACATATTGGCTTAAAAAATTCACACCATATTCCACGGGTAAGAATTCATCCTAAAAATCCGGATATCGTATTTGCGGCTGTTTTGGGTGATTTGTATAAATCTACAGAGGAAAGAGGTGTTTACAAATCGATTGACGGCGGAAAAACGTGGAAAAAAGTATTATTTTCCAATGCTGATGCAGGTGCCATCGATTTAATAATTGACCCAACCAATTCACGGATTTTATATGCCACAACTTGGAATGTAAGAAGAACGCCATACAGCTTATCTAGCGGCGGCGAAGGTTCTGCATTGTGGAAAAGCACGGACGAAGGGGAAACCTGGAAAAATATTTCAGCAAATGAAGGTTTGCCAAAAGGAATTTGGGGCATTGCCGGCATTGCTGTTTCTCCCTTAAATTCAGATGTTGTTTGGGCTTTAATTGAAAATAATGATGGTGGTGTTTACAAATCCACCGATGCCGGAAAAACCTGGAAATTAATTAACAGCGATCGTGAATTGCGTCAACGCGCCTGGTATTACACCCGAATTTATGCTGATACAAAAGATGAAAACACGGTTTATGTTTTAAATGTCAATTACCATCAATCAAAAGATGGCGGCAAAACTTTTAAATCTTTTGATGCTCCGCATGGCGATCACCATGATTTATGGATATCGCCAGAAGACAATCAACGAATGATTATTGGCGATGACGGCGGTGCGCAAATAAGTTTTGATGCAGGCGAAAATTGGAGTACTTATCACAACCAGCCAACTTCCCAATTTTACAGGGTGGTAACCGATGATCATTTTCCGTACAGAATTTATGGCGCTCAGCAAGACAATTCAACTGTTAGAATATCGCACAGAACAAACGGCGGAAATATAGAAGAGAGTGATTGGGAAAGCACCGCAGGCAGTGAAAGTGCCCATATTGCAGTTGATCCATTAAATAACGATATTGTTTATGGCGGAAGTTATGGCGGATTGCTGACCAGAGTCAATCATAAAACCAATGAAACCAGGGCTATAAACGTTTGGCCCGATGATCCTATGGGTCATGGTGCTGAAGGTATGAAATATCGTTTTCAGTGGAATTATCCTATTTTCTTTTCGCCACACAATAAAAACAGGTTGTATGCCGCTTCAAACCACATTCATGCAACAACCAACGAAGGACAGTCTTGGGAGATTATCAGCCCCGATTTAACCAGAAATGATCCAAAAACTTTAGGGGTATCAGGCGGTCCAATTACCAAAGATAACACTGGCGTGGAATATTACGGGACTATTTTTGCCGCTGCAGAATCTCCTTTTGAAAAAGACTTAATTTGGACAGGCTCTGATGATGGTTTGGTTCATATTACCCGTGACGGAGGAAAAAACTGGACAAATGTGACACCTAAAAAAATGTCGGAATGGATGATGTTCAATTGCATTGAAGTTGATCCTTTTACGCCTGGCGGCGCTTATATTGTTGGTACGCGCTATAAATTGGGAGATTATACGCCTTATATTTATAAAACTGAAGACTATGGAAAAACTTGGAAATTACTGACAAACGGAATCGCTTCGGAACATTTTACAAGAGCTTTAAGAGCCGATCCTAAAAGAAAAGGATTGCTTTATGCAGGAACTGAAAATGGCATGTATATAAGTTTTAATGACGGAATTAATTGGGGACCTTTTCAACTGAATTTACCCATTGTTCCTATTACAGATTTGGCAATTAAAAACAATAATTTAATTGCGGCAACACAAGGTCGTTCCTTCTGGATCATTGACGATTTAACGCCTTTTCATCAAATTGATGAAACCCTTATTTCCAAAGATTTTTTCCTTTACAAACCGATGGACAGTTACAGAATGGGCGGAAGCGACCGCAAATCAAAAACTGCCGGACAAAATCATCCCGGCGGCGTTCTCGTAAATTATTATGTGAAAAATATTGCCGAAAACGACACCATACGTATCTCTGTTTATGAGAATTCTGGAAAACTCATTAAAACTTTTTCAACCAAACCCAACGATAAAAAAAATGAAGAACATTTAAAAGTTAAAAATGGCGCCAACCAGTTTAAGTGGAATATGCAATATCCTGACGCCGAAAAAATAAAAGGCATGATTTTATGGTGGGCTTCCTTACAAGGACCGAAGGCATTGCCGGGAACCTATAAAGTTCAATTAAGCAAAAATGGAAAACCAGTTTCTGAACAAAATTTCACTTTGTTAAAAGATCCTAGAAGCAATGCAACAACCGAAGATTTAAAGGCTCAATTCGATTTTATCATTGAAATTCAGGAAAAATTGACTGAAATTCATAAAACCTTAAAAAATGTCACCAAAATAAGGGAACAAATCAATCAGCTGAAAGCATCAATAATTGATAAGGAGAAAAATAAGGAAATTGTTGAACTGGCAGATAAAATTGTAAAAGAAATGACAATCATTGAAAATGAATTGTATCAGACAAAAAGCAAAAGTTCACAAGATCCGCTTAACTTTCCAATTAGGTTAAACAACAAATTGGCGCATTTAAATTCGCTGAGTTCCATTGGAGATTATAAACCAACGGACCAGTCGGTTGAATTTAAAAAAGAAATTATCCAATTAATAGATGTGGAACTGGCAAAAATTTATGCCATTTTTGAAGATGATGTGAAAAAACTGAACAAAAAAGTAAAGGAAAGCGATATAGAATTGATCAATTTAAATTAAAAAATAAAGAGGTTTTCGGCCTCTTTATTTTTTAATAAACTTGTAATATCCAGCCATAATAAGTCCGTAAACAAGTGCCATCACCAACTGTACAGTCACAAATGGCAACCAAGTTTCAGCGGAAAAAAATTCAGCAACCATTCCTGAAATGCCTCCGTTTTTAAACATGGAAATGATTATTTTCAGGATGGTGACTACCACCAAAAATACCGCTGCAAATCGAACGGTTAATTTTAGAAATGATTGATTTTTATAAGGATTCATTTATTTTAATTTTTTATTATTTTGATGACGGTCGTGATCCCGTTTTGTTTTTATATTCATTTTTTTGTCGAAAGCAGCCTGTAAATCAATCCCTGTTTGATTTGCCAAGCACAAAACCACAAAAACCACATCGGCCAGTTCTTCGCCCAAATCTTTCCCTTTATCACTTTCCTTTTCGCTTTGTTCGCCATAACGCCTTGCAATAATTCGTGCCACTTCACCAACTTCTTCAGTCAATTGCGCCATATTGGTCAGTTCATTAAAATAACGGACTCCATGTTCTTTTATCCAATTGTCAACGACAAGCTGTGCGTTTTTAATCTCCATTTTTGTTGTTTTTATTGAAGTTCAAAGATAGTGAACTTTTTACTTTTTGAGATAGGTTAGAAAAGTTTCTCTTGAAATTTCATCGGCTCCTAAACTTTCCAAATGCTTGTTATAAACCTGACAATCTATTAATTTATAATGTTCTTTTTCCAATTTTTGAACCAAATAAACAAAAGCGAATTTTGATGCATTGCTTACCTTACTGAACATACTTTCCCCGCAAAAAACGTGTCCTAAATCGATGCCATACAATCCGCCAACCAATTCATCTCCTTCCCAAACCTCCACCGATTTTGCCACACCCAATTGGTGTAAATTGATATAAGCCTGTTCCATTTCATCGGTGATCCACGTTCCGCCCTGACCTTCTCTGTAACTATTTTTACAATTAGAAATTACATCCGAAAAATTTAGATTGAAGGTTGCCCTAAATTGATTTTTTCGAATGATTTGCTTCATGCTTTTCGAAATTTTCAGATTTTTTGGAAACAAAACCATTCTTGGATCGGGGCTGTACCAAATAATGGGTTCTCTCTGATTGTACCAAGGGAAAATTCCGCTTTTATAGGCAAGCAACAATCTTTCGGCAGATAAATCGCCTCCAATGGCCAATAAACCATTTTTATCCGCCAAATTTACAGATGGAAATACCAAATCTTTTGAAAGCAAATACATTCCTAATTATTTTTTACAAATATAACCAAACAAAAAAAGAGAAAAACCTGGGTTTTTCTCTTTTTAATACTATTTAAATCGACTTAAAACGGTAAATCATCCGGTTCGCTGTCGTCTATCTCTGTAGTGGTTTCAAATTTAGCAGGTGGTGCTGTTGGTTTTGCTCCAGGAACACCTTCCGCTTGTGCTGCTTCTATTCTCCATCCTTGAATTGAGTTAAAATAAACAGCTTCTCCCTGCGGATTGATCCATTCTCGTCCTCTTAGATTGATGGATACTTTTACGTCTTGCCCAACTTGATAACTATTTAATAAATCACATTTATCTTGCACAAATTCTACCATCAACGGTTGTGGATATTGCTCATTTGTAGTAATTACCAATTCTCTTTTTCTAAAACCACTTGCCCCAAAGGTTTTAGGTTCATCAATTTTTTTGATTTTTCCTGTAATTTCCATATTTCTAATTATTGTATTAAAAGTACTTTCCAAGCACTCGACACTTCGTTTTTTTCTAAAAGCGCTTTCGCAAATGTATGTTTTTTCACCGTATTAATTCCAACATATTCCAAATGTTCTTTCGCAAACTTATCAACATCTGCTTCAGAAGGAATCATTTCTAAATTGGCCAACATTCCCAAATCATTTCCTGTTAAGATGGGGCTGTTTCTTATTTCAGAAGGAATGGCATCAACCCCAATCCCCAGCGTTGTCACTGGCTTTGGTATTTCAAAAAAACCTTCCCTTGCACGTGAATACAAACTTCCTCCGGCCCTTGCCACCAAATCTAATTTGAATTGGTTGATAGTTCCATCTTCAAGCAAATACTCTTTTTTTATGTGCAATTTCACCACTTCGCAAATGATCAAATTTCCTGCACCGCCTTCTGTGCCAAGTTCCACTATTTCTTTAACCTTGCACTCAAATTGTATCGGCGATTCTCCAACCCTGAACGGTTTCACTTTTTCAGAAGGCAACATGGTAAAACCAGCTTTTAAAAACTCATTGACACCCTCGGGATATTCGCTGCTCGCCAACGACATTTGATGAACAATATCGAAGTTCACCACATTAATCACCACTTCTTGAGTCGCTTTTGCATTTTCCAACGTGTGTTTTGTGGTGTTATCCCGCACACGGCGCGCTGGTGAAAATATTAAAATGGGCGGATTTGCACTAAAAACATTAAAAAAACTAAAGGGAGATAAATTAGGCTTTCCAAGTGCATCAAGCGTGCTTGCAAAGGCAATCGGGCGTGGCGCAATGGCGCTTTGCAAATATTCCTGCAACTTAACTGTTGATATGTCATTTGGATCTATGCTTAGCATCTATTTTCATTTTTAACAAATATAAATATTTCAAGGTTAAAATAATATAGATTTTATTTTTAAGTTATAGTAACTTATACTTTATATTTGATTATGGCTTCACAAAAGAATACTCAGATAATTCGTTGGACAGTAATTTTGTCCTCATTTATCATTGTTGCCCTCATTCTTTGGAATACGTATGATTTTTTTCAGAAATTTAAACACGAGGAACGCTCCAAAATGGAAATTTTGGCGAAAGCTTATGAACGTTTCAGCAGCGCCAGCCTAAATACCGATATTTCGCTTGAAGCTAAAATTATTGGCAACAATCATAATATCCCGATGATTATTACTGATGAAAAAGACAGCATCACCGAATGGTCCAATTTAGATTCTCTTAAAATAAAAAAGAAAAACTATTTGGAAAAACAGCTTTTTTTGATGAAAAGCCAAAACAATGCCATCACAATTAGCTATAAAGGAGAGGACTTAAAGCAATATATTTACTACCGCAATTCCGATTTATTGACCAAACTCAAATATTATCCCGTAGCGCTGATTCTTATTTTATTTTTATTTGCCAGCGTTATTTACCTGTTTTTTAAATCGAATAAAGTGGCGGAACAAAACAAACTTTGGACCGGAATGGCCAAAGAAACCGCCCATCAAATTGGCACGCCTTTATCATCGCTGCTGGGTTGGATTGAAATTTTACGACTGGAAAACACCAATGAAAACACCATAAAAGAAATTGAAAATGATGTAGTGCGATTAAATACCATCGCGGAACGGTTTTCAAAAATTGGCTCTATTCCCGAATTAAAAAAACAAAATGTGGTGGAAGCAACCAACGATTCGTTTGAATATCTCAAATTAAGAAGCTCCAAACAAGTTGTTTTTAACTTTGATTCCTCAAAAAAAGAAATTTACGCCAAAATAAACCTGCAATTGTTTAGTTGGGTGATCGAAAATTTGGTAAAAAACGCCATTGATGCCATGGAAGGAAAAGGAAAAATAACACTTCTAATAACAGAAAACAATAAAAATGTAACCATCACCATTGCCGACACCGGCAAAGGAATTCCAAAACATTTGCAGCACGAAATTTTTACGCCAGGTTTTACCACCAAAAAACGCGGCTGGGGATTGGGATTGTCACTCGCAAAACGAATTATTGAAGATTACCACAACGGTAAAATCGCTGTTTTAAAATCGGAATTGGGAAAAGGAACCACTTTTGCAATTACGTTAAAAAAATAATGTTACAAATTGGCTGCAATCGCTTTGGCAATAGCTTCAAATTCCGAGGGCTTCAAGGTTACTTTATGCATAAATTGCATATCCTGCATCGCTTCCAAAGGAATTAAATGCACGTGAACGTGAGGCACTTCCAATCCGATAACGACCATTCCAACGCGTTTGCACGGAATTGTTTTTTCCAGTGCAATGGCAATCTTTCGTGAAAAACGCATTAAGCCATTGTAAGTTTCCTCATCCAATTCAAAAAGTTTATTAGCTTCCTTTTTTGGCACCACCAATGTATGGCCTTTTGCATTCGGATTTACATCCAAAAAGGCATAAAAATCGTCGTTTTCGGCAACTTTATAAGATGGGATTTCACCATTGATTATTTTTGTGAATATTGTGCTCATGGTTTTATTTTTACCCAAAATTAATAAACCCTTTCCAAATAAAAAATTGAAAAGGATTTATGCGATTATTTTAAATAAAATTACCCTCTGGTAACCTCCAAAATCTCAAATTCCATCACACCGCTAGGCACCTCAATTTCGGTAATGTCACCAACTTTTTTACCCAACAAACCTTTACCTATCGGTGAATTTACCGACAGTTTTCCTTCTTTCAAATTTGTTTCGGAATCTGCCACCAAAATATATTTAAATTCGGCTTTTGTCACCGTGTTTTTTAATCTCACCGTTGAATGAATCAAAACTTTTGAAGTATCCAACAACGATTCATCAACTATTCTTGCATTGGAAAGCACTTCTTTTAATTTGGCGATTTTCAACTCCAACATAGATTGTTCCTCTTTGGCGGCGTGGTATTCGGCATTCTCGCTTAAATCTCCTTTATCTCTTGCTTCAGCAATATCATTACTTATTCTTGTGCGCTCAACACGCTCCAAAAACTCCAATTCATCCTTTAGTTTTTTCAACCCTTCTTCTGTATAATACGAAATATTACTCATAACTTACTGTTTTAATAAATACAAAAATCTCACAACTGGAAACCCAGAATGAGATTTAACACAAATGTACAAAATATTTGTAAATTGCAACCGTTATCCAAAAAACTTGATGTTATAACTATGCGAAAGTTATTTTTATTGTTAGCCCTTGCCTTATTTTTTTCTTGCGAAAAGAACGACCCCAACGATATTTTGCCCGATGTTTATGTGGATAAAGAAATTAATTTAAATTTATCTCAATATATCGACCTTCAAACGCCCAGTGGATGGGTTTATACAAATGGCGGCATAAAAGGCATTATCATCCAAAATACAGGCATCGGAAATCCGCCTTATAAAGCTTTTGACAGGGCATGTCCAAATAATGATTGCGCAGCGCCTATGAATTTTGACGGCAGTTTAAAGTTGAAATGCCCTTGCGATAACAGTGAGTACAGCATTATAGACGGCTCACCGCAAACAGCTGGAAATAAACATTTTGCAAGAGAATATAAAGTATTTGTTATAAATAGCGCTACTTTAAAAATTACCAATTTTTAAATTTTTACGGCTAAAAACCATCTAAAACAGTAAAATAATTAAACTAATATCTTGGGCGTTCCCGCCGAAATGGCGGTCGGGCAATTCGCTGCAATCTTTTTTTTGGAAAAAACCTCAAAAAAGTATTTTCGCTGCTTTCCCTAACGCAGATTTCGCTAATTAGACGTAAATTTCATTTAAACTATAAAATTGTTGCAATTATTAAAATTTAGCAATCTTTATTAAAAACAGATTGGTATTTTTGTGCCAAACCTATATAAAGTGAAAAATTATTTCTCATCAAATTTTAGATTGGGCGTATTGGGAGGCGGACAATTAGGCAAAATGTTGTTGGCCGAAACCCAAAAATTCGATATTTACACCTGTATTTTAGACGCAGCAAGCGACGCACCCTGTGCACAAATTTGCAACGAATTTCACCAGGGAAGTTTAATGGATTTTGATACCGTTTACAACTTCGGCAAAAAAGTGGATTTGTTAACCATTGAAATTGAACACGTAAATATTGAGGCACTTCTAAATCTTGAAAAAGAAGGTCTGGCTATTTATCCGCAGCCAAGCATTTTACAAATTATTCAGCATAAAGGAAAACAAAAAGATTTTTTCAAAGAAAATAACATCCCAACATCTGCACATAAACGATTTTCATCGTTGGCGACATTAAAAAAAGAAGGCTTAAATTATCCTTTTGTTTGGAAATCGGCGCAATTTGGCTATGACGGCACTGGCGTTAAAATCGTTAGAAATGTTGCTGATTTAAATTCATTGCCTGATAATGAGTCGATCACAGAAGATTTAATTCCGTTTAAAAATGAGTTGGCCGTTATTGTTGCCAGAAATAAAAACGGAGAAATAAAAACATATCCTGTTGTTGAAATGGAATTCCATCATGAAGCAAACCAAGTGGAATACGTTATTTGTCCGGCCAGAATTTCTGAAGAAATCGCTAAAAAAGCCACAAAAATTGCCTTACACGTTGCGGAAGCTTTTGAGCACATTGGCTTGTTGGCCGTTGAACTGTTTCAAACGGAAGATGACGAAATTTTGGTAAATGAAGTGGCGCCACGCACACACAACAGTGGCCATTACAGCATTGAAGCATCTTACACAAATCAGTTTGAGCAGCACTTGCGCAGTATTTTAAACCTTCCTTTGGGGAATACCGACAGCAAAGTTGCCGGAATTATGGTAAATTTGGTGGGTGAAGAAGGTTTTTCGGGTGATGTGATTTATCAAAATATAGAAAAAATTCTTGAAATGAAAGGCGTAACGCCACACATTTACGGCAAAAAACAAACAAGGCCTTTCAGAAAAATGGGCCACGTAACCATTGTGAACAACAATTTAACCGAAGCGCGTAAAATTGCGGAAGAAGTTAAAAACACCATTAGGGTAATTAGCAAGTAATCATAGGAATTTGATGTATTGGTTTTCAATTTTCAGTCTTTTAATTTTTAAATTTTCAACAAAATGAGCAAAGTAGGAATTATTATGGGAAGCAGTTCAGATCTTCCAATTATGCAACTGGCTATCGCTATTTTACAAAGTTTTAACATTGAAACTGAAGTGGATATTGTTTCCGCCCACCGAACGCCCGAAAAACTTTTTGATTACGCAAAAAACGCACATACCCGTGGAATTTCGGTGATTATTGCAGGTGCCGGCGGTGCTGCGCATTTGCCTGGAATGGTGGCTTCAATGAGTCCGTTACCCGTTATTGGTGTTCCAATAAAATCGAGAAACTCCATCGATGGCTGGGATTCTGTGCTGTCAATTCTTCAAATGCCAAGCGGTGTTCCCGTAGCAACCGTTGCTTTAGACGGCGCTGAAAATGCCGGTATTTTGGCCGCCCAAATTATTGGCAGTTCCGACAAAAAAGTGCTGGATAAAATTATTCTTTACAAAGAAGCCTTAAAAGCTAAAGTTTATAAAGCCTCAGAGGAACTAAAAAATAAAAAAATTTAAGTTTCGTTTTAAAAAAATATTCAACCTTTCAACATTTTATAATGAGCAATCCATTATTAGCTGATTTTAATACCCCATTTTCAACAGCGCCATTTTCGAAAATTAAAAATAAGCATTTTAAACCTGCATTTATCGAAGGCATTCAACTGGCAAAAGCTGAAATTGACGCCATCACAAACAACAACGCAGCGCCCACTTTTGAAAACACGATGGAAGCCTTGGAATTTGGCGGAGAAAAATTAGACCGTATTTCCAGTATCTTTTTCAATCTAAATTCTGCCGAAACCAGTGAAGAAATTCAAAAAATTGCCCAAGAAATATCACCAATACTTTCTGAATTCTCCAATGACGTTAAATTGAATGAGCCATTGTTTAGAAGAGTTAAGCAGATTTATGAGGAAAAAGATTCGCTTCATTTAACCAAAGAGCAAGATACTTTATTAACCAAATCTTATAAAAGTTTTGTCAGAAACGGAGCTAATTTAAATGAAAAGGATAAAATAGATTTGCGAAAAATTGATATGGAACTTTCCAAATTAAAATTGACTTTTGGAGAGCATGTTTTGGCTGAAGGAAATGATTTTGAACTTCATTTAACTGATGAAAATGATTTAAAGGGTTTGCCAGAAAACACCATTGAAGCTGCACAATTGGCAGCGAAAGAAAAAAACAAGGAGGGCTGGGTTTTTAGCTTGGACTATCCGAGCTACATTCCATTTATGACCTATGCGGACAATAGAAAACTAAGAAAAAAAATGGCTGTTGCCTTTGGCGCAAAAGCCTTCAGGAACAATGAAAACGACAACCAGAAAACTTTATTGAACATTGTAAAACTTCGACATAAAAGAGCCAATTTATTGGGCTATAAAACGCATTCGCACTTTGTTTTGGAAGAGCGAATGGCCGAAAATCCAAAAATCGTCAATGACTTTTTAGAAGACCTACTTGTAAAAGCAAAACCTGCCGCAGAAGCAGAGTTTAAAAACCTGACGGATTTTGCAAAAAAAGACGGTATTAAAAAACTTCAAAAATGGGACAGCGCCTATTATTCGGAAAAATTAAAAAAGGCATTGTTCGATTTGGAAGAAGAACAGTTAAAACCTTATTTCAAATTGCAAAATGTTATTGAAGGCGTATTTGCAGTCTCCAACAAATTATACGACTTGGTTTTTGAGGAAATTTATACTGTCGATAAATATCATGAAGATGTTAAAACCTTCAAAGTAAATGATACTTCAGGTAATTTCATCGCCATTTTATATGCCGATTTTTTCCCGAGAAAAGGAAAACGCGACGGTGCGTGGATGACTTCTTTTAAAAGCCAGTGGGTGAAAGAGGGCGAAAACTCCAGACCGCACATTTCAATTGTTTGCAATTTTACCAAACCGACGGAAACCAAGCCTTCTTTATTGACTTTTAATGAAGTGACCACCTTGTTTCATGAATTTGGACACGCCTTGCACGGAATGTTGGCAAACACCACCTACCCAAGCTTATCTGGCACAAACGTATATTGGGATTTTGTGGAACTGCCAAGCCAACTGTTAGAAAATTGGTGTTATGAAAAAGAAGCCTTGAACTTATTCGCAAAACATTTTGAAACCAATGAGCCAATTCCGATGGAATTGATTGATAAAATTAAACAATCGTCCAATTTTTTAGAAGGAATGCAAACTTTACGTCAACTGAGTTTGGGAATGTTGGATATGAATTATCATTCAAAAGATCCTTCAGAAGTAAGAGACGTGAAGGAATTTGAAACTTTGTCTTTTAAAAATACCCAATTATTTCCTGATATAAAAAAGAACTGTATGAGTACTTCTTTTTCGCATATTTTTCAGGGCGGTTATTCATCCGGTTATTATTCTTACAAATGGGCTGAAGTTTTGGATGCAGATGCGTTTGCTTACTTTTTGGAAAATGGAATTTTTGACAAATCTACCGCACAAAAATTCAAAGAAAATGTATTGTCAAAAGGCGGCACCGACAAACCTATGAAATTGTATGTAAATTTTAGAGGCAAAAAACCAAATAATACCGCTTTATTAAAAAGAGCGGGATTGCTGAAATAAACAAAATCGTTTAACACCTAAATACAAACAGCGCTTTTTCAATTGAAAAAGCGCTGTTTGTCATAATAACATTCAATAAAAGAAGCAGCCGTAACCAATATCTTGAGAAATTGTCGTCCCCACAACGGTAGTATAATCAAGAGTATTATAGATGTTACGACTGCTATTTCACTATTTTTATTTCATTTTTAGGATGATGAATTCCGTTCTTCTGTTTAACTGGTGTTCTTCTTCAGTGCATTTTACGCCGTTTGAACATTTATTAACCAACTGGCTTTCACCAAATCCTTCATATTTTGGGATTCTCTTGGCATCAATACCTTTTGAGATGATGTAATTGTAGGTGGATTTTGCTCTTCTGTTGGACAGTTTCATGTTATAATTGTCGTCTGCCCTACTGTCGGTGTGCGATTCCAGCCTGATTTCCATTCCAGGATATCTTTTCATAAGAGCTACCACCTTGTCAAGTTCAACGGCAGCATCTGGCCTGATGTTGGATTTGTCCAAATCAAAATAAATTGTTTCTAAATCAGCCAAGATAACCACGTCCTCTATCGGCGACATTGGAATATTTAAATCGACAATCAGTTCTCTTTCTTTTTCAAGTCCAAAAGAATTGAATTCTTTTTGCACGTCCTGGTATTTTGCTTTGGATCCTTTCAGCACAAATTCTTTGTCTCTGTCTATCAAATGTTCGTAAGCGCCGTCTGCTTCCGTGATGAAGTAGGCAATTTCTTCTCCGTTTTTGCGCGCCAAAATCACTTTTGCGCCTGCTACCGGTTCTCCATTGATGGCGTCAAAAATACGTCCTTTCAAAGTCAGCGGCGGAATTCTGGTAAAGGCATAGATGTCATCGCCGCCCATGCCACCGTCCCTGTTGGAAGAAATATATCCGTTAAGTCCGTCTGGTGACAAATTATAGGCAAAATCATCTTTTTCACTGTTGATTGGCTCGCCCAAATTAATCACGTTCACAATGTTTTCATTCTCGTCTTTAACGGCCGCAAATATGTCCAAAAGCCCTGCACCCACATGATCATCGGAAGAGAAAAACAAGGTTCCTTCTGCTGAATGTATGAACGGGAATGATTCGTTGCCTTCAGTGTTCACAATATTCCCTAAATTTTTTGGAGTTCCCAATGAACCATCGGGATTCACATCGCTCACATAAATATCGGTGCCACCAAAGCCACCGGGCATATCGGAAGAAAAATACAATTTCTTGCCGTCCTGGCTTAACGATGGGTGGTAAACAATATAGTTGGCATTGTTAAGGTTGGACGGTTTTACGTTTGTCCATTTACCGTTAACCAAATCGGCACTGTAGATACCCATTAGCATCACACCTTTGCTGTTGGTGATTTTTTTGCTGTCGTGATAATTGTTTCTCGAAAAGTACATTTTAGTGCCTTCAGCGTTAAAGGTTGCGGGTCCGTCGTGATGAATCGTATTCACATCGCCTTCCAGTTTTTTGGCGTTTGCTGTTGAAGCGCCTTCAAGTGGAACCTGATACATATCCAACAATGGCTGTCCGTCCCATGCGTACAATCTTTTTACCGAAACGCCTTCATCGCTTGAGGAAGTGAACACAATCTGATCGTTTAGCATAACTGCGCCAAAATCATTGTATTTGCTATTGAAGTTTACTTTTTTTAGGAAGTTCTTCTCTCTTGCATTAAAGATGCCGCTTGCCAGATCCTCATTCTCGAAGAATCGCTTAACCCGCGTGTCTTCTTGATTGCCAGCGTCACTGTATTTCTTCATCCACTCTTTTGATGCTTCATACTGTCCGTTGGCCCTTAGGGTCTGTGCATAGTACAAATAATATTCCGAAGGAACGTTTGGCTGCTGAACCACTTTCTCATAAATCGGCAACGCTTTTTCAGGCTGGCGAAGCATAATATAAGCATCACCCAATTGCCGCATTGCGTAATATTTGTTAAAGCTCGTATCAACTAACTTTTCATAGGTATTAATTGCCTTTACAAACGAAAAGTCATTAAATTGTCTTTCCGCTTTCTTTTGTCTTGCCGTCTGACCAAATGTCGATGTGCTTATCAAAACAAAAGCTATGCATAAAAGTTTTATATTTTTCATAATATTCATCTTTATTTGGTTAAAAATATCTCGGAGATTTTTGTTTGTTTTTCATAAACTTAAATTCATACATCAACAATATCTCGTGAGATCCGTTGGTATAAGGACGAATTTCCCCTGTCGGAATTTCATAGGTGTAACCAACCCTAAACTGATCTGTAACCTGAAAATCAACAAGTGCGCCTATGGCTTCCTGCTTACCGTTCATCCTATAGGAACCACCCAGCCAAAACCTTTCATTAAAAAGAAAGTTTGCCGTTAAATCTGTTGAAAGTGGAACACCATCGGTGTGTTTTACCATAAAGGATGGTTTGAATTTTAGGCTTTCGCTCAACCCAAAAACATAGCCTCCTATTGCGTAATAATGAACTCTTTCCAAAGCTTTAAACTCGGTCTTGTTGTTCAAGTCGTGATTGATGATTTTTGGCGTTGAAAGCCCTAAATACCACTTGTCGCTGTGAAATAAAATCCCGACGCCAAAATTCTCATTCCATCTGTTTAACCTTTCGTTAAAATAGGGATCCTGGTTCACTTCGGTGGCATTGTACAATTCATCCGCCAATTTATAATAGGTCATCCCGGCTTTTAAACCAAAACTGATGTCAACAGTCTCACTCGCCTGAATGGTATAGGAGAAATCCCCGTATACGTAGGTGAAGTTTTCATAACCTGCTTTATCATTTATTAAGGACAACCCTAATCCTACTTTCTCGTTTCTCAACGGGGAATGGATGGAGAGTGTTTGTGTTTGTGGCCCTCCGTCAAATCCTGCCCACTGGTTCCTGTTTAATGCAACAATACTCAACGCATCCCTGCTCCCGGCATAGGCCGGATTAATGGCTATTGTATTGTACATATATTGGGTGAACTGCGGTAGTTGCTGGGCGTTTGAATATTCAAAGCCTGCGATCAGCAATACTATTATTGAAATTATACGTTTCATAGTGTTATTTTTATTAATGAGTGCCTAAATAAATGTATCCTGTCATTGGTTTAAATCCACTGCCTCCCGAAACGGTCACTATGTAATAGTAAGTTCCTGTCGGCAATTCAGTGTTTGACCCTATTTGCATTCCCGAACCGTCATGTCTGCCTTTCCAGTTATTCAAATAGTTATTTGATTCATAAACCATTTTTCCCCAACGGTTGAATATTTTTACCCCGAACGTAAATCCACAACCTTCCAATCCAGTGATTTCAAAACTGTCATTGAAGCCATCATCATTTGGCGTAACAACTTTTGAAATTTCCATATCTTCTGTTGAACAAGCCAATACAACACAGTCATCATTGACATTTACGAATACTGTAATAATCCTGCCGCAATCTCCGGGTTCTGTATAAGTAAACTCATAATCACCCAAATTTACCTCTGAAGGATCAAAACTGTTTCCTGTTAAGCCTCCGCTGTTCATATCGTCTGTCCAGGTGCCACCGGTAACATAGCCAGATGGCAATAGAGTAGTCAAATTTAAACTAGCGTCTTCTATACATAAAGCTATTGAACCTCCATTAATTTCTGCAGCTATATAATTCTCAGTTACTGTAATGGAATTTGCGCTTGAGCAGCCATTTCCACTGTCAGTTACAACCACCGTATATTCTCCAGCTTGGTTAACTACTATGGATGAAGTTGTTGCTCCGGTATTCCACAAATAACTTGCTGTGCCCTGAACTATAGATCCACTTGCATTTAAAGTGATGCTTGTTACGTTACAGTTCAATTCTGTAGGTCCGCTTATGTTCACTACCGGTGGGGTGGTATTTTGTGCCACAGTCACTGATTCCGTAACTGAACAACCGTTACTGCTATCGGTCACAGTCACTGAATATTCTCCAGGTGCAGTTACCGAAATTGTAGCTGTTGTAGCGCCTGTATTCCAAAGGTAACTCGCTGTTCCTGATACTGTAGCTGTTGCAATTAAAGTAGCGCTTTGCGTTGTGCAAGTCAATACAGCATTTCCTGTGATCACAACTGATGGTTGTGTGGAATTTCCTGTGATAGTCACTGTTGCTGTAGCTGAACATCCGTTTGATCCTGTTACAGTCACTGTATAAGTTCCGGCCGCTGTTACATTAATGCTCGCCGTTGTTGCTCCAGTGCTCCACAAATAACTTGCTGCTCCTTCTGCCGTTGCTGTCAAAGCAATGCTTTGGGTGTTACAAGTAAGTATGGTGGTTGCTGCCGAAATACTAACGTTTGGCGCTGTAATATCTTGGGTAATCACAACACTTTCTGATGTTATGCTGCATCCGTTATCACTGTCTGTTACTGTTACTGAATAGCTTCCAGGAGTTGTTAGGGCGATACTTGCTGTAGTGGCTCCTGTACTCCATAAGTAACTTGCTGTCCCCTGAACTGTTGCTGTTGCAGTAAGGGTGATAGACTCTGTGACGCAGGTTAACACTGTTGTCGCCGCCGATACACTTGCGCTTGGCGCTGTAATATCCTGGGTGATTGTCACATCATCCGAAGTTACGCTGCATCCATTTTCGCTATCTGTAACTGTTACTGAATAGCTGCCTGGAGTTGTTACGGCGATACTCGCTGTAGTGGCTCCTGTGCTCCATAAGTAACTTGCTGTCCCCTGAACTGTTGCTGTTGCAGTAAGGGTGATAGACTCTGTGACGCAGGTTAACACTGTTGTCGCCGCCGATACACTTGCGCTTGGCGCTGTAATATCCTGGGTGATTGTCACATCATCCGAAGTTACGCTGCATCCATTTTCGCTATCTGTAACTGTTACTGAATAGCTGCCTGGAGTTGTTATTGAAATACTCATTGTGGTGGCTCCTGTGCTCCATAAGTAACTTGCTGTTCCCTGAACTGTTGCTGTTGCAGTAAGGGTGATAGACTCTGTGGCGCAGGTTAACACTGTAGTCTCTGCAGATACACTTGCGATTGGCGCTGTAATATCTTGGGTGATTATAGTACTTTCTGATGTAGCACTGCATCCGTTATCGCTGTCTGTTACTGTTACTGAATAGCTTCCCGGAGTTGTTACTGAAATACTTGCTGTGGTGGCTCCTGTGCTCCATAAGTAACTTGCTGTTCCCTGAACTGTTGCGGTTGCAGTTAAAATTATGCTTTCAGTTGTACAAGTCAATTCTGTTTTATCTGAACTAATATTTACTTGTGGTTGGTCAATATCCTGGGTAATTATAACTTTTTGCGCTCCAAAACATCCATTATCGCTATCGGTAATAACCACTAAATATTCTCCAGGTTCTGTAACTGTAAGTATTGCCATTGTTGCGCCTTCTAGCAGTTTATTGTCTTTGCTCCACAAATAACTTGCCGTGCCTTGAACGATTCCTGTTGCGCTTAAAGTTATGCTTGTTGTGTTGCAAGTCAATTCTGTGGCTGACGCCAATAGCGTTACTGTAGGCGAAGTGATATTCTGAGTAATTACAACTGTATCACTTGCAAAGCAACCAGTTTCATTATCAGTTACCGTCAACTTGTATGTTCCAGGTGCGCTGATTGCTGGATTCAATGTTGTTGCTCCACTGTCAATAGTTCCATTTGTGGTTGTCCATAAATAGCTGTAACTAACTTCCTGATTCTGTGAATTTACAACACCACTTAACAATAATGTTGAATAAGTACAAGTTAATTCAGCAGTTGCTCCTGCATCAACAATTGGTGTAGGATTAATTGTTAAACTTACAGTCGTTCTACTGTTACTTGTGCATTCTGTATCGTCGTTTACGCTTTCTGCATAATAAGTTACTGAACCAACGGTGTTTAATGTTGGGCTTGCAACTACATTTCCGCCTGTGGCTGCATCATACCAAACTACGCTAAAACCTTCCGGAACATTTGCCGTTGCTGTCAAAGTTTGAATTGGGCTTGCCTCGCACTCGGTTTGGTCGTTTCCGCTTATTGGTGCAACTGGCGCTGCCAAGATTTCTAAGCTAACTGCTGTTCTGCTGTTGCTTGTACATTCTGTAGCATCATTTACGCTTTCTGCATAATAAGTTATTGAACCAACGGTGTTTAATGTTGGACTTGTAACTATGTTTCCGCCTGTGGCTTCATCATACCAAACTACGCTAAAACCTTCAGGAACATTTGCCGTTGCTGTCAAAGTTTGAATTGGGCTTGCCTCGCACTCGGTTTGGTCGTTTCCGCTTATCGGTGCAACTGGCGCTGCCAAAATTTCCAAACTAACTGCTGTTCTAGTGTTGCTTGTGCATTCTGTATCGTCGTTTACGCTTTCTGCATAATAAGTTACTGAACCAACGGTGTTTAATGTTGGGCTTGCAACTACATTTCCGCCTGTGGCTGCATCATACCAAACTACGCTAAAACCTTCAGGAACATTTGCCGTTGCTGTCAAAGTTTGAATTGGGCTTGCCTCGCACTCGGTTTGGTCTACTGCGCTTGGCGCAACCGGTAAAGCATTGATGGTTACCAAGAAGCTATTTTCATCTGTACAATTTGCATTGTCTGCTGAAACTGCATACACATAAATGGTTTGTGAACTTGTAATAACATTACCTGCAAACAATGCAGTTCCTGTTCCGCCTGTGCCAGTGAAGTAGTTACCTGAATTCAATGCCGGCAAAGTATAACTGTCACATTCTGTAACATCATCTGGTGCATCTACTGTTACAGCATCTGCTTCAACAGTAATTGTTTGGGTTACTTCAATAAAATTATTACAATCATCTGTTATTTTATAAGTTCTAGTAACAATATAAGGCTCTCCAAAACAACCACTGGCTCCATTATTTTCATCTTTGACGAAAGTTACTGTAGCAGTACTGCAATTATCTGCCTCATCAGTAATCAAACTTACGTCAGGAGCAGGTACATCTGATATTTTTTTCAAACCAGTTATATTTGCAGGTGCAGTAGCCGTTGGTTTGGTTGTGTCGTTTATTTTTATGATGTGAATAATATCCACACTTACATTAGAACACTCATCCGTTACTTTATAAGTTCTGGTGATTACAATCGGACAAGTTCCGTTTACCGCATCACTTGAAGATACTGTTAAATTAGCATCGGCACTACAGTTATCAGAAATGGTCAAATTTCCGGTCAATGCTTCTAAGGCTGCCACTGTTGTTACTGCAGCAGGCGCATCTGAAACTGAACATCCTTCCAACACTGTATCAGTAATAGAACCGGTTGCAACAGGTGCTGTTGTGTCAGATATTACAATTACCTGATTTCCTGTAGCTCCATTGCCACAAGCATCTGTAACTGTCCATTCTCTAATAATAACATCGTTATTTGCGCAAGAAGCACCCAATCCTGGTGTTAAACAAGAACTGATAAATCTAACATTACCATTAACATTTTCTTGTTTTTTTGAATAAACAAACCATTGTCCGTCTAAACTAGTCATACCAGCTGTTAATGCTTCAAATGATGAAACCAATCCATTGGTTAAACCTGTCACCGTATTTGTGGTTGTGCCACCATTTGGTGTAAAATTACCTGCTCCTTCAGCAATAAAATTGCTATTGATCCAAGCATTATATCCTGAAGTACTTGGGTAGAAAGTTGGTGAATAAATTTCAGTACCTCCATCATTGTCATCACAATCTCCTCCTGCACAATAAGGGCCCACCAAAACAATTCCTTTCCCATTTGGTGCCACCAATATAAATTCTGCTCTTCCTTTTCCTTGATTTGTTTCAAAAGTTAAGTTGAAATCTTTTATTGAATTTACGCCCAAACCTGCCATTCCAGAAATATTGAAATATAAATACACGCCATTACCTGCATTTATTTCTTTTTCGTTTTCTAGTCCAAAACAATCGCCATCAGTGTATGTAGGAGTCAAACTACCATCACAATTGTCGGTTGCAGTTGCTGTTCCTAAGGCTCCTGGAGTAATATCAGCAGTACATTCTATTGCTGCATTTGCTGGAATAGTTAGTACAGGAGGAGTCGTGTCATTTATTATTATTTCTTGTGTATCGGTTCCTACATTGCCACAATTGTCTGTTACCGTAAATGTTCGGGTTACAACAATCGGACAAGTTCCTGAATTTGTGTCTTTATAAGTCACAGATGCTATTCCTGACCCTCCGTCGTTTGCAGTTACTATACCAATATAAGAAGCTGTTATATCAACTTCGGTTTCTGAATAAACCCATCCTGTAATGGAACTTGTGTCACAACCTTCCAAACTATAATCAGCTGGGGCAGTTACAACTGGGTCAGTAGTATCACCTGGTCCAACAACAACTGAATCAGTAGCTTGACAACCAGTTTCAAATATAGTGACTGTAAGTGTATATGTACCTGCTTTGGTGATAGTAGGTGTAGCAGAATCTTCACCGCTTTGAATATCACCATCAATTGTTGTCCATGAATAAATTAATGTTCCAATACCTGTTCCAGAACCGTTCAATTGTGGTGTGGAGAAATTACAAGTTAAACTAAAATCTGCGCCTGCATCGGCAGTAGGTAATGTATTATTTGTAATCACGACTTCATCAAAAGCTGAACAGGTTCCGTTGGTCACTGTCCATTTTACTGTTGCGCTTGTTCCTGCAACAACGCCCGTGATGGTTGTTGTTGGTGAACTTGGAGAGGTGATGGTTGCTGTTCCGCTTACCAAGGTCCATACGCCTGTTCCAACTGATGGCGCACTTTGCGTCATAGTAAAGGTTGAGGTATCGCACAATGTTTGGTTCGGCTGGTTGCTTACAACTGGCTGTACATCATTTTGTACGGTTACTTCATCAAAAGCTGAACAGGTTCCGTTGGTCACTGTCCATTTTACTGTTGCGCTTGTTCCTGCAACAACGCCCGTGATGGTTGTTGTTGGTGAACTTGGAGAGGTGATGGTTGCTGTTCCGCTTACCAAGGTCCATACGCCTGTTCCAACTGATGGCGCACTTTGCGTCATAGTAAAGGTTGAGGTATCGCACAATGTTTGGTTCGGCTGGTTGCTTACAACTGGCTGTACATCATTTTGTACGGTTACTTCATCAAAAGCTGAACAGGTTCCGTTGGTCACTGTCCATTTTACTGTTGCGCTTGTTCCTGCAACAACGCCCGTGATGGTTGTTGTTGGTGAACTTGGAGAGGTGATGGTTGCTGTTCCGCTTACCAAGGTCCATACGCCTGTTCCAACTGATGGCGCACTTTGCGTCATAGTAAAGGTTGAGGTATCGCACAATGTTTGGTTCGGCTGATTGCTTACAACTGGCTGTTCGTCTATTGTAACCAAGAAACTTTCTTCATCACTGCATCCTCCAGCATAACTATCATATATCCAAACTGTTTGGGTACTGGTAATTGAACCAGTAATAACGGTTCCTCCATTGGTTTGGCTATTGTTATAATATTTTTGATTACCTGATAAATTTGTGCCTGTAATTGTAGGCAAAGTGTAACTAACACACGCCGCTTGTGGTCCTGGATTTGTTATAATAGGATTGGTGCAACATGCAACAACATCTACAAAATTTTGTACTGTATCAGTATTTGTTGGATTATCTAAATCAGTTACAGTCAAGGTAACTGTTTTTGTTCCTCCACTTGAATAAGTAACAATATGTGGCCCTTCGGTATTTGCAGTGGCAGGTGACGCTCCTGCTCCAAAATCCCAACTATAAGAATTATTAGGAGAACCGCCAGATCCTGTATAACTAAACTCAACTTCTTCATAAGTTCCACCAGTACAAGCAGGTGTTGCATCAAAATTTGCAACGATTGGAGTTTCAACAACTATTCCTGACTGATAATTTTTACTACATTTAGAAGTTGACGCACAACTAGGAACACCATCTGCCTGACCAGAAGTGTCCCAACTCAAATAAATATTTTTTAATTCAAGCGAGTCTCCACAAGTATAATTTGTGATCTGCGCCATTCTATAATTAGCTATTTGAATTGCTCCCGGAATAGCGATAGTAAGCAACTTACTATCATCCTCTAAATCACTTCCATCAACATTTTTTTTAAACCCACCGATTAATAAATCAAATTGAAAATATAAATCATACTTTGAAGTTGTTTTGGTAATTTCAACCCAAATGTACAAAGCCGGAAGAGTTTGACCAGCTGTACAATCTACAATGGGTGTTCCAATAGCGTCTCCCAAATAAACCTTGCCAAACTCTACGTCATTTGCAACGCAGGGTGATGGGTCACATCCTACCTCCTCGGTTGGCTGAGTATTTACATACACCTGCGAATATCCAACCGTCGTTGAAAACAACAAAACTAAAAAGGTCGCTAAACTAATAAGAGTAATTTTTTTCATAATCTTTTTATTTAAATAATTCCAGTATCAAAACCTTAAAATATGGGGTCGCTAAAAACACATACTGTTAAGCAATTAAATCACAATTTTGGGGTAATGTTTATAGATAACGCTTTAGCGTTACTATATGTGGGGGCAAAAAATTTAGAAATTTGTGGGGCACAACTTTCATTTTACAGAACAAATATAATACGGAAATTTATGATGGCAATAAGCGTAAATACTTATTTTATAGAAACTTAGCAAACGGGTGATAATTATCAATAAACGGTAAAAAAAATCATCTAAAATGCAAAAGATTAAATGTGATGTTTGTTACATATTTATTTAATTTGCTTATTATCAGTTATTTAAACAAATTTATTAGTGTTTTAAATTATTTAAACAAAACAAATAACACCATATTTTAGATGCCCAAATAAATTTAAGTCAAATTCAAATTTATCTGCCAAAATAAATTTGGCAGAAAGCCAATAGCCAAATAAAAATTCTATTTTTGTACCTCAACAAGATTTAAAGATTATGAATAAATATGATGTTGCCATTATAGGCTCGGGACCCGGTGGATATGTTGCCGCAATACGTTGCGCACAATTGGGATTGAAAACTGCCATTATCGAAAAATACAATACGTTGGGCGGCACTTGTTTAAATGTGGGTTGCATTCCGTCAAAAGCATTGCTGGATTCTTCGCACCATTATTATGAAGCCACCAAACATTTTGAAACACACGGCATTGAAGTTTCGGGATTGAAAATAAATTTCAAACAAATGATTGCCCGCAAATCTGAAGTGGTGTCAATAACTTCAGGCGGCATCAATTTTTTGATGGATAAAAATAAAATTACCGTATATCAAGGTGTCGGCAGTTTTGCTAACGCCACTCATATTAATATATCAAAAGCTGACGGAACTTCAGAAAAAATTGAAGCTTCAAACATCATTATTGCAACGGGTTCAAAACCTGCAATGTTGCCATTTATTAAAATGGACAAAAAAAGGATTATCACTTCAACAGAAGCGTTAAACTTAACTGAAATCCCAAAACATTTAATCGTTATTGGCGGCGGCGTTATCGGTTTGGAGCTGGGTTCTGTTTATAGCCGATTGGGTTCGGAAGTTTCGGTGATTGAATATATGCCAAACATTGTTCCGGGAATGGACTTGATGCTTTCAAAAGAATTGCAGAAATCACTAAAAAAACAAGGACTTAAATTTTATACCGGCCACAAAGTGACTTCCGCAGTTAGCAAAGGAAAAGAAGTTGTGGTGATTGCCGAAGACAAAAAAGGAAATCCGGTCGAATTTAAAGGTGATTATACTTTAATCTCCGTGGGAAGAAAACCTTATACTGAAGGATTGGGCTTGTCAACTATTGGCATCAAAGTAAATGAAAGAAGCCAAATTGAAACCAACGAACAGCTGCAAACCAATGTCGCTAACATTTATGCGCTTGGTGATGTGGTAAAAGGCGCGATGCTGGCCCATAAAGCGGAAGAAGAAGGAATGATGGTTGCGGAACTGATTGCCGGACAAAAACCACATATCGATTACAATTTAATTCCGGGTGTGGTTTATACCTGGCCAGAAGTTGCCGCAGTCGGAAAAACAGAAGAACAATTAAAAGAAGCCGGCGTGAATTACAAATCTGGAACTTTTGCGATGCGTGCTTTGGGAAGAGCCAGAGCGAGTATGGATACCGACGGAATGATAAAAGTATTGGCCGATGCAATTACTGATGAAATTTTAGGCGTTCATATGATTGGCGCCAGAGCGGCCGATATGATTGCCGAAGCGGTTATTGCGATGGAATTTAGGGCATCATCCGAAGATATTGCACGCTCATCACACGCACATCCAACCTATACCGAAGCATTTAAAGAAGCGTGTTTGGCAGTGAATGATCGCTCGATTCATAGTTAAAGCCCTAAACTAAATCATGATGAACTTGATTCAGCATTTGTTATAGAATTATGAGATCCTGAAATAAATTCAGGATGACGAAATTATAAAATTAAAAGTCCTTTCAATTTGAAGGGACTTTTCTATTTTTGCCCTGATGCAAAGAACAAGTATTCAATTTCAGGTAAAGGATATTTCCAAATTTAAAAAGCAATTGTTGCTTTGGTCGCAACAGTTTGAAATTGCGGTGTGGCTGGACAGCAATAACTACGACCAAAAATATTCAAATTTTGATGCGGTTTTGGCTGTTGATGCGGTTTCAAAAATTGAAACTTCTTATAAAAATGCTTTCTCACAATTAAAAAAATACCAATCGGAGGTTAAAGATTATATTTTTGGGTATCTCGGCTACGATTTAAAAAATGATGTTGAAAACTTAACTTCTTCTAATTTCGATGGATTAAATTTCCCTGATTTGTTCTTTTTTAAGCCTAAAAAATTGTTTTTCATCAAAGGAAATTCAGTAGAAATAAAATACATTTCTGCATATGAACAAGAAATTGAAACTGATTTAGAAAATATTAATCAACTTCAAACAGGGCAAAACCTAGTTGCAGTCCATAGGAATATCAAAATAAAACTGCGAATTCATAAGGACGAATATTACAAAAAAATAAATACCATTTTAAATCACATTCATAGAGGTGATATTTACGAAGCCAATTTTTGCCAGGAATTTTACAGCGAAAATTCTATGATTGATCCAGTGGAAGTTTACCAACATTTAAATGAAATTTCCAAAGCTCCTTTTGCGACCTTTTTTAAATTCAGTTACAACTATTTGCTCTCTGCTTCGCCCGAACGTTATCTAAAAAAAGATTGCGAAAACTTAATTTCCCAACCTATAAAAGGAACAGAAAAAAGAGCTTTATCCAAATCAGAAGACGAAAAATTAATCAAGGAATTGGAACAAAATCCGAAAGAACGTGCAGAAAATATTATGATTGTGGATTTGGTCCGCAACGATTTTTCCCGATTTGCATTAAAAGGATCCGTAAAAGTGGAGGAACTTTGCAAAGTTTATACTTTTGAGCAAGTGCATCAGCTTATTTCTACCGTTTCTTGTTCGGTAAAAAATGATATTCATCCTGTTGATATCATAAAAAACACGTATCCGATGGGAAGCATGACCGGAGCGCCAAAAATTTCGGCCATGAAAATAATGGAGGAAATTGAAGAAACCAAACGCGGATTGTATTCGGGCGCTGTTGGTTATTTTACCCCAACCGGCGATTTTGACTTCAATGTCATCATCCGCAGTATTTTATACAACGCCGACAAAAATTATGTTTCCTATTCTGTTGGAGGCGCCATTACAGCAAAATCAATTCCTAAAAAAGAATATGAAGAATGTTTATTAAAAGCAAAAGCGATGAAACACGTTTTATTAAACGCTAAATAATTATATTTACAAAATTATGAAAGCTGAACTTAAAGAACATATCAACGCTAAATTTTCATTTTTATATGATAAAAATTTGCTTATCGCCATTTCTGGAGGTATTGACAGCGTGGTTCTAACGCATCTATTACACAAGTTACATTTTAAAATTTCACTGGCGCATTGCAACTTTTCATTGCGGGGAAAAGAAAGCAATGAAGATGAGGAATTTGTGAAAGAATTGGGCGAAAAGTTAGAAGTTCAAACCCATACCATCAAATTTGAAACTGAAGCCTACGCAGAAGAAAAAGGAATTTCAACCCAAATGGCAGCGCGTGATTTACGTTACAGCTGGTTTCAAAAAATTGCCAAAGAAAACAATATCGATTACATTGTAACCGGTCATCAAAAAGATGATGTTTTGGAGACCTTTTTCATCAATTTAACACGCGGAACCGGTTTGGACGGATTAACAGGAATTCCCGAAATACAGGGAAATATTGTGCGTCCGTTTATGCTTTTCTCACGTAATGATATTTTAATTTATGCCGCCAAAAAAAAGATACTTTGGCGGGAAGACCGCACCAATTCTTCCATAAGATATGTGAGAAATAAAATTCGCCATAAAATTATTCCGGTGTTGAAAGAACTCAATCCGAATTTACTGGAGACTTTTTACAACACGTTGGAAAATTTAAAAGGAAGTCAGCAAATTGTAAAAGATCGCATACAGAATGTGAAAGAAAAAATGACTAAAATTCACAAAAATGAATTGCATTTTAGCATTGATGAATTAAAAAAACTGAGCAATCCTAAAATCTATTTGTTTGAAATTTTAAAAGAATACGGTTTTACCGAGTGGAATGATGTGGCCGATTTGTTGGAATGCCAAAGCGGCAAACAGGTTTTCAGCAAAACACACCGTTTATTAAAAGACCGGGAAGTGCTGATTTTGTCGGAAATACTTCAACAGGACGAAATTGAACGCTTTGAGATTTTTGAAAACACAACTGAAATCAATGTGCCGATTGCACTTAAATTTGAAACGATCACCATTCCTTTCGACACAAAAAATCATCAGAATAAAGTTTTGGAGGAATTGATTTTTGACGATAAAAATACCATTTCAATAGATTTCGACAACCTTGAATTCCCTTTGATATTAAGAAAACGTCAAAAAGGAGATTTCTTTTTTCCAATTGGATTGAATGGAAAAAAGAAAGTGAGCAAATTTTTTAAAGATGAAAAATTATCGCTGATTGATAAAGAAAACGCTTGGCTTTTGTGCTCCAAAAACGACATTGTTTGGGTGGTTGGAATGCGATTGGACGACCGATTTAAAGTGATAAAAACAACTTCGAAAATTCTTAAAATAAGTCATTAAGACGGAAGACCGAAGACCGAAGACCGAAGTTGGAAGTTTTATGTACCTCCCTGATATAGGTTGACCATAAAAGTCAATTTATATGAAAACAAATTTAAAACAATTACTTAAACAACGGCGCTATTCAGAGGAATTTAAAAAAGAGATAGTGGCTTTATTTGAGC
>Ga0209347_1001512_pt1 | contig 37066 bp, 30 predicted proteins | sample AutmiccommuBRH23_FD_187382 | JGI IMG/M metagenome (GOLD analysis project Ga0209347, IMG submission 187382) | Deep subsurface microbial communities from Mt. Terri, Switzerland - Autotrophic microbial communities BRH/23 (SPAdes) (version 2) | ecosystem: Environmental > Aquatic > Deep subsurface >... | reverse complement strand
CCGCCCATGCGGTCCGGATCATGTCGATCCGCTTGGCGCCGATCCCCTCGATCTCGGCCAGGCGATCCGGGTGAAGCTCGATAATTGTGAGGGCCTGTTTGCCGAACCGGGTGACGATCCGTTCGGCCATCACCGGGCCGATCCCCTTTATCATCCCCGATCCCAGGTATTTCCGGATGCCGTTGGCGGTCGACGGGACCAGCGTCCGGTATTCCGCAATCTCGAACTGTTCACCGTAGGTGGGATGGCGGCTCCAGGTGCCCGACATTTCGAGCACTTCACCGGGGATCGGCTCCATTAACCGGCCAACCACGGTGACCAGCTCCCGCTTCCCCTTCACCCGCATCCGGGCGATGGTGTACCCGTTTTCCGGGTTGGAATAGGTGATCCGTTCAATCTGGCCGGAAATCTGTGTCCGGTGTTCCGCTGTGCTCACCATGAGTGGTTGGCCCCAGAAACGCCAGATAAATGGTCCCCGACCCGATTCCTGCTGATGGGAGGGCAGGGGAACCGTGCTGTTTTTAAGGATTTAAAATGATGGCTTCGTAAAAATGATAGTCGGGTTAGCCTGTGAGGCGTAACCCGACATTTGGGGCATGCGCGTTTACGCAGTTCAACCGGCAATCTTCATCTTCGCCGGTTCGACGTAAAGTGAATCTGGGTAATCCGATACGATCTTTTCATAAGCGCCGCGACTTTCGTCGGCTTTCCCGAGTTGACCGTACAGGCGTCCCAGGTTGAACAGGGCCTGGTCCTTTATGATGGCATCATTGTCCGCGACGATTTTTTCGAAACAGGAAACCGCGTTTTCCACATCGCCCTTTGCCTCATAGGCATAGGCCATGCCGTTCAGGACGAGATTATCGATCTGCGCCTTTCCCTCGAAGGTATCGTAAGCCTTCTGAAACATTTCGATTGCGGCGGCGTTATCCCCGCTTTCATGAAGGACGCTGGCATACTGGACCATTGCCAGGTCCGCGGCATCGGTATACCCGTACTGGTCGATCACGGCCTTGAAGTCCGCCTTCAGCTTCTCGTAATCGGGTGGCGCACCACTTCCTTCCTTGGCCGCGCCATATTCTTCCAACGCCTGTCCCAACATAGTGGCCGCTTTGTTTTCCGCCTGGTTCAGGAAATATCCGACCCCCGAGACAACAATGACAACCACCGCCAGGGTTATCCCTCCGGCGATCAACCGGTTCCGATGCGTCACCAGAAATGCGAACAGCCGGTGGAGAAATATGGTTACCGGGTCCGGTTCTTCCAGCAACTCTTTTCGATCTTTATCCTGGGCCATTTTAGTGCTCCATTTTTTTATGTAATGCGCTTATTGTCCCTACGGAAGGACGACCAGTTCCCGAATCCGCTGCCATCCGTTATCCGAAATTTTCGCCCCGATCAACTGGCAGACTTCATAGCCGCAGGTCGATCCGATGGCGCCGCTCTGCTCGAAGGAATACCCGTTGACCAGGCCGTAGAGGAACCCCGCGGCCCACAAGTCGCCGGCGCCGGTGGTATCGACGGCGCTTCCGTCGCCCACGGCCTTGATCGCCACGATCTCCCCGTTTCCCGCAATAATGCTTCCCCGGGCGCCGATCTTCAGGACGGCGATATCAACGTCCCGGGAAAGGGCTTCGAGTGCTTTCGACTCGTCCCGATGGCCGGTAAACGCGAGGGCTTCGTCCTCGTTTGCAATCAGAATATCGATATCTTCCGCCACTATCCGGTCGAGGATATCCTTCGCCCCTTCCACCACGGTGAAACTGGCCAGGTCGAGGCTTATCCGGGCTCCGGCGGCTTTTGCCGCCGCCAGGACGGCGGCCATCAGTTCCCGGTTGAACAGAAGGTAGCCTTCCACATGAACGATGGCGGCGTCTTCGAACCACTCCGGGGAGATCTCATCCGGCCGCATTTCCGAGGCGGCCCCCAAATAGGTGAACATGGTCCGCTGGGCATCGGGGGTGATGATCGAAAGAACCCGCCCCGTGGGGGCTTCGGACCGGAGCAGTTTGGGTTCCACATTGTTCCGGACAAGGTCGGCTTCGAAGAGTTCGCCGATCGGATCTTCCCCCCGTTTTCCCACGAACCGTGCCACACCGCCCAGCATGCCGATCCCAATCGCTGTGTTGCAGGCGGAACCGCCCGGCACGATCGCCGGCGTAAGCGTTGTCCGGGCCACGATCCGGTCGATCTGATGGCTCTCGATGAGGGTCATCCCCCCTTTGGCCGCCCCTTCGATATCGAGAAATGCATCCTCCTCCCTCGCCAGCATATCGACCAGGGCCGACCCGACGGAAACGATCCTTTTCCGATTTTCCTTTATTTCAAACCCCATCGATCATCCTTTCCGCCCTCGCACCCATCACCAGACCAAGCTGTCAATAATCCATCCCTTGTCGCCGTCCACATGCTGGATCTGGACCCAGGTTCCTTTTTTTCCCAGCACCTTGAAGGGAACCCCGCGTTCTGCCTGGAACAGGACGTCTTTTTCGGTACCCGGACCGGATCGGACGTTACACATGTCCTTCACGGTAATCACGGACTTGACCGACCCGACTAGGCTTTTATGGATCCATCCCCGGGTTCCCTCAAAATCCTTGAAATATATCCATTCCCCTTGCCGGCTTACGACGTCGATGGGGGTAAACTGTTCGACCTGCCACAACATCGGGTAATTGGTCCCCGGCCCGGTGCGGACGTTGGCGGAATCGGTCGATATGGAGAGCCGTTCGGCCCAGGCCGTTCCGGCCGAAAAAAATAACGCCATGCTCAGGAGAGCCACTATCAGCCAGGAGTACCGGGTTAACCGTCTCGTAAAGCGCATGCAATTCCTCCGTCGTTTCGATCATTGTTGAACATTTGTTCCGCCGGCCACGGCCGGGCGGGTTCATCTTCTCCGGAAATAACTGTCAGGCAGCCATAAGCCGGGTAACCGCCTGTTCCAGTCCGTCCACGGTGAGTTCGAACATGGGGTAGATCTGCCGGATCATGGCGATGGTCCGGGTATATGGCCACATGCGCGAGGGCACCGGGTTGAGCCAGACATGGTGCGGGAAGGTATCCGCCAGGTACTGCAGGTGTTCGATACTCGGTTTGCCGCTTCGCTCGTACACATACATGGAACCGTCCCGGGCCATCAGTTCATAGGGAGCCATGCTGGCGTCGCCAACCAGGATCAGCCGGGTATCCGGATCTTTCCGGGCAAACTCGATCACCGGCTTCGGTTTCCGGTACCGCGCCGGATCCTCCCAGACTGTATCATAAATGGTATTGTGGAAAAAGTAGGTTTTCAGCTCCTTGAACTGAGACCGGGCGTAGTTGAAAAGGGTCTGGATGATCGGCACATAGGGGTCCATGGAATAGCCGCCATTATCGATGGCCAGGATTACCGAGAGCCGGTCCTTGAGGCGGCGGTCGAAGACGATCTCGATTTCGCCGCCGTTTTTCATGGTCTGATAGATGCTCTCATCAACATTGACCTGGTCCCTGGGGCCGGCCGGTACCATGTTCCGGAGCCGCTTGAGCGCCTCGCTCATGGTGGAGGGGGTCAGGGGCCCGCTCCGGGCGTAATCCTTGTAGCGCCGTTCGTTGGCGACTTTAACCGCGGATTTGTTCCGGGACTCGCCCCCCACCCGCATCCCCCCGGGATGGTATCCCGAATGCCCCACCGGGGATGTGCCCCCCGTGCCGATCCACTTGTTGCCGCCGTCGTGGCGTTCGGTCTGTTCCTTGAGCCGTTCCTTGAAATATTCAATCAGTTCGTCCGGGGACAGATTCTTCAGGTCCGCCTCGTTGATGCCCAACGCGTCGGCAATCGCCTTGGGGTCGGTCAGCCACTGGTCGAGGAGGGCACGGGCGATCTCGTCGATCTCGAAACCTTCCTGGTCCGGCAGTTCCGCCCCTTCGAAATGATGGGCGAAGATCCCGTCGAACAAGTCGAAATACCGTTCGCTCTTGACCAGGAGGGCCCGGGAGCCGGTATAAAAGTCCGGCAACGACGTTATCAGGCCCCCCCGCATCGCCTTCTGCAGGAGCAGAAACGATGTGGGGGTTACCGGAATACCGGCATCCTTTAATTTATAAAAAAATTCGATGAACATGGTGGGTTAAAACATCTTCCGCCGGGTAACCGCGCTTCCGGCCGCCACGTAATCCTGGCTTTTCTTGAACAGGACCCCCAGGTAAGGAATATCTCCCTTGGCCAGTTGCTTCGGCTTGAAATCCGGATCCGCCGAAAGGGCACGAATCCAGTTGATCAACTCCCGGGTGGCCGGCTTTTTTTCCACCACGTCGATTTCCCGGAGCTTGTAAAAAGTGTCAATGGCCGATTCCATGATATCGGAATCGAGTTCCGGGAAATGGATATCGATGATCCGGCGCATCATTTTCGGGTCCGGGAAGGCGATGTGGTGGAAATTGCAGCGCCCGAGAAACGGGTCCGACAGGTCCTTCTTGGCATTCGACGTAATGATGAATACCGGTCGGGTCCTGGCCCGGATAGTCTTATCGATTTCGATAATGTCGAATTCCATCTGGTCGAGCACATCGAGCATGTCATCCTGGAAGTCGGTGTCCGCCTTGTCGATCTCGTCGATAAGCAGGACGGTCCGCACGTCCGCCGTGAACGCCTGGCCGATTTTCCCCATCTTGATGTAATCCTCGATCTGGCTCACGTCCCGCTGGGAGTCGCCGAAGCGGCTGTCGTTTAGCCGGGTCAGCGTATCGTACTGGTAAAGGGCCTCGATCAGCTTCATGTTTGATTTGACGTTGAGGACGATCAGGGGCATCTGGAGGGTTTCCGCGATGGAATGGGCAAGCATCGTCTTTCCGGTCCCCGGCTCCCCTTTCAGCAGCAGCGGCATTTCCAGCGCCATGGATATATTGACGATCTTGGCGAGTTCATCGTCGAGGACGTATTTTTTCCCGCCGGCAAACCCCTGGTGTTCATCTTTCCTGTTCAACATACCGATCCGTCTTCCTTTGTGAATTTTTTGTGATCATTCCCTGCGAACGCGCGCGGAAACCTCGCGATTCATCCGGATCACCTTTCCGGCCTGTTCCAGCGTAAGCGATCCCGTGCCGCAACTGGGCGTGATGAGCGACTGGGACACGATCCGATCCATCGGAACCCCAAGCTTTTCGACCTGTCCGGCCGCCGCTTTCCATTTTTCATAAAGCGATTCCGCTGTTTCTTTTTCGATTGCCCCCACATCGCCGGTGGGGATGATCCCCCAAGCCAGGATGCCGCCGGCTTCCATGAAACGCCGGACCTCATCCCGGTACAGGATGAACTTATCGAAATAAGAGTAGGCATCGAAACTCACGATATCGGCCGCGGAGTCAAGGATGAGGGGCCATTCCGCATTGGCGCACACATGAACACCGGCGACGCCGCCCTCCGCGTGAATCGCATCGATGACCTCGGCAAAGCAGGCATCGATGTCCGCCCGCGACACACTGATATACGCGGACGACCCGTAACCGGCTAGGGCCGGCTCGTCCAGAAAGAGGATTACCGGCACACCGTATTTCTTCAACCGGTGGATCTGCCACCGGGCTTTCATGGCGATCAGCCGGACCGCGGCATCCCGCAGCTGGTCATCGTAAAATACGGCCCGTCCGTCTTGATCCACCAGGCCCGTGCCGAAAGTAAATGGCCCGGTTACCTGCCCCTTAACAGCCACCGGGGTGCCGTCAAACCGGTCGAGCGCCTCCATGAAGGTGAAAAAACCGGGGGCTTCTTTCACGGTGAGGGCAAACCGGGAATCGGCAATCGATTGATGACCGTGGGTTACCGCCATGTAATCCTCAAAAAACCCGAGCATGGCATGATCAAACGTTTCGGCGCCGGAATCGATAAAAAATTTCCCTCCGGTTTCCGTCAACCCGGGCATCCCTGGGGCGAACTGGGGGACCATACCCTCGGCCCGGAAATGGGGCAACTGCACCCAGATCGGGATCTCCGGCGTATATTCCAGCATCAGCCGGACCGCTTCATCGTGATCCCTTACGGGCAAGCTTCCGATCCATGCCGGCAGCCCGCCGGGGCGAAAATCGGTTTTCATAATAATCCATCTCCCGGTCAGGGGTTCTCGAATACCGATTCAAAAAACATACCGGCACTTCCCGGATACCAACGAAAAATACTGATTTTAATGCATCTTGGCAATCCTGACAAGAGTTTTATCATTTGATTTTTGGAAGCGGCGGTGTTAAGTACAGACAAGTACAGCGAATTTGTTCGGAAGCAAGGTAGTTTATGCGGTCATCGGATCGCACGGGAAAATAAAAGGAGGAACGCGTTTATGTTTGGCATCGGCATGCCGGAACTGGTGGTCATCCTGGTGATCATCATGATTATCTTCGGAGCGGGAAAACTGCCCGAAATCGGATCGGGAATTGGCAAGGGGATCCGGAACTTCAAGAAAGCTGTAGGCGGGGAAGACAACCCGCCGGACCAGATTGAAGACAAGAACAAGGATAAGGAAAACGACCCGCCGAAATAATCAGCCCTCATATTGCATACGTAAAAAGCCGGACGGTGATTGCCGCTCCGGCTTTTTTATTTCATGTGAAATTTACCCTAATACTCAGTCGATCAGGTTCCCCAAGCTCCAGCCTGGAAACCACGGATAGGGGAGAAATCGTTTAAGCCCTCGATTTTATTAAAACGGGATATCGTCATCCATCGGTTCCGGTGACGGTGGCTGGCCGGGATCTCCCATGCCGGATGATGAGGATCTCCCGTAAGACGAATCTGACCCAAATTTCGGGCTGGCATTGTCCGCGCCCTTTGATCCGAGCATCTGCATTTCGGTTGCAATGATTTCGGTGGTATAACGCGTCACCCCGTCCTGCTCCCAACTGCGGGTCTGGAGCCGCCCTTCGATATAGACCTGCCGCCCCTTGGAGAGATACTCGCCGCAGATCTCGCCGAGCTTCCCGAAGGCCACCACCCGGTGCCATTCCGTCTTTTCCCGTTTTTCACCGGTGGCCTTGTCCCGCCATTCCATGGAAGTGGCTATGCTGAAATTCACCACCGCCTGCCCGTCCTGGGTATACCGGACCTCCGGGTCCTTCCCGAGATTGCCGACCAGAATTACCTTGTTTACACCGCGTGCCATGCTCCGCCCCCCGAATATAATCTATCCATTATTCATTTAGTTCAATCAAAAAAACTAAAATATTTGTGATACATTTTTGCTTAATATAGTCGTTCTTTGATCATCCATTTGACCCTTTACGGAGCCGGCGGTACAGGCGCATCAATTACACCGGGAATTGTATATTCTACGATCTCATCAGCACAATTACCGTTGCTTTTCCATGTCACAGTTATTTTGAGCCCGGCAAACTTCATTTCATTTTTGGTCGGATCATTATCCGCAATGGTTATTTCATGTTCAATCAAACCACGGTGGGCACTGACATAAGCCGCATTCCTCGTATTAATATTCGCATTTGGGTCAACCGGGGCTCTGCCGCCATAGAAACTGCTGCTGGGATATTCAAAAGTTGTCGTTCCACCCGCGAGTTTTCCAGCATCAACAGAAACAGTAAACGCGGATCCAGCGGATAACCGATTGTAATTTTGATCACATATGATGAAGTGAACGGTATCAGATCCACCATTATGCACTGTGAAACTACCTTTATTGACATAGAAGACTGGTTTTCCGGTGATCAGAAAATCGACTTGGCGATAGATGTTTTTATTTCCATCCCATGCATTGTTCAAACCGTCCCAGACATCATTTCCGGCGCGATCCTGATAACCGTCTTCCATCGGGTTGACGCCTGGAGCAGTGGTGAGGGGGGTGGCTTGTGTGCCGTCATCCCATAATCTGTCGTCATCATAATCCCTCCAGGGATCATCAAAAGTATCGTTAAACCATTCACCGGCATTGAAAATGCCATCAACTGTTCCCCCATTTGAACCATCTGCGAAACTTTCCTCGCCTTTGGTAAAGATCAGGACACTGCAAACCCCATCTCGCGGATGACCCAAAAGAGTAAAGCCATATTTTGTTGCCAAATCCTCTTTTAACGTCTCTTCCCACGTTTCCGGCACCACATCTTTTGGCGCTCCATTAGCCCCCTGGGTCCTTATCACTGAACTGGCAGTTCCGCGGTCACCATCGGTAACTCCATTTGGAAACACGGCCAACCCCACCTCTGACTCGAAAAAAACATTATGTCCATCAAGAACATTATAATTTCCGAAGCGATCGGCCAACCAGGCCGTAAGCGTTGTCTCTATACCGACACACTCCAAACCGCCCAGATTCCATCCCGGCTCTTCGCATGAGACGGTAAACCAGTCATCGGTCGGAACGCCGCCACCAATTGAGATAACCGGCGTTGTTGCCGATATGGTATCCCCATTGGCAGTCATAATGGTTGCGATGATACTGACGACACCCGCCTCATAGCCGCTGTGAAGTGTAATTTCCGCCAGACCAGAAGAGGTGCCGACAGTTTGCGTATAGGGGGAATCGTCATTTTCTTCCAGATATTCAGCCCCCTGAACCCCGGATACCACCGTAAAGACAACATCGATATCTTCGGCCGGATTTCCGTTTACGTCTTTTACGTTAAACGTAATATTAGCCGATTCCTGCCCTCCGGTTCCCCTGATGGCAATTGGATTATGCGATACAGCACCAAATTCGATTGAGGCCGCTTCCACGGGTTCAATCACCACATTTACGGAAGCTGTGGCTGATCCTGCACTGGCTTTGATGGCAGCAGTTCCGGCGAAATTGTTTGCGATAAACGTCGCGGTGGCTTTTCCGGCGTTTGTTGTTGCGCTTGGAGAAATGGTGCCAAATGCGCTGTCTTCAACTGAAAAGGTAACAGTCGTACCATTTTCGACAGGTGATCCATCGGTTGTTTTCGTCACAATGGCCGTTATGGTTGCGGTATTCGTTGCCGTAATTTTCGTCGGATTAACACTAAGTGCAATTGTAACCGCAGCGGACTGGCTCATGATCGTAATTGTTTTAGGCGTACTGGTCACTGATTCGGATAATGCGGTCACATCGACTTTTCCTGTCGCCGATCGTGCCGTAAATGTAGCCTGAAAAGTACCATCTGCGCCTGTAATCCCGTTTGCCGTTATAGAACCAAGCGTCGGATCATCCAGAATGAGATCAATTTTTTTACCGGGCACGATGCGTCCGCTTGTGTCGTATGCTATCGCCGTTATTGTTATCACTTCGCCGGGATTAATTGAACTCCGTTCTGCTACCAATCCTATACTTGAAAGTATCTGTTCAGAATCAGTTCCATTATCATCGCTCTCCGGACTTCCGCTTCCCCCGCAGCCGGACATCCCGACGAACAAAAACCCAACAAACATCAAAATGAACAACTGGACGGCGATATTATTGCCCTTGTGTTTCATCAAACATTCCCCTCTAATTGAACATTCAATGGCGAATCTGAATTCTGTGGATGCGTATCTTGTCCGTTAATGCCGAATAAATTGGTCATCTGTGCTGGCGAATCCCCGCTGTTCCAGCTGCACAATGGTTGGGGTTATAAAGATCAGCAGTTCATTTTTCTCATTGGTATTCGACTGGGCTTTGAACAGCCATCCCACGAGCGGAATATCCTTCAGGATCGGAAAGCCGGTTTCGCTCACGTTTATCGTCGTTTTCATGATGCCGCCGATGACAATCGTGTTGCCGTCATCAACCAGCAACTGGGTTTGGGCTTCATTGGTGGAAAGTGACGGTTCGCCGCCTGGCAGAATGCGATCGATATCATTTTTCGTGACAAAGATCTCCAGGGCGATGCGACGGTCAGGTGTGACATGTGGGGTAACCTCCAGGGTCAGGTCGATGTCCTTGAACTCGATATTGACGTCGTTATCCTCAACAGTCTGATAAGGGTACTCGAATCCCTGGGTGATCTTTGCCTTTTTATTATCGACGGTGACAATCTTGGGGGAGGAGATGATCTTGCCTTCTCCGTTTTGCTCCATTGCGGTCAGTCTGGCATTAAGGACAAGCGGGGTTCCCATACTCGGGAGCCGGACAAAATCGAATCCAAGGCTCGATGTTGAGGCGGCCGGATGGTTCATCGCCACGTCATAGCTATAAAAACCATCAAGATCGTCCCGGAAAACATCATCGCTCGCTACCGCCCAATCGGTGCCGATTTCCCTCGAAAAGTCGTCGCTGACCTCAACAATGCGGGCTTCAATGACCACCTGGGGGGTGACTTTGTCGATCTGGGCGATGATTTCCCGGGCCTTATCAATCTGGGGCCTTACATCGGTGATGATCACCTGGTTGTTCCGCTGATCGACACTCACTTTCCCCCGTTCTTTCGTCAGGATCTCCGATAGGTGGGGGAGGATCTCTTTTTCCGCGTTGGCGTAATTGACCGAAATATATTCTGTTACCAGGGGTTCAAGAGCTTTTTCCTGCTCCTGCCGTTTCTGCAAGGCCTGGACCTGTTGCTGGCGTAATTGCTCTTCCTGGTTCAGGGTCTGCAGGGATGCGATCCGGACAATATCCCCTTTTTCCTCCATACCCAGATTGTTCATTTTAAGGATCAGGTCGAGCACCTGGTCACAGGGGACCGGTTTTTCCATGCAGATGGTCACTTTCCCGTTCACATTGGGGTCGATGGCGTAATTCTTGCCGCTGATCTGCTGCAGGATACGAAAGACATTCTTGATATTGGTTTCATAAAAATCGAGTGCGATTTTCTGGCCGTTATACGCTTTGGATTCCCCGAAATAACTCTCATAAGCCACTTTTGCGGACGCATCCCGTGCCGAAACCATTCCCGCGGATGCGGTTTCAACGATCGATTCTTCAAGTACCTGTTTCCAGTCGGGAAGGTTTGCCGCGGAAAGAGGGCGCGGACCGATGGACGACGGGTCGAAATGCAGGACCAGTTGCCCCTCGTTCTTTTCAGTCCGGTAGGGAACCTCTTCCCTGAGTTCGATAATGATGTCGACGGTATTGGAGATTGCCGGCGCCTGTACCGGGGTTACACGATCGACCGCACTGTCGAACCGGGTCGTGATCAATGGCCGATGTTCACGAAATTGGGGGAGCCGGGTATTATAGAGGCGTAAGTGAAGACGACGGGTCGCCATTTTATTGAGTTCATGGCGAACCGGATGGGAGGTTCCAATGATGATGGTGGATCCACCCGATTTTTCGGCGGAAAAGTCGATCTGGCGAATGACGGACGGACTTTTCGTATCTTCGGAAACAATGTCGTTGGAAAATTTGCTTTCCACTGCCGGGAGGACAGGAGCACCGGCGGGTCGGGTAGTAAGACTGGCTGGTTTTACCGGTGGCGAGGACAACGTTCCCGATGATGTCACAAGGTCCTGGACCGCCGGTTTATTGATTGTGATAAGCAGTGAAGTATCCGTTTTCTCCACATCGTAGGCGACATCATGATTCAAGTCGATTTCAACCCGGACGTTTTTATTATCTTCCGTGGCGGTCGCCTTTATCAGTGTGATTGCAGCGCTGTCAATTGCCATTTCACGTTGAATGTCGCCGAGCAGGGTTTCCGGAAAATAAAAAAGAATACTCAATGGGGACTTTTGTTTCACGGAGGAGTAATCCAGGCGATCGGTAGCCTGGATGGAGATCCGGTCGGCGTCGGCAGCGCTCACTGCCTTTATCTCGATTATGGTCCTCTGCTGATCCGGATTTTCAGTATTTTCGCCGACAGAATTGCGCGGGAAAATAGACGTACAACCGGCAAACAGCGCCAGGAACCATAGAATAATGGTAATTCGCCAGATGCGTTCCGCTGACTTCACTCGACAATCATACATGACATCATTCTCCAGCTGGTTTCTGAAGTTTCAATTCGATCTTACGTACAGAGGCCTTGCCAAAAACGTCCTTGTAACTTTCCTCAATGATCAACTTGCTCTCTTGGATTTCGGAAACCAGGCCCCCTTCTTCTCCGATATAGGTCCCGCTCTTTACGATATACCCCTTGCCGTTGTTGTCCTCCACGAGCGCCATCGACTGGTTCTGGCTTGTCAGGCGCATGACCGCGGTTAACTTCAACTGGCCGATTGCGATTCGTTCGAGGGGCGTTCGAGGAGTTCTGCGTTGCGGCTCCTGGGATAGAGTATCGAGGACTTTCGGTTCCGGTTTATGGAGGAACGGTTTGAAAGGATCGACCCGTCCCTTTTTGACATAGTACAGCTCCTGATCCCCGAACAGGGCTTCCTTTTCCCCGAGAAGGTCGGCGGCGTCTTCCATTTCCGGAATTCCTGCCGTGGTGACAGGGGTTGCGGGAATGATTTCCGGATTAATCTCCGGCGCAACCGCGAGCGCTGTTTCGAGAGGAACCGGATCCAGAACGGGTTCCTGTTTCAGGGCAACATCCGGGGGCGGGACTGCTTCTGTTGCCGGCGCAATAACCTCCGGTTGGATGGCTTCATCAGCCCTTGCGGTTGCCACAGCTTCCGGCCGCTTGATTTTAACCCGCTGGCTTACATGAATCACCGGCTGCTCGACCTCCGCACCCTTTTCACACCCTAGGAGGCTAAGTGAGAACACCAGGAACCCAATCGCGAACAAATAATTTATTTTTGATATCATCGACTATTCTTTTTTCTATTTATTCGATTGATTATCCGTTTGTTCGACAAACTTGTACGTGACAGCCGTGCAGGATATAGTTAACAACTCATTAATGCTTTGTGTTGCGCAACTGCTGATATTGACGATCCGTGACAATCTGGCCAGTTTATCGAAAAAGGTTCCCAGATCGTGGTACGTACCGGACAATTCCATTTTGATGGGTATTTCGGAATAAAAGTCTTTTTTGGCTTCTGAAAGCGGCTGGAATAAGTTGAAATTCAATCCGGAGGTATTCCCCGCCTGGGAAATACTCGTCAGCAGCGACGGAATTTCCTCTGTGTTGGGAAGAGCGCGCGAGATGACGGCGAACTGCGCTTTGGCTTCCTCGATCTGTTGATGATACTTTGCATACTCACTTGCACTGCGCTTGGTCTTTTTCAGCTTTTCTTCAACTTCGGAAATTTCCTTCCCCAGTTTTCCCATGTCATCTATTTTCGGTTTATACAAAAGGAAACCAAACGCGGCGATAACCACCAGGACTGTCGCCACGCATATGAGGATTCGCTGGATTCTTGTGAGATCGGATAGTTTTTTGATCGCGGGCTCAAGGGCATTCAGGGAAAACTCTATCTTTTTCATGATTGTTTAGCCTCGTTCGCAGTCTGAGCGACAATCCCGCAGGTAATCCCGAATTGTTTCATTTCAACATTGGATATGAGCGCCCGCTTCGAACTTGCCAGGCTGACATTTATAAATTTTCCGGAACGCTCCAGTCGCTTCATGAACACCGCAATGGTTTCATTATCCAGTGCCAGTCCGTCCAGTTTGATTGTGCTGCTGGTGAAATCCATTACCGTCAACTGCATGCGACCGGGAACAACCACTTCAGTAATCGCGGAAAGAAGGAGCGGCGGTGCCTTGCGATTTTCTTTCAGCTGGTTGACGATTTCGATTTTCTTGTTCAGCTCGGCAAGCTGGGCTTTGAACGCCTCAACTTGGCGGGCTTTTTCCTCGTACACCTTGACCTCGGCTTTAAGATTTTCCAACCGGGCTTCCAACGCTTCCACCTTGCCCCCCAGATAGCCGTTTACGGCACCAAGAATCAACACCAGCAACATGAGTGACAGCAAGAAGACGGAAACCTGCCGCCGGATATTTTCCTTTGAGCGCGCCGCCCGGAAGGGCAATAAATTGATACGTATCATTTGTCATTCACTCTTCTGATGGCAAGTCCCATGGCGATGGCCGCCTGTGGTGCAATTTTTTTCAGGTAAGCCGAATCCAACCGATTTCCATGTATTTCGAAGGTTTCAAACGGATTTATTGTTTTAACTTCCGCCGACGTCTGGATCGCCAGGGACTCCCTGAATTCCTTGATATTTGCCCCGCCGCCGCTCAGAACGATCTGCTTGATCTGGTCTTCCGGATTGGTTGAGTAGAAAAAATCAAGCGCCCTGCGGATTTCGTTGCACCAATCCGACACCACCGCCGACTCGATCCGCTTCAAATCATCCGGCGACATCTTGTCCGGACTTTCGCACAGCTTAAGGTCTTCCGCTTCAGCCATGCTGCAGTTGATCAATGACGTAATTTTCTGGTTGATCTGATTGCATCCCAGCGACACATCACGCATGAACACGGATATCTGGTCCTTCAGGATATTGAGCGACGTTTTGCTGGCGCCGATATCGATGAGGGCAATATTTTCGCCATTCTCCTTATAGTTTACTTCAAAAATATTCTGCAGCGCGAAGGCATCGATATCGATAATGCATAGATTCAACTGGGCCATGTCGATCAGGTTTATATAGTCGTTTACCATGTCTTTTTTTGCGGCCACCAGTAGAACATTCATCTGGTTCGGGTTGTTTTCGGTTTCCCCGAGTATTTGGAAATCCAAATTCACGTCATTGATGTCGAACGGAATATACTGTTCGGCCTCAAAATTCAAGGAGTCATAGAGCTGTTCCTCGGGCATATTCTGCACGGTGATGTTTTTGACAATTACCGAGTAGCCGCCGATGGAGATGGCCACATTCTGCTGTCGGATATTGTAGAGCCTGAACAGCTCCCGAATGGCGCTGGCCACGGCTTGCGGATCTTTTATGATCCCCTCTTCGATGGCGCCCGGGATGAGATCGATGGATCCGAAGGTTTTAACCGCCCAGCCGTTCTTCGATTCCACCGCCTCGGCGGCTTTAATGGTTCTGGAGCCGATGTCCAGACCGACTACTTGGTTTTTGGGTCCAAAAATCATCTGTAATCTCGCATTTTTTGTACTATGTAGGTTACCGCCAAGTCATCTCATGCGATTAATATGCCAAGTGCATGGTCAAATAGAAAGAAATGTACATTTTAGACATGCCAACGGCGACGGATTAAACCCGAAAATACGAACAACGATTGAATGGAAAGAATAAACAGTGGCATAGGAAAGGTATCTATAGGTCAAGCATTTCACCCGTGGTGCCCGGATCCCCATAGTCATAAGGATTCGGGTCGATTCTGTTTAAACCCGGTTCATATTTACCTTAAATCGTTGTTATGTCAAGGCAATATTTGAATAAAGAAACCACACAGCATATGGTGCAGCAAAAAAACAATAAACCTACATACTGTATTTAGAAAAATACTTGTCTACATTTAGATACAATTGTAGACATTCGTATAATCAGGAGGGAGAGATCAATGCATTTCCCGATAAATCGGCGTCAGTCGGTTATTTCGGCACAAGTTGAAAAAGATATCGACAATTCGGGGGTCAAACTGTCCGCCGCTCTCCGAGAGGATGATATCAAGGACGTCCTGGACCGGCATCTCCTTGCGATATGCCCGCCCCGAAATCATGGCATCATAGACATCGGCAATCGAGAGGATCCTGGCCAGCAGCGGAATCTGATCCCCCTTAAGGCCATCGGGATATCCGGATCCGTCGAATCGTTCATGGTGGTGACGGATGATTGTTTTTTCCCTGTCCCAAAGCCCCAATTGTCCGATAATGCTTTCACCGATGACCGGGTGCTCCTTTATTTTTTCAAACTCTTCGGGGGTCAACGGCCCTGGCTTCAGCAGGATATCATCCCGGATGCCGATCTTTCCCATATCGTGCAGCCGGCCGGCAAAATCGAGAACATCGACTTCCTCCTTGGAACACCCATAACTGCGGGCGATGATTTTCGACGCCTCGGTGACCCGGTTTGAATGCTGCTTCGTATAGGCGTCTCTTGCCTCCACCGCTCTTACGAACGCCGATAGCGTGGCGAACAGGTTTTCGTATATATTTTCATACAGTGCCAGGTTTTCGACCATATAGGCGGCCTGCCGCGACATAAAGCTGAGATAGTACAGATCCTTATCGGAAAACAGCCGGCCGTCCCCGCGCACTGTCGCCACAAGAACGCCGAAAACACTCTCCCGGATCTTAAGCGGAACCCCGATAAACGATCGAATCATTGGAGGAAGATTTCGTTTTGCGCTGTTCTCAATGATGACAAACGGCAACTGGTCCGCGGCAATCTCACTGATGAGATCCAACATCTCCGATTGACCATTTTCGGGGGTATCGGACATTTTGAAGGAATTCACCCTGTCAAATGAATTGCCCTCTGTCTTGGCAGGTGGGCTTTTTCGGAAGGATTCGGCGATACGGACAGGATTCGGAATGACGTCGCCAATAAGATAAAAAGCAGCCTCATCCGCTGGGGAGATTTCGATGGCGATACGGGCCATCTGTTCAAAAACTTCCGCCCCGCTTCGGAGGGAAACCAGTTCACTCATAATCCGGTTCAGTATCCGCATTTCGGAAATTTTGACGGAAAGCTCCCGGTTCAGGCTTTCTATCCGCCGCTTGCTTTCCAATTCCTTTTTAAGCAGAATATTGCGGATAAAGAGTTCCCGCTCGCGCAATACCCGCTTCAGGCAAAGCGTCATCTGATTCAGGTTAACCGGTTTGATCAGAAAATCGACCACGCCGTTTTTCAGCGTCCGGATCGTATTATCCAGCGAGGGGTAGCCCGTCATGACGACCACAGGCACCGTGTTGTCTTTTTTACGGACAAACTCGGCAAACTCAAGGCCATCCATTTCCGGCATGTTGATGTCTGTAAAACAGCAGTCGACTTTATGTTGCTCCAGGATCTTTACGGCTTCCACGCCGTTCAGGGCCGTCAGCACCCGATATCCCATATCCTGAAAGTGTTCGCTGGCAATTTCGAGGATGCTTTCTTCGTCATCGACGAATAGTATGGATTCCTTTTGGGCGTCTTCCGACATAAATCAACCGTCTGTTCCGGATTCAAAAGAGAGGTGGTGTTTTCATCGGGAAGGAAAGAACAAAAATGGATTCGGCACGCTTAATCGCGGTTATTTAGAATACCATTATGCTCCGTTTATACTTTTCTACCCAGGCTAAGTCAAGGACTAAGATCGTTCGAATGACTTCACTTGCATTGGGTATGCATTCACGCTATATTGCCGGGACTTCATTCAAACAGGAGCGTGACACCATGCCGATATCCGACAGTTTCAAAAAACGGCTTTATCCCGTGCTGGCCGAAATAGCGGCCCATTTCGGTACGCCATTTCATCTATATGATGAATTTGGCATTCGGGAGACGGGGAGATATTTAAAACAAAACTTTTCTCCGGTTCATGGCTTTAAGGAGTTTTACGCCGTAAAGGCGCTGCCAAACCCGGAAATTCTTGGCATTATGCGCGAAATGGGATTCGGTTTCGACTGCAGTTCCGTCCCCGAGCTGGCTCTCACCCGCCAGATCGGAGCAACCGGCGAAGAGATCATGTTCACATCGAATAATACATCGGACGACGATTTCCGGGCGGCGATCGCCGATGGCGGCTGTATTTTAAATCTCGATGATATCACGTTGATTGAAAAACTCCCGGAAATACCCGATATCATATCGTTCCGATACAATCCCGGCCCTCGTCGGACCGGCAATGCGATCATCGGAAATCCGGTGGAAGCGAAATACGGGGTAAGCCATGACCAGATCCACCATGCATACAGGAAGATGCGCGATTCCGGAGTAAAACGGTTCGGCCTTCATACCATGCTCGTTTCAAATGAGCGGAACCTTGCCTATATGGTTGAAACCGTCCAGATGCTCCTGGAACTCGTCGAACAGATCTCGGCGGCATTAAGCATTCATTTCGAATTCATCAATATGGGCGGGGGGCTCGGCATTCCCTACAGACCGGAAGATCCGCACCTCGATCTGCCGGCAATGGCCGAGGGGATCGCAGTCGTTTACGACCGGCATATTACCCGACTCGGAGAGGCTCCCAGACTGTTCATGGAAAGCGGGCGCTACATGACCGGCCCCCATGGCGTCCTGGTCACCCGGGCCATTAACGAGAAGAATATTTATCGGCGCTATATCGGGGTTGACGCATCCATGTCCGCCCTGATGCGTCCTGGAATCTACGGCGCCTATCACCACATCGATGTCCTGGACAAGGACCCGGCGACATCCCCGCTCCAGACCGTCGACATCATCGGCTCCCTTTGTGAAAACATCGATAAGTTTGCCGTACAGCGGGAGCTTCCCCGGATCGATGCCGGCGATCTGCTGATTATTCAGGATACCGGTGCCCATGGTCATGCCATGGGATTTAACTACAACGCCAAGCTGAGGCCCCAGGAACTCCTGTTGCGAAGCGATGGGTCCATTTCCCGTATTCGCCGCGCCGAAACCATGGAAGACTACTTCGCTACCCTGCGATTTCCGCAAGATATTTTTAAACCCTGTTAGTCCGTCTCAATTTCACGAGAAAAGGGCGGTCCGGATGCCGGCATCCGGACCGCCCTTTTTAATTCACCAGCTGAACGCTACTTTATCTACATGGTAAAATCATATTCATCGAAGTCGAATGTGTCGTTTACGGTGATGATCTGCGACAGCATGGAACGCATCTCCTCGGGGACATTTCCCTCGAAGCGCCCGAAGTCCTTAACAAATTCCGCAACCAAACGGTTGGCGCGCAGCTCATATTCCCCGGGATCGGCAGCAGCCAGGCGGGGATTCAGTATATTGACCGGGACCGCCGGATCCGGCGACTGCCTCGGCACCTCAAACTGGAACACCGGATCAGTCTCCCATTCCACCCGGTCCAGCGCCCCCGAAACGGCCGCGTGCACCAGTGCGCGCGAAAAACTGATTCCGATCCGTTCGCCCCGGTTTATCGGCTCACCGCTCCACCCGGTATTCATCAGCCAGCACCGGATATCGTGGGTTTTGATTTTTTCCATCAGCTTCCGGCCGTAGGCGTGGGCCGGCAGGGCCAGTGAGGTGTCACCGAAACAGACATTGAACATCACCTCGGGGATGATTTCACCGCTTTCCAATTGCTTGAACTTGGAGGTGTAGGCGGAAAGGAATGCATACACGGCCTGTTCCGGTGTCAGCCGGGCTATTGGCGGCAACACCCCGAAGGCGTCACAGGTCAGCAGGAAGATATGTTTGGGATGATCGAAAATCCCTTCCCGGATAGCGTTGGGCAGGTGGGAGATCGGGTAGGCGGCACGGGTATTTTCCGTCAGACTGCCGTCGTTCAGGTCGAGCCGGCGGGTATACGGGTCGATGGTCACATTCTCCAGCAGCGTGCCGAACTTGCGGGTACAGGCATAGACATGAGGCTGCTCCTTTTCGTCAATACCATGGACCTTTGCATAACCGCCCCAATCGAGATTAAAAATTCCATCGTCGCTCCACCCATGGGAGTGATCGCCCAGCAATCGCCGTTCCGGATCTACGGCCAGGGTCGTTTTGCCCGTCTCTTCCCGCCCCAGGAAAATGGCCACATCCCCATCAGCCCCCACATTGGCCGCACAGCGCATGATGAATACCGGATCGGGCATCAGGTAATTTACCACTGTGAAAACGGCCTGCTTGATTTCCCCTGCGTAACTCGTGCCGCCGATGAGGACCACCTTTTTTTCCAGACTGATGATGACAAAAGCCGCGGAGTTGGTGCCGTCGAGTTCAGGGATAGCATGGAATCCCGGAACATGGATAACGGTGAAGGCGGGTGTGAAATCCTCGAGCCGTCCCTGTTCCCGGACCTGGTAGAAAATATTCCGGGCAAAAAGGCTGTGCCATGCCGTTTCCGTAACGATCCGGATCGGGATCTGATATGCGGGCACACTGCCGGCAAGACAGTCCTGCACATAGGCATCCTTGTTCTGCATGTAGGCAAGGAGCCTTTTATACAGATTATTAAAGGCGCTTTCGGATAATTCGTTTTTTTCCTCGCTCCAGAAGACCTTCTTTTCACTGACCGGATCCTTGACAATAAACTTGTCTTTCGCCGGAATTTCGGCATCCTGCCCTGTCCGGATCACCATGGGGCCCAGGTGAGCGATCTGGCCTTCCCTGTGCTTGATAATCTCTTCATACAGGATCCCGGTGGTCAGGTTCCGCCGGATCTGCCGCAAATTTTTCAGGCCGGGTAACTGAATTTCCGGCTGCTGCATATCATTAACGACCATGATGTCTCCTTTTGAATAGAAAAGGTTTCCACCGGATATGATTCTTAATGATACCTCCGGTGGCCAGCAGTTTCAAAGCGGATTCAAAGGACCCCCTGCACCGACAGGGCATAAACGACCAATTTTTGCATCATCTTTTCCTTGGCCGATTGCGGGTTATCCAACTGCAGCCGTTCGAGATACGGTTTTGCCGATTCGGGGACATTGCGGATAGTCATGGCCCGGCCAAGGCTCGACACCTTGCTCAACCCTTCGGACATCTGGGCCTTCAGCCCCTTGAGCGCTTTTCCGATGATCAGCTCGTCTTCCGTGAAATCGGTTCCGAAGGGGAACGGGGGGAACAGCCCCTTCTTTTTGTGCTCGGCAAGTTCCATCTCGAGCCGCTGGGGAGTGTTGTTTCGGAACCGGTCCGGTATCACATAACTCTTTGGCATCTTTCCAGCCTCTTTTGCTTTCTGGAGAAGGCCCTCCTGGAACCGGGAATCGGTGATATTGATGAGATTGGCGGCAACTTCGCTGTCGGTTTTCCCCCGCAAATCGGCAATTCCGTATTCGGTTATGATGAAATCCCGCAGGTGTCGGGGAATGGTGATATGCCCATAGTTGAAGACGATATTGGAAGCGGCGCTTTTCCCGGAGCCCCGGACCCCTTTGCACATGAGAATCGACCGGGCATCCGGCAAGGCATGGGCCTGGGAGACGAAGTTGTACTGACCGCCCACCCCGCTGACCACTTGCCCGCTTTCCAGGCCATCGGAAACGACCGCACCGGAAAGAGTAACCATCAGGCAGGCATTTACGAACCTGCCGTAACGCCGCTGCAGGGCTTTCAATTCCTCGCTGCTGTAGCGGTTATTTGCATAGAGCTGGTTGACGTTCAGGACACTGGTCATAAATATCTGCCGGCGTTCCTCCTCTCTCATATCCCGCAGTTCCTTGTAAAACCGTTCGGGTCCGAGGAAGAAACCGCCATGGATCAGGATTCCGCCTTTCAGTTCTTTTCCCAGGCAGGATGCGGCGATCAGGTCCATACTGGCCGGGTTGTTCAGATCGGCTTCGATCCGCTTGTCCCCGCATTCGATAAAGCCGTCCTGGAATTGAAGTCCATCGGCAAGGATTCCGAATCGGGTCAGGAAATCAAAATCCTTCCGGGTAAGGCGTGATTGAATGGCCTCTTCCTCCACAAGGCATTCCAATGTCTTCGTGGTGACAGTTTCGGTAATCCTTCCCTCGTTCAACAGGCGCTGAAGGGGAACGCTCTGGTAGGTTTTCCGCCGGACCACACCGTTGCCGATCAGCTGGAGGTACCCGTCCACCAGCATTTCCGTCGACCCGGTAATTCCCTCCCGGAATGGACCGACGCCACCGATCCGGTCGATCACGTCCCCGAACTTGTCGCGGATACCGGTGTCCGCCAAAAATCGCTGGTATTCCCCATTTTGCTTGTGCCGGAGGATCAATCCGTAGCAAAGCGCATCGCCTAGGGACCCGATACCGATCTGGAGCGTTCCGCCGTCCTTGATCAGCGTGCTTGCGTAAAGGCCGATCATGTAATCCGGGGTGGTGATCGACATTTTCGGCGCCCCGAAAAGTCGGGTATAATATTCCGGCGTATCGATCACCATGTCGTAGGTGTCCGGTTCGACCATGGCGTCGCCGTACATGAAGGGAAGGTTCTGGTTTACCTGGGCGATAATGGCAATTTTTTTGCCCGCCTTTTCCTGCTCCCGCAGGGCGGGACCTAAATCGAGCGCCACCTCCGGATTGCAGCTCATGCTGTAAAAGCTCTTCCCGTCGACATCTTTTTTGCTCACCATCTGGGCAACCACATTGACGCCATTATCCAGGGTGTCCCGCCAGGCGTGGGTGTAATTTGAACTGATATAATTCTGCTGGGCATGTTCGACATTCAGATAGGAACCAGCTTTGGCGTAGAATTCGCGCAGCTCGATATTTTCGGGAAGATTCTTCTTGCGCAAGTCGACCATGTATTCCAGGTCCACATACCCGTTGAACATCCGTTCCACAAAAGGGCCAAGAAATCGCTGCTCAAGATCACTGGTACCCCTCGGGCGTTCTAGAGACAACGCCGTGCAGATGGTCAAGTGGAGTGTTGGATCGTTTTTGGCGCGCCGGTAGAATGCATTGGCCAACTGGTTTGGTTTCCCTAATCCCAGGGGGAGACCGAGCACGATCCTTTTCCCGACTTTTTCAATAACATCATCCACGCATTTTTCCACATCCTGATATACCGCCGGTCTGTCATCGCCCATAAATCACCCTCCGAAGTAAACGATCCCGTCCCTGTTAACGTTGAAACCCGCCGACGTATGGGGCGGGTTCGGATCAACCGAATTGCCGGTTGCCGAGGATTGACATTAGAATCCCAAAACCGAAACATCAGAGCATGGTTCGGCCGATATTTCCAAATTGTCGATTGATTAGACTAAGAGGCTACATGCAGATATGAAACGGTTCTTACCAGTAGGTCAGCTGCTTGTAAAGTAAAAACAGGAACTACGAAACCCTTTAAAAGGATTTGCGCGCGTCTACTTCTTTTTCAATCCCCGGGCATAGATTTCAACCGTATGCCGCACAATGACCGGCAGGGCCGATCGGCTGCAGAGATCGCGCAACTGCATCATGCACGCCGGACAACCTGTGGCCACGATGTCAGCCCGGCTATCCGCAATATCGGCTGTCTTCTTTTCACCGATGGCCATTGAAATCGATTTGTGTCGAAGACCGAAACTCCCCCCCATGCCGCAGCAGGCTTCCGGGCGGGCCATTTCGACAAGGGTATAATTGGGGTTGGCCGCGATCAGCCGGCGCGGCGCTTCCGATACGCCGAGCGTCCGCTTCAGATGGCAGGGGTCATGATAGGTGACCGGGACCGGGTCCGCCGGCCCGGCGTTGTCGAACCGGTCCGAAATGCCGGTCACCCGGAAAATGAATTCGGCGATGTCCATGGTTTTGGCGGCCATGCCATCGATGCGCGCTCGGGTGCTTTCCGATGGTGCCGGGTAGAGTGCCGGCCAGATCGTCTTGATCACCGCCGTGCAGGTGGCGCACCCGGACACGATAAAATCCGGGCGGTGCAAATCGAAACAGTCCAGCTGATGCGCCACCAGGCGCTTGAACCCTTCCCGGTCTCCGGCACTCAGCGCGGGAATTCCGCAGCAACCCTGATTTTCCGGAACAACGACCCCGATGCCGTGATGATCAAGAATCTCCAGGATCGCCATCCCGACTTCCGGGAAAACCTTATCGATCAAACATCCGGTGAACAGGGCCACCGTGATCTCCCCTCCGGAGGATAAATTATGATTTTGGACTTTTTTCCGGAAAGGGACGGCTGACAGGGGGGGCAGTTGGCGTCCGATGAACAGGGGAGAGATCAGGGGGGATTCAGGGGGGGCCGCCGGTACAGGGGTCGATACCAGATGCTGGCACCGTGCGGCCCAATCCGCCATTCGGTCAAAGCGCCCCGGAACGCCAAGAATGCGGCGGAACAGGACTTTTTCATAGACCGGCAACCCTCGAAATTCCCGGATTAATGCGCGGGTCTTCAGAAAGACGGCCATCGCGTCGACTCCCCGGGGGCATTCGGCCGCGCAGGCACCACAGAGAAGGCACCGCTCCAGCCGGTCGTAAACCCCGTCCGGGTCGGCAAACATGTCCCGGATCAGCCCGCTGATCAAGGAAAGCTTGCCCCGGGCCACATCGGCTTCGTTGCCCGTCACCCCGTAAACCGGGCAGACCGCCTGGCACATGCCACAACGGGTGCAGACGTCGACCTGCCTTTCGAGCTGGCGGACCTGACGGATCAGTTGGTCCATTTTTTTCATGCACATCCATCCGGAGAAGTTTACTTATTCCCCGTGGAACATAAATAGTTTATCGTTGAAATCAAGACCGGGATTTGCCATAACACCGCCGGAAACTCAACCAATGGGGATATGGAATGAAAGATGATATGGGGCTCTACTACTATCTGTTTCCGCAAAACAAGCGGATCCGGATGTATATCCGGCAATTTGGCGATTCCATCCAGTTCCGGATGTGGAATGCGGACGATCCGATTCTCTGGGAAGCGCACGGATGGGTCCCCTTTGAAGCAATCGAGCAGGCAAGAGCACTATATACCGGCAAGGGCTTTGATCCGAACGCGGCATATGATATCCGGATTGCCCGGGCGCTGATCCGGGAGGCGGATGAACAGGACTAATTTCTTGCCGATGATCCATCCAGAGTTGAAATATCTGGCGGATTTTCCGAGTATTTCTTACGGAGCTTCGGCTTTTCGATTTTACCGGTCGGGTTCCGGGGGACCTCATCGAAAATGATCCGCCGGGGCCGTTGATACCGGGGCAGTCCCTCGCAATATGCTTTAATTTCCTCAACTGTCATCTGCCGGCCCTTTTTCGGGGAGATGATGGCTGTCACAATCTCACCCAGCCGTTCGTCGGAAAGCCCGATTACGGCCGCATCCAGAATATCCTCGTGGGCCATCAGGTAGTTCTCAATCTCCACCGGAAAAATATTTTCGCCGCCGGTGATGATGACATCCTTTTTCCGATCGACAAGCCACAGAAAGCCGTCCGTATCCTTTTTAACAATATCACCGGTATGAAGCCAGCCGTTCCGCAGGGCCGCCCCGGTCGCGTCCGGGTTCCGGTAGTAACCATCCATTACCCCGGGGCCCCGGACGAGCAGTTCCCCGGGCATGCCGCAGGGGAGGTCATTCCGCTGTTCATCAATCACCCGGCATTCCCAGTCGAATCCCGGCACCCCGATGGCGCCGATCTTGTGGATGTTTTCCACTCCCAGATGGACACAACCGGGCCCGGTGGCCTCGGTGAGGCCGTAATTGGTATCGTACGCCTGATCCGGAAAATAGCGTTTCCACTTGTGGATCAGGCTCGGCGGCACCGGCTGGGCGCCGATGTGCATCAGTCGCCACTGCTCCAACCGGAAATCACTCAGGCGCAATTCCTTGTTCTCCACGGCGACCAGAATATCATGCGCCCAGGGGACCAGCAGCCAGACAATGGTGACGCGCTCCTCGGAGACCGCCTCCAGGATGGCACGGGGACTGACCCCTTTCAGGATCACGGCTTTCGCGCCCACGATGAAATTGCCGAACCAGTGCATTTTCGCCCCGGTGTGGTAAAGCGGCGGCAGGCAAAGGAAATTATCGGCATGAACCTGATTATGATGGCGGTTTTCCACATAACAGGAAAATTCGAGTTGGCGGTGGCGCAGGACGACCCCCTTGGGTGCCCCCGTTGTGCCGGATGTGAAATAGATCCCTGCGGGGTCCGATGATTCGGTTACTATATTGGGGTCCGTTACCGGTGCTCCGGCGATCAGGTCGGCATATAAAACGGCGAACTCGGGTTTCGTTTCCGGGTCACCCGTGTAGATATAATGGAGGATGCACGCATCCAGTTCGTCTTTAACCGCCGCGATCCGGTCGACGAACTCCTCTCCGAATACGATCGCCCGGGCGTTGCACAATGTCGCGCATCCCAGAATATCGCCGGCATGAAAACGGAAGTTGAGGGGAACGGCAACCGCGCCAGCCCGCAGGATACCGAAATAAATCGGAAGCCAGTCAATCGAATTCATCATCAGCTGAACGACCCGATCCCCCTTCCGGATACCGAAGCCGAGCAGCGCATTTGAAACGGCGTTGGACTGTTGATGAAACTGCCGCCAGTTGATTTCCCGTCGTTTGCCAGTCGCCGGTTCCCGTTCAATCAGGGCGGTCTCGTCACCGTACATCCTGGCGTTACGTGCGAGAATTTCCGTCAGCTGCATAGTTCCTCTTTCATGACCTGGGGGTTACTCCAAATGAGGTTAAGTTAGTTAACAAAACCGATGGAAATGTCAACCCCGTTCATCTGAGTCATCCAGAGGAGCAACACCCGCCGGGAAAAACAAACCCCCGGGGCGATTCGATCGCACCCGGGGGTTTTACGGCATAGCACTATGCCCTTCCGTTTGTTACTTTTTCTTTTCGTCGACCTCTTCATAATCGGCGTCGACCACATCCTCGTCTTCTCCGGGCTGATAGCCGCCCTGGCCCTCGCCCCCGGCAGTTCCCCCCTCCTGTTGCGATGCCTGCTGATATATGGTTTCCGCGAGTTTATGGGATGCCTGCTGCAGTTCCTCGCTGATCCGGTCGATCTCTTCCTTATCCTCGCCTTCCATGGCCTTTTTCAGGCGGCCGATAATCTCCTCGATTCGCGATTTCGTATCCGCGTCGACTTTATCGCCGAGTTCCCGCATCGATTTCTGGGTGGAATACGCCAAAGAATCCGCATTATTGCGCGATTCAACAAAAGCCCGCCGTTTTTTGTCCTCATCGGCATGCTGTTCGGCATCCTTGATCAGCCGTTCGATTTCCTGATCGCTCAACCCGCTCGATGCCGTGATCCGGATCGACTGCTCCTTGCCGGTGGCCTTGTCCTTGGCGGAAACATGCACAATTCCGTTGGCGTCGATATCGAAGGTGACCTCGATCTGCGGAATCCCCCGGGGCGCCGGTGGAATGTCGGCGAGTTCGAACCGGCCGAGTGTTTTGTTGTAGCCTGCCATTTCCCGTTCGCCCTGAAGAACGTGTATGGTCACGGCCCGCTGGTTGTCTTCGGCGGTGGAAAAGACCTGGCTTTTCCGGGTGGGAATGGTCGTGTTCTTTTCGATCAGCCGGGTCATCACGCCACCCAGGGTCTCGATTCCCAACGAGAGCGGGGTCACATCGAGGAGCAACACGTCCTTGACATCGCCGGAAAGGACAGCTGCCTGAATGGCAGCGCCGATGGCGACCACTTCATCCGGGTTGACCCCTTTATGGGGTTCCTTTTTAAACAGCTTCTTGACCCGTTCCTGGACCGCCGGCATTCGGGTCATGCCACCGACAAGGATCACCTCATCGATCTCCTCGGGGGAAAGGCCGGCATCCTTCATCGCCATCAGGCAGGGACCTTCTATCTGGTCGAGCAGTTCTTCCACCAGCGATTCGAGTTTGGCCCGGGTTAGCTTGATGTTCAGGTGTTTGGGGCCGCTGGCGTCCGCGGTGATGAACGGCAGGTTCACATCGGTCTGCATGGCCGAGGAGAGTTCGATTTTGGCCTTTTCGGCGGCTTCCTTGAGCCGCTGGAGCGCCATTTTGTCCTTCCGGATATCAAGCGCGCTGTCTTTCCGAAATTCGTCGGCCAGGTAATTGATGATCTTCAAGTCGATATCGTCGCCGCCCAGGTGGGTGTCGCCGTTGGTCGACTTGACTTCAAACACCCCGTCGCCGATCTCCAGGATCGAAATATCGAAGGTGCCGCCGCCGAAGTCGAAAACCGCTATCTTCTCGTCGGTCTTTTTGTCCAGACCGTACGCCAGGGATGCGGCGGTCGGTTCATTGATAATCCGCAGCACATTGAGGCCGGCGATTTTTCCCGCATCCTTTGTGGCCTGCCGCTGGCTGTCATTGAAGTAGGCGGGCACGGTGATGACAGCATCCGTAATCTCCTCGCCGACGTAATCTTCCGCATACCGCTTAAGATAGCTGAGTATAAACGACGAAACTTCCGCCGGACTGTAGTGCTTGTTCCGAATTTTGATCCGGACATCTCCGTTACCGGCCTTCTCGATCGTATAGGGGAGATTCTTGATATCCCGCTGGACTTCACTCGATTCAAATTTGCGCCCGATGAGACGCTTGACACCGAATACCGTGTTTTCCGGGTTGGTGATGGCTTGCCGTTTGGCAATGGTCCCTACCAGTCGCTCACCCTCTTCATTTATGGCGACAATAGAAGGCGTCGTGCGACCGCCCTCCGGGTTGGTGATAACTTTGGTATCCGACTGCTCCCGTATTGCCACGCAAGAATTGGTAGTTCCGAGGTCGATTCCGATAACCTTCCCCATTGTGTTGCCTCCTTGTTAAAATTTATCTCAAGCTTTTATTTATCTGGAGTGTTCGAATTCGTCGGACTACTTCCTTTTGAAACCACGACCATGGCCGGCCGCAACAACCGATCATGGAGGAGGTAGCCTTTCTGGAATTCATTGATGACTGTATTTTCCGGATGTTCATCCGTTTCCGCCTGCATGACGGCTTCGTGATATGCAGGATCGAACGGCTTCCCCTGGGCCTCCAAGGGGGTGACGTTGTACCGCTGAAAGATTTTCAGGATTTCGTTCAACGTCATCTGAACCCCTTGAATCATGCAGGATACGTCTTGGGAAGGGTTTTCGTTCGAAGCACTAATGGCGCGTTCGAGATTATCCACCACCGAAAGAAGTTCCCTCAACAACGATTCGTTTGCAAACTTCCGCTGATCTTCCACCTGCCGCTGGGTGCGTTTCTTGAAATTTTCAAAATCCGCGGTAGCCCTCAAGAGACGATCATGGGCATCCGCTGTTTCCTGTCGGGCAGCATTAAGCGCGTCCTTTATTTGGGCGATATCGTCGTCGGCGTCGTTTAACCGGCCTTCGTCTTCCGCGCCCCGGGATTCCTCTTCGACCGCGTTTTGTCTGTTTTTTCGCAAGGTATCTTTAAAATTCACGGTTCTTTTATCTTCCGTCATCTGGTTTGTGTCAGTCGTTGTCGTCTTATCGTTTCGAGAGTCATTCATATCCACCGTACCTGATGATCTTATTATTTCAAAATGTTGGTATATCTAAAAAAATACTAATTATTTAACGACTTCAATTGTTTACAATTTGGATCAAAAATAAGACCGGATGGATGATTGTCAAGAGAGGAATTTTTCAAAAACAGCGGAAAAAAAGGGGAAAAAGATCCCGGTTGTGAACCCTCCTTCGGACGGATTCGGAAACTTTCGGGTCACAACTTGGCCGGGAACGATCCGCGACACAGACTGAGTTACTTATCGCTGCTTCCTTCCGGACCTGACGAGGTTCGCAACCGCCTGTTGCACGGCGGCCGACCAGAGTGACCCGGGGATTTCCACACCATCCTCAGTGAGGGGATTCGGCCCCGCATGAAGCGGATTTCGGGTACAGGGCACCGCTACTGCCCCGCTTATCACAACCGGGACTCCCACTATAAGCCCTATTATTCTTCATTTCAAGTGTGAAAAAATAATAGAATGGCCGGGATATGGTTCTTCTTCAGTCTTCCTATACTAAAATGAAAATTTCAATTCATTTGGGTAATAGAGACACCGGCTTTTCGAAAACGAAAAATGGATAGGGTATATGATTGATCAATTGTTTTTATTTACGCCATGCTTATTGTATAATCGGTATTAAAATTAAACTTGCGGACAATCCATTTCCATTAAATCCTTGTAATTATAACGGCGTGAATTTCGAATTGCGAAAAAAGGACGGTTTGATTCACCGTTGCGAAAAAACAATCCGGACCTATGGAATGCTCCATACTGGCGACGCCTTGCTGGTCGGGGTCTCCGGGGGACCGGATTCAGTGGCATTGCTTTATATACTGATAGGCATGGCCGAGCATTATGGATATCGTATTGGAATTGCGCACCTTGATCACGGAATCCGGGGCGCCGAATCGGAAAGAGATGCCAAATTCGTGGAATCCCTTGCAAAAAAGCATGCCTTGCCTTATTATTTGGACACTGTGGACCTGATTGCCGAGCGGAAAAAATCCGGAATGTGCCTGGAAGAGGCGGGAAGAGAAGTCCGGTATCGGTTTTTTCATCACATCGCGGACCGGTTTGGTTATGACCGAATCGCCGTAGGGCACCACCGCGGAGATGACGCCGAACTGATCATGATGAATCTGCTCCGGGGGAGCGGTCCGGCCGGTATCTGCGGGATGCGCCCTGCAGGGCAACGCGTAATCCGACCCCTGATTGCCGCGAATCGAAAGGAAATTCTGTCTTTTCTCCATTCACGCCAGATCGCGTATGTTCATGATCGCACCAATGACGAAACGATTTACCGGCGCAATCGTATCCGGCACCATCTGATTCCCGCACTTTCCCAATACAACCCACGGATCGTGGAAACATTGAGCCGGCTCGGCGAGGTTTTGCGAACCGAGGAGGAGTGGCTCGATAGCTTGATCGGGCCGATGCTGGAACAGGTTGTGCGCCACCGGGAACCAAACCGGATGGTGATTGATCTGGAAGGCCTGGGCCGTATTCCCCTGGCGGCGCGACGCCGGGTTCTGCGCCGGGTGATTGCGGAGGTGAAAGGCGATTTGCGGCGCATCGGATTTGTCCATATTGATGCCATTCTCGGCCTTTCCAACTCAGGAAAAGAAAGGGGAGCACTTGATCTGCCTGACCGTCTCCGGGCGGTCCTGAACGGTTCGCGCCTGATTCTCCGAAAAGAAAAAAAACCCTTGCGGTCTTCGGATTTGTCCGGCACTACATTGCTTTCGTCGCCTTTCGAATACCAGGTCCCCTGCGAGGAAACTGAAACGGTAAGGCTCTGGATCGCTGAAATCGATGCCTGGATGGTTATGGAACGGTTGCCGCGCGAAAAGTATCCGCCCATTCCGTCCCGCGATGCGGCGGTAATGGACTGGGACCGATTGGTTTTTCCCCTGAATGTCAGAACCATTCGCCCCGGCGACCGGTTTGTTCCACTGGGAATGCGGGGCACTCAGAAATTGAAGGATTTTTTTATCAACAATAAGGTACCGAAAGCCGAGCGCGGGCGGATCCCGTTAGTGGTCAGTGGCGATCGGGTGGTCTGGATCGCGGGATTCCGAATCGATGAGCGGGTAAAAGTTTCGGAATCGACACAAACCGTCCTGAAAACGACACTTATTCCCGCAAACAGCCAAAATACAATTACGCGTGCGGAGGATTTCCAATTTGAACGCTTTTAACAAAAACCTGGCCTTATGGATCGTGATCGTCCTGATGATGATCATGCTCTATAATATTTTCAACACTCAGCAACAAACCCAGAAGGAACTCGGCTATTCCGAATTCATCTCCATGGTGGAGAACGGTCGGGTCAACCGGGTGATCATTGAAGGAAACGAGCTGGGGGTTACCGATGCGAAAGGGGAGAGTTATAATGTATTTGCTCCCCCGGATAATGATCTGATCGGCATCCTGCGCCAGAATGATGTGGCGATCACGGCGAGGCCCGAACAACAGACACCCTGGTTCGTGTCGGTTCTTGTTTCCTGGTTTCCCATGATCCTTCTTATTGCCGTCTGGATCTTTTTCATGCGCCAGATGCAGGGAGGCGGGGGCAAAGCGCTTTCTTTCGGGAAAAGCGGGGCCCGGATGCTGACGGATCAGTCCGTCAAGATCACCTTCGCCGATGTGGCCGGCGTGGACGAGGCCAAGGAGGAAGTGGCCGAATTGGTCGAATTTCTCAAGAACCCGAAAAAATATACCCGCCTGGGCGGCCGCATCCCCAAGGGGGTGCTCATGGTCGGCGCCCCGGGGACCGGAAAGACGCTCCTGGCCCGAGCCATTGCCGGCGAAGCGGGCGTTCCCTTCTTCAGCATCAGCGGTTCAGATTTTGTCGAGATGTTTGTGGGGGTGGGGGCTTCCCGGGTGCGCGACCTTTTCGTCCAGGGGAAGAAAAACGCCCCCTGCCTGATCTTCATCGATGAGATCGATGCGGTGGGGCGCCAGCGCGGGGCGGGTTTGGGCGGCGGCCATGATGAACGCGAACAGACCCTGAACCAACTCCTTGTGGAAATGGACGGGTTCGAATCAAACGAGGGGGTCATTCTCATCGCCTCGACCAACCGGCCCGATGTGCTCGATCCCGCGTTGCTCCGTCCCGGCCGATTCGACCGCCAGGTTGTGGTTCCCATGCCGGACATCAAGGGAAGGAATGAAATTATCCGGGTTCACCTGAAACGGACCCCGTCGGCCGATATCGATGTGGATATCCTGGCCAGGGGAACTCCCGGGTTTTCCGGGGCGGACCTTGAAAACATGGTCAATGAGGCCGCCCTGATCGCCGCCAAGAAAAACAAGGACAAGGTGATGATGGAGGATTTCGAGGATGCCAAGGACAAGATTTACATGGGCCTTGAACGGAAATCCAAAGTCATGCGCGAGGAAGACAAGCGGACCACCGCCTATCACGAGGGTGGCCATGCCCTGGTCGCCCGGTTCCTCCCGGAAACCGATTCCATCAACAAAATTACGATTATCCCCCGCGGCAGAGCCGCCGGGGTCACCTGGTTCCTGCCGGAAGAACGCGACTTCATGTTCAAGGATCAGCTCAAAAGCGAGTTGGCCGTGGCCATGGGCGGAAGGGCCGCCGAGGAAATCGTTTTAAACCGGATCAGTACCGGGGCGGCCAACGATATCAAGAAAGCGACCGAACTGGCCCAGAAGATGATTCGGGCTTGGGGGATGAGCGACACGCTCGGGCCGCTGACCTACGGACAGCAGGAAGACCATATCTTCCTGGGGCGTGAAATCGCCCAGCACCGGGACTATTCCGAAGCGACCGCCCAGAAGATCGATTCCGAAATCATGAACCTGATCAAGGACGCCTATGCCAGCGCCAAGGAGATCTTGCTCAAGAACCGGGATGTTCTGGACCGTCTGACCGATCTGCTGATGGAAAAGGAAACGGTGATGGGCAAGGAACTCGACGAGCTGATCTACCAGATGCGACCCGGCATCAAGCTACCGACGGAACGGCCCCACCAGATGATCATCGCGGAATCGGTCAATGCGCCTGTTTGATCTTGAGTGGCGGGGACGCCGGCTTCAGCTTGGCCGCCGAACGTGCATCATGGGTATCCTGAACATCACCCCTGATTCTTTTTCGGACGGCGGAAAGTTTTTCGATCGTGCTGCCGCCTTGGCCCACGCGGAAGAACTGGTGGCGGCGGGTGCGGACATTCTGGACATCGGCGGCGAATCGAGCCGCCCGTATTCCGATGCGGTTTCCGTCGAAGAAGAAACCCGGCGGGTAATTCCGGTGATCGAACACCTGGCCGGACGGATCCCGGTGCCAATCTCCATCGATACCACAAAATCGATAGTGGCCCGACGCGCCCTGGATGCCGGCGCGGATATCATCAACGACATCAGCGCCACCTGGTTTGATCCGGACATGGGACGGATCGCCGCCGATTCCGGCGCTCTTCTTATTTTGATGCACATGAAGGGAACGCCGAAGACCATGCAGGTTGAACCGTTCTATAAAGACCTCATCGGTGAAGTTCACGATTTTTTGGAAGATGCCGTTCTTCGGGCGGAATCAGCCGGCGTCTCCCGGTCCCGGATCGTTATCGACCCGGGAATCGGGTTCGGCAAGACCGTTTCACACAATCTTGAACTGATCCACAAGATCGACCGCTTCCATGACCTGGAAGTTCCGATCCTGGTCGGCCCGTCCCGAAAGGCATTTCTCCGAAAAATTCTTGCAGACGCGGAAAACGGAACGGAACCCGCTCCCGATCACACCATGGTCGAATCCGGTACACAGGCGGCGGTTGCGGCCGCAATCCTGAACGGTGCGCACATCCTCCGGGTCCATAATGTCGCCGATTCCCGGGCAACCGCCACAATCATCGACGCAATCCTAAATGCCTAAACCACCCCCGAAACAATCCCGTTCTTTTCGGAAGGGGCTCATCTTCTGTGCCCTGATCGCGGCCATTGCCGGATCTTACTGGCTGTTGACCCATTCCCGCGAGGCGACCCTGATGGTCCGCCTGGAGATTTACGGATTACCCGAACACCTCTCCCTGGTCCAACTGCCAAGCAAAACGTTCGAAGTCCGGGTCCGCGGCAGCAAGTCGGCCGTGGATAAACTGGACGGTATCGACCTGACCTATCCAGTCAATCTTGCCGACTGCCGGGAAGGCATCCAGTCGATTGTCATCGATTCCGAACGACTGATACTGCCGGATGGAATTACCGTGGTCCGGCTGAGTACCGGGAATACCACCCTGAAGCTGGAAAAGACCATCCGAAAACGGATACCGGTGGCCCCCCAGTTGACGGGCAACCCGTCATTCGGGTACTGTATCGCCGACAAACGGGCGCATCCGTTTTCAGTGGAGCTAAGGGGTCCCGAAAGCAAATTGGCCGATTTGGCGGCCGCGCCGACTCATCCCATCGATATCAGCGGCGCATCGGAACCGGTGAAACGCGAAGTCACCCTCGACCTTCCCGAAGGCGTCACACTTGATTCGGGGCAGAGCGCGTTGACCGCAACGATCGTGGTCGAAGAGGAACGCACGGAAAGAACGTTCGGGAATATCGCCATCAAGGGGCATAACTGCGATTACGAGTACCACATCCGTCCGGAGAAGGTCTGCCTGACCGTCAACGGTTCCCTCCAGGCCTTCACCGAGCCCCTGATAGACGCTTTTGTCGTCTACCTCGATTTGGAGGGCCTGTTACCGGGGATTCACGTTAAACCGGTGGTCATTCAATTACCCGAAGGGATGCAGCTGGTCAGGGCCGATCCTCAAGTCTTTACCGTGGAAATAGTGAACAGGAAAAAAAACTGATCTTTCAGGAGACGCCGGATGCTTCTGGTCATTGATGTAGGAAACACGCACACGGTTGCGGGGCTCTACAATGAGGACCGATTGGTGCGGGACTGGCGCTTCCATACCGAATCGAAACTCACGGGCGATGAATTGCACCTGATTTTTTCCCGTTTTTTCGAACAGGCGGGAATCGATACGGATCATATCGACCAGACCGTCGTCTCGTGCGTGGTGCCCCCCCTGGTGAATGCCATCGAAGGGTACTGCCGCCGCTATCTCAACCATCCGCCCGGGTGGGTGACCCATTCGATCGTGGACATGCCGATTCTCCTGGACAACCCGGCCGAGATCGGCGCCGACCGACTGGTGAACGCCATTGCGGCATATGAAAAATACCGCTGCAGCCTGATTGTCATCGACTTTGGAACAGCCACCACCTTTGACTGCATCTCTGAAAATGGAGAATACCTGGGCGGCGCCATTGCCCCGGGACTGGGGATCGCCGCCGAGGCCCTTTTTCAGAGGGCATCCAAGCTTCCCCGGATCGAATTGTACAATCCGCCGGAATCGGTCATCGGCAAGTCGACAGTGACGAGCATGAAATCGGGGTTGCTGTTCGGTTATGCGGAACTGGTCGACGGGATGGTCCGTCGGATCGCCCTGGAAATGGATTCCTCTCCCCGGATAATCGCCACCGGCGGTTTAGGCGGGGTCATCCAGCGGATCGCCAGCAGTATCGAATCGGTGGAACCCGATCTGACCCTTGAGGGGTTACGCCTGCTGAGCAAGAAATTTATAAAATGACGGTAATGCTACCGATTATCGTGATAAATCACACAACGCTTGCGGGGGCAGGGTTTTAAATTCGCCCTTCAAAATCAGTTCATCCCCATCTCGGCTTTGACCCGCTCGATTTCCGTCTCAAGTTCTTGTTTTTCCTTATCGGAAAGATCCGGCCGGTGCAGTCGCCGCTGCAAGCCCAGCAGGATCATTTCCATCCGGTATTCGGTGCAGGTGTACCGCTCTGTTCCGCCCATCAGATCCGTCCGGTCTTTTTCATGCTTTCCTTGTAGATGGTGTAAAAAAGTTCGTTTTCACTGATCCCCCGGCTCAAGATCCGGTCAATGCTGTTGATATCCCTTAAATGAATCGTGACATTCACGCTTTTCAGAAAAGCAGCCATGTTGTCCATGGTGGAAAACCGGTCGGTGAGAAGCCCCACGAAAATATTCCGCCGGACATCCATGTTGAGGCGCTCCAGGTAAATCATGATCCCGTTGGAATCGGGTTCAGTCCCGTCGAATTTTTCGTTCACCAGGATCAGGTCGTAAAGATGATATTTCATTTTGCGGAGCGCATCCCGGACAGTTTCCGCCACCGTCACATGATATTCCATTACTTCAAGGACTTCCCGGATTTTCTGGATCACCGCTGGATTCCCCTCGCAGATCATGGCGGTGTTGCCTTCTTCTTCAAGAAAATCGAATGGTTTTTCACTGGCATCATAGTTTTCGTCCCCGTCGCCAAATTCCGTTTCCGGGTCCCATCCCGTAGCGATGCTTTTGTTGTCCGCGGGGGGATTCAGGTCGATGCTGATTTTGGCTTTACACCCGGGACAACGCAGCGAAAAGGACTTCCCCTCCGGGATCTTTTCGTCCGGGACGATAATTTTTTTCTGACAGTGGTTGCAGGTGATATCCATGAATTTCAGTTCCTGATCAGAATGGCTTCAATTTTTTTTTGGCTTTATTGTAGGTAACATCAATTTCAAGATCGTCAATATCAGTGGTCGATTCGCCCCTTTCGCTCTTGACCGTATCGATTCCCCGGCCGACAATCGATTTGCGCGACGCATAGCTCATGGCCGTATCCTCGGTGATCTGCCCCTTGGCGAACAGCTTGACGATATAATTGTCAAAGGAGGTCATGCCGAAGGCGGTTCCGGTTTCCATCATGTCATAGAAGGTCTTCCCTTCGGATTCCCCGTGCAGGATGGCATCCTTGACCCGCAGGCTGGTCCGCAGGATTTCAAACGCGGCGATCCGCCCGCCGCCGGCCTTGGGGAGGAGCCGCTGACAGACAATCCAGCGGAGCGTATCGGCCAGGCGGATCCGGATCTGGTTTTCTTCTTCCGTGTTGAACATGCCGAGTATCCGGTTGATGGTCTGCCCGGCGTCAATGGTATGAAGGGTGGTCAGCACCAGGTGGCCGGTTTCGGCGGCGGTAAGGCCGATTTCGACGGTTTCCCGGTCCCGCATTTCACCGACCAGGATCACCTTGGGAGCCTGACGGAGCGCCGCCCGGAGCCCATGGGCGAAGGTATCGAAGTCCTTCCCCAGTTCCCGCTGGTTGAAGGTCGCCTTTTTGTGGGAATGGACAAATTCGATCGGGTCCTCCAAGGTGATTACATGCACGGACTTGTTCTTATTGACCTCTTCGAGAAGCGCGGCAAGGGTGGTGGTTTTCCCGGTACCGGTGGCGCCGGTGACGAATACGATCCCGTTTCTTTCCCGGGCGATGTCATTGAAGGTTTCCGGCAAACCG
>Ga0209347_1001511_pt1 | contig 37075 bp, 26 predicted proteins | sample AutmiccommuBRH23_FD_187382 | JGI IMG/M metagenome (GOLD analysis project Ga0209347, IMG submission 187382) | Deep subsurface microbial communities from Mt. Terri, Switzerland - Autotrophic microbial communities BRH/23 (SPAdes) (version 2) | ecosystem: Environmental > Aquatic > Deep subsurface >... | reverse complement strand
TCTCCAGGAACTCGATCACATTCTCCATCCCGTCAATGGCGAGGCTTCTGCCGGCGAAGTAGTGTTTCTCCGTGCCCGAGAGCGACCAGTTGACCGAATCGGGACTCATATTGGCAGCGGTCTTGTGCAGGCTGGGGTTCTTCTCACCCCACAATATCCGGGAAGCCCTGTTGTACATCTCTGTCATATTGATGGTGCCATCGATGGGCGACACCGACTCACCCACGGGAGCACATGCCGCCACAATCTTGGCCGCGCAGGGAGTGACATAGTAGATAAATATCTTTCCGGGATCGATCCCCTCCTTCTCTTTCGCCAGGCGGAGATAGATCGCTGCAATGTCATGCGGTGCCTTCAGCAGCATGATATGATGGGTGAGCGAGGGATACTGCACCTGTATCAGCCGCACGACAGCGGGACAGTAAGAGCTGATCAGCGGCCGCAAGTGATCCTTTTGCTCCATAGCCCTATAGGCCTCTTTCATAAAATCGACCGCCTGCTCCACTTCGAAAACCTCATCAAAACCCACCGCTTTCACCGCTTTCAGCACCTGCGTAGCAGAATAGTCAGAGGGAAACTGACCGATAAATACGGAAGGGACGAGCGCAATCCTGCAGGCATTGTCATGAACCGAGGCCAGACCATCATCCTTTGCATAGATCGCACGCTGCGGACAGACACGATAACACTCACCACAATCCACGCATCGCTCCGGACTGATAGAGGCAAACCCTTCCACGATACGGATCGCCTGGGTGGAACAGACACGCATACAGTGTGAGCAACCGGTACATTTGTCTCTGTCGATCTGAATGGAGTGTTTGTAGTTTCTGTCTTTCATCATAGCCTTGAATGGCTTTAAGCCTTCTTTAGAAATTCACAGTTAACTCTAGTCGTGTCCCCACCCCGGGGGTAGAGGTGAGTATCATCCTATCGCTGTTTTTCTTTATGTTGGGCAACCCCATCCCGGCACCGAAGCCCATCTGGCGGACCTCCTCCGTGGCGGTGGAAAAGCCCTCTTCCATTGCCCTGGCAATATCCTCAATACCGGGCCCCTCATCTTCAATCACCACACTGATGGAGTGAGGTTGAATATCCACCTGCATGGCTCCGTTACGGGCATGTGCCACCACGTTCATCTCGGCTTCATACAGCGCAACCGCAATCCTGCGCAACACAAGCGGTGAGATGTTGAACTGCTTCAACGTCCGCTTCACCTCCGAGCTGGCACGGCCTGCAGCGCTGAAGTCACCCCCCTCTATGCTGTAACTCATCCTCATCGGTACACCGGTTCAAAACCCTGCTGATAAAGTTTACCTGATACTTCGAACATTGTCGACCCGGTCACAATGACCGCGATATGGTTCTCTTTCGCCAGCTCAATCATCTCCTCTGTCACATGTTTATCACGTGCGAAAATAAGGCAGGAGATATTGGACATCTCCGCCGTGCGTATTGCCTGTACTGTGCATAGTCCCGTTATGAGAACCGTGTTTTCCATCTGAAAGCGCAGCACATCACTCATCAGGTCAGACGCGAACGCTTTGGTGTAATCGCATGAAGTATGAGATTCAAGAAGGATCGTACCACTGATTAATTCGTTTACTTTATCTAAATTCATATATTTTTCCTGTACAACCATTTCGCCTGCTTAGTATCCTCTCACCTGATAGTGCGTATGCAACAGATGATGCGACCGCTCACCCAGCGGCTCTTTGAGAAAATCCTCATAGATCCTTATGATTTCCGGGTTTTCGTGTGATTTACGGATCGCTTTATGTGCATCTTCAAGATAGATGGAGGCAGCACGTTTCTCACGTATCTCCGCGTTGGTCGGGATAGGCTGACCGCCACCGCCCAGGCAGCCGCCGGGGCAGGTCATAATCTCGATGAAGCTGTAGGGAGAGGTGCCATTTTTTATCTGATCGAGGAGGAGCCCGGCATTCTTCAATGTGTTGGCAACAGCCACCTTCAGGATCGTCCCGTTGAGATTGACATCCGCCTCTTTGATTCCCTGCATCCCACGGACCGATTGGAAATCGACACTGCCCAGCTTCTCCCCGGTATACAGCTCATAGGCAGTCCTCAATGCTGCCTCCATCACCCCTCCGGTGCTGCCGAATATCACTGCTGCGCCGGTAGATTCTCCCAGCGGGTTGTCGAACGCCTCCTCCGGAAGCTGTGCGAACGCGATCCCTGCTTCACGGAACATACGTGCCAGCTCACGCGTGGTGAGGGAGTAATCCACATCATAAAAGCGCTCCTCCTCCGTAAGGTGTAACCGCTCTTTCCAGTAGAGATAAGCCCCATCCATCTCAGGTCGGCGTGCTTCATACTTCTTGGCAGTACAGGGCATGATGGAGACAACGACGATATCCCGCGGATCGATCCCCGTTTTTTCGGCATAATAGGTCTTGGCCACCGCGCCGAACATCTGCTGCGGTGATTTACAGGTGGAGAGGTGGTCTAACTGCTCCGGATAAAAATGCTCGATGAACTTGATCCAGCCGGGTGAGCAGGAGGTGATCATCGGCAGCCTGCCTCCTGTCTGTATGCGGCGGAGCAACTCGCTCCCCTCCTCCACGATGGTGAGGTCCGCAGCAAAATTGGTGTCGAACACCTTCGTGAAGCCGAGACGTCGCAGGCCGGCGACCATCTGCCCCGTGACAAGAGAGCCGTACGGCATTCCCATCGCCTCCCCTATGCCCACGCGAATAGCGGGCGCTGTCTGCACCAGCACCACCTTCGCCGGATGGTGCAACAATGCCCGTACTTCAGCTACGCTACTCTTCTCGGTGATCGCCCCCGTGGGACATACCAAAGCACACTGACCGCAATTGGTGCAGGCCACCTGCCCCAGTCCGGCATCAAGAAAAGTGGAGACCCTGGTTTTCAGACCCCGTCCTGAGAAATCAATGGCTTTCACATTCTGCACGCTATTACATACGGCCACACAGCGCCCACAGAGGATGCATTTCTCCGGGTCACGTACCAGCGAGAGAGACGATTCATCCTTCTCATAATGTCCCTTGCGGGTGCGGACGAACCGTTTCTCATTGATCCCCAGGGTAAAGGTCAGCGTTTGCAGTTCACAGTTACCGTTCCGGTCGCAGATAAGGCAATCCTGCGGGTGGTTGGCCAGCAACAGCTCCACGTTGAGCTTACGGGCCTCCATGGCCCGTGGACTGTTGGTCATTATCTCCATCCCTTCTGTCACCCTCGTGATGCAGGAGCGCAACAGTGACTTCGCCCCTTTCACCTCCACCACACATACACCGCAGGAGGCGTTCTGTGAGACATCCTTCAGGTAGCACAGCGAAGGGACATGGACACCGGCCAGACGGCACGCCTCCATGATGGTTGTTCCTTCAGCCACCTGTATGGTCTGATTATTTATCCTGACTTCCATCGTTTGCTGATTGTTATTCACATTTAACATCACATCTCAGACATCTCAACACTTCGTCCCGTGCCTGTGCACCCGTGAATCCGAACGAGATCTCATTGAAATTGTTAACCCTGTCTCTCACGGAGCGTCGCCGGGCTATGTTCTTCGGACTCGGCTCCGGACTCAGCGGCACCTCATTGCCATAGTTAAAATCCCGCGACAGGAGATGAAAGCGCTCTTCCTGCATCAGTGCCTTGTCAATAGCGGCAGCGGCTCTCTTTGCCATCCCCATCGCCTCAGCGGCGGTAGAAGGACCACTCACGGCATCGCCTCCGGCATAGATCTGCGGGTCTGAGGTGCTGAAGGTGAACGCGTCCGCAACAATACGGCCATCTTTTTCCAATTCCAGGCTCTCTGCCAGACCGCCCGAATCGACACGCTCGCCGACAGCCAGAATCACTGTATCACAGGGTATCTCTTCAAATATTCCGGAGGCAACCGGTCTGCTCCTGCCGCTGCGGTCAATGCCTCCCCGAGACATTTTTTCTATGCGCAGTGCTTCCACCTTCCCCGAGGTATCGGTCATAATCTCGACGGGTGCAGAAAGGAAGCGAAAGTTAATTTTCTCCTCTTCCGACTCTGATATCTCTATTGCGTTGGCAGGCATATCCTTCTTTTCACGACGGTAAATTACCGTCACCTCTCTGCCCAGGCGCAAAATGCTGCGTGCTACGTCGATGGCAACATTTCCCGCACCGATAACCGCTACACGCTGACCCAGTCCGGCTGTTTTGTCCTCTGCCAACTCCTTTAAGATTGCTGTTCCCGCGAAGACACCTTTCGCATCTTCCCCAGGGATATTCAGCCCTACATCTTTCCAAGCACCAATCGCCATATAGACCGCATCAAAATCCCTTTTCAACACTGTCAGCGAGAGATTATCCCCCAGTCGCCGGTTCATCATGAACTGCACACCCAGCATCTCCACCACCCTGATCTCTTTCTGCAATATCTCCTTTGGCAGACGGTACTGAGGGATGCCGTAACGGAGTACACCTCCCGCCTCGGGAAAGGCATCGTAGAGGGTCACCGCATGCCCCAGACGCACCAGGTAGAAGGCGGCCGTCAGTCCGGCAGGTCCGGCACCTACAATGGCTATTCGTTTACCAGTGGATGAGAGTTTTTCATTTATCAGCTTCGTGTATATCTCATTCTCTTTCCCCAGCTGATACATGGTGTCAGCCAGATAACGATGGATCTCTCCCTGCGAAACAGGCTGATCCAGCATCTCACGCCGGCAGCGCATCTGGCAATGGAAGTGGCATATCCTGCCAATCGTGCCCGGCAGCGGGTTGTCACGCAGTGTGAGCTCAAAAGCATCTTCCCACCGCTCCTCCTTGATCAGCTCGATATATCCGGGAATGTTCATGTGCATCGGACAGCTGTTTTCGCACAGCGCCATGAAGAGTGATTCGCAGGTGCCTGCCTGACACCTTTTTTCTCTGATATGCTCCACATACTCATGCCTGAAGTACCTCATCGTGGTGATAATGGGATTGGGGCTTGTCTGCCCAAGTGCACAGAGGGAGGAGTCTCTCATCACATTGCCAAGCAGCTCAAGCAGAGCTAAATCGGAGGGAACCCCATCCCCTCTGGTGATGCGGGTGAGGATGGCAAGGGCCTGCGACAACCCTTCGCGGCAGGGGGTACATTTTCCGCAGGATTCACCGGCATTGAATTCTAGAAAATAACGTGCGACATCTACCATACAGTTGTCCTGATCCATCACCACCATACCGCCGGAGCCCATGATGGCACCGATGCCGGTCAGGGACTCGTAATCGACCGGTGTGGAGAAATACTCCACAGGGATGCAACCGCCTGAAGGACCACCAGTCTGTACCGCTTTCACACGCCTGGAAGTCCCCGTTCCTTCGCCAATACTGAACACAAACTGTTCCAGCTTTGAACCGAGGGGTAACTCCACCAGACCGGTATTCTTCACTTTACCCACCAGGGAGAAGACTTTCGTCCCCGGGCTCTTCTCTGTCCCGATAGATTTGAACCATGAGCTTCCCTTCTCAATGATAAGAGGTATATTGCACCAGGTCTCCACGTTATTGATGTTGGTCGGCTTGCCATACAGCCCCCTGCTTGCAGGATAGGGAGGACGAGGCAACGGTCTGCCCGCTTTTCCTTCAACAGAAGCAATCAGCGCCGTCTCTTCACCGCAGATGAACGCTCCGGCGCCCTCCACGATATCGAGAGAAAAGCTGAAACCGGATTCCAGGATATTATTACCCAGCAACCCCAGCTCCTCAGCCTGCCTAATCGCTTTTTTGAGCCGTTTCACTGCAAGTGGATATTCAGCCCTCACATAGGCAATCCCTTTGTCAGCACCCATGGCATAGGCACCGATCAGCATCCCTTCAATCAACATGTGTGGATCGCTCTCAATTTCATTGCGGTTCATATAGGCACCCGGGTCCCCTTCATCGGCGTTACAGATGATATATTTCCGGTCTGACACCTGCTTATGCATGATCTCCCATTTTATACCCGTTGGGAAACCGGCACCTCCGCGCCCGCGCAGCTTCGACGTTGTCACCTCACGGATAACCTCTTCCGGCTCATAACCAGTGAGCACCGTCGCAAGGGCGTTATACCCGCCCACAGCGATATAATCGAGAATCTCTTCGGGATCAATAAGACCGGCATGGCGTAAAACCACCTTCTTCTGACCCTTGAAAAATGGGATCTCATCCCAGTGAGGGATATCATCATATCCTTTGCCGAACGTCACCCCAGAGGTGAGGAAATCCCATTCGTCTATCCTGCATAAAAGCTTATCCCTGTATGGTTGACCTTTCTCCAGGCTGTTAATAAAAGGCGATATATCTTTTTCGTTCATCTTGCTGTAGACCAGCACCGGCTTACCGGGCTGACAGAGCATCACCACCGGTTCCTCGGCACAGAAGCCGAAACAGCCTGTCTGTTTGAGCTGAAACCCGAAGCTCGTCTCTGCCAGCTGCTTCTCTAACTGATGATAAACAGAATCTGCGCCGTTACCCATACCACAGGTACCCATCCCCACCAGAATCATCGGCAGTGCAGGAAGGATCCGCTCCTTATGCAGCTCTCTTATTTTCTTAATATCAGATGGCTTCATACGAAATAGTTTTTTTGGTTTCCTCCTCTATCACCCCGTTCACTATTTTCAATAATTTCCTTGCGTTCACATTGCTGTGAATCACACCATCCACCTCCACCACAGGCGATTGAGCACACTGCCCGAAGCAGGCTACCGTTTTGATGGTAAACAGATTATCGGGGGTCGTAAAGGATGAGTCACTGTCTCCTTCATCTCTTTTATAGCCGAGGATAGCAGGGATATCATCCAGCAACGCCTTCGAACCTTTTGTGTGACAAGCGGTACCTCTGCAGACAACGATAGCATGCTTACCTTGGGGCTTCAAGTTGAAATAGGAGTAAAAGGTGGCTACGCTATAAACCTGTGTATAAGGAATATGCAACTTCCTGGCTATTTCTGCCAGCGTTTCCCCGGGAAGATAATTAAACTGATTTTTCTCTTGTGCCTCCTCCAGGGTAGTGAGTAGCATACCTGGTTTCCCACGGTGTTTTTCAATGATTTCATCGAGGAGATTTCCGGAAACCGGACTCTTGATTTGTGTTTCCATAAGCGTATATATATTTAACAACAATCAAAGTATCAGTCAAAAAACAGGGACTAAAGGATCTTAAACGCAATTATATAGTGACATATGATTCAATTATTATTCATTTTGATATATGCAATCCGACATATTTATTTCATACATCATTTGATTGGGCAAATATAATCAATTCGGGCAAATTAAAGAAAAAATTCTTTAATTATTTTCTAATAACTGACTTTCGCGCGTGTTGCGTATTCAGCTAAATATTTCACCTATCGATATTTCTTGACCCGTAGCTGCCCGCAATCGATAAAAAGAGTAGAATTTGCTACGTTCACTAACGTAGATATTCAAAAAACTCCTTTTTCACTCTTCGCGTGGAACAGGCGTCCCACTAAACACGTATATATCTTATATTTATGTGTTTAGGATTTGCGGAGATACATGCGAAAGTTGAATAATACATTCCTTCCAGTTGAAGGGGACGAATCAGTAGGAATAGATGCTTGTTAGTGAAATATTTTGTACTTTTGTAGGAATTTATGTATTCAAACACGGAAAGAGGTTCATAATAAGATGAAACAGGCATATAGAGTGCTGCTTTATACATGAAGCGTATCAATGCAGGATCCATAAACCAGAAGAAAGAATATATTAATTGTATGAAACGAGCTGTTGAATTATTAATCTTACTGTAAATAATTTTCCGCGACTTTCCATACACCCTGACGTAAATAGTAGAAATATCGTATGAACAATTTAGAACTGAGTGAACAGGAGATCATACGCCGGCAAAGCCTCGACGAGTTGAGAAAATTAGGTGTAGAACCCTATCCTGCGGCGTTATACAACGTGAATGCCTGGTCCTCTGATATAAAAAGTGAGTTCAAAGACGAAACTGAACGCCGCGAGGTGAGCATTGCAGGGCGCATCATGAGTCGCCGTATCATGGGAAAAGCATCTTTCATTGAACTGATGGATTCCAAAGGGAGGATACAGGTCTATATCACCCGTGATGATATATGCCCCGGTGAGAACAAAGATCTCTACAACATCATCTTCAAGAAGCTGACCGATATAGGTGATTTCGTGGGCATCAAAGGATTCGTTTTTCGTACACAGACAGGAGAGATCTCGGTGCATGCCGAAACGCTTACCATACTGTCAAAGTCGTTGAAACCACTGCCGGTGGTGAAGGTGAAAGACGGCGTGGCATACGACAGGTTCACCGACCCCGAACTACGTTATCGTCAGCGCTATGTCGACCTGCTGGTAAATGAAGATGTCAGGGATATTTTCGTGAAACGTACCCGCATCTTCGATGCCATGCGTGAATTTTTCAACCAGCGGGGTTACCTGGAAGTAGATACACCCGTGTTGCAAAACATCCCGGGTGGTGCCGCCGCACGTCCGTTCACCACACATATGAACGCGCTCGACATCGACCTCTATCTCAGGATCGCCAACGAGCTCTACCTTAAACGACTGATAGTCAGCGGTTTTGAAGGGGTGTATGAGTTCTCACGCAATTTCCGGAATGAGGGGATGGACCGCACACACAATCCCGAGTTCACGGTGATGGAGATTTATGTTGCCTACAAGGATTACAGGTGGATGATGGAGTTTACCGAACAGATGCTTGAATATGTGATCCTGAAAGTGTTGGGGACGACCAAAGTGAAAGTGGGAGAGATGGAACTCGATTTCAAGGCACCCTACAGGCGCGTCACCATGATCGATGCCATCAGGGAGCATACCGGCATAGACATCAGCGGCATGGATGAAAACCAGCTGCGTGATGTCTGTAAGACACTGGGTGTGGAACAGGATGAAACGATGGGAAAAGGCAAACTCATCGATGAGATATTCGGAGAAAAAGCGGAGGGTAAATATATTCAACCCACCTTCATCATCGATTACCCGATTGAGATGTCACCTCTTTGTAAACGTCACCGCGACAACGCGGAGCTGACGGAGCGGTTCGAGCTGATGGTCAACGGCAAAGAGCTGGCTAACGCCTATACAGAGCTCAACGACCCCATTGATCAGCGGAGCCGGTTCGAAGAGCAACTGCGTCTGTCGGAGAAGGGGGATGACGAGGCGATGTTCATCGACCAGGATTTCCTGCGTGCACTGGAGTATGGCATGCCCCCCACATCGGGTATGGGAATCGGCATGGACAGGCTCACCATGATGCTTACCGGGCAGACAACCATACAGGAGGTGTTACTATTCCCCATGATGCGTCCCGAAAAAACAATTACGAGAGACTCCGCAGACAGATATACCGGGATAGGTGTTCCCGAAGAGTGGGTTGAGCTGCTGCAGAAAGCGGGCTATCTCCAGATGAAGAGCCTGACGGGGATGAACCCCAACAAGCTGCATCAGGAGATTTGCGGACTGAACAAAAAGTTCAGGATGGGATTGAACAATCCCACCACCGATGAGGTTAAAACATGGGTAGAGCATGCATCTGAACTTTAACAGCCTCACAATCTGAAATAACTGACAGAATGGATTCAATCGGCAAAATCTGCATCCTGGGAGGCGGCACATGGGGCACAGCATTGGCTAAAATGGTTCTGATGAACCAAAAGCACATGAACTGGTACATTCGCCGTGATGATCAGATTGAGGGCTTCTACAAACTGGGGCATAATCCCAATTATCTTACAAATGTCAAGTTTAATCTGGCACAGATCACTTTCTATTCCAACATAGAGAAAGCGATCAAAGATTCCGATACGATCATCGTCGCCATCCCCTCCCCCTATGTGAAACAATATTTTCGCCGCATGTGGAACAGTACGTTCCGTGGCAAATTCATGGTTTCTGCCCTTAAGGGAATCATCCCGAACGACAATATGGTGATGAGTGAGTTTCTTGCCTCCAACTTCAAGATTCCCCCGGAGGATATAGGTGTGCTCTCAGGACCATGTCATGCCGAAGAGGTGGCGCTTGAGCGACTGTCGTTCCTGACGGTAGCCAGCAAAGATGAGACAAAAGCGAAACTGCTCGCCGAAGCCATTAGCTCCAGGATTTTGAAAACACGCATCTCCAAAGATGTGGTCGGCATTGAGCTGGCGGCTGTGTTGAAAAATATCTACGCCATTTCTGCCGGCATATGCCAGGGGCTGCTCTATGGCGATAATTTCCAGGCGGTGCTGATGAGCAACTGCGCCAAGGAGATGTCCCGCTTTCTCGACGGCGTTGTACCCATTGAGCGCAACATAGCAGAACAACATTACCTGGGAGATATGCTCGTCACCGGCTATTCGCAGTTCAGCCGCAACAGGACCCTGGGTGCGATGATAGGAAAAGGCTACTCGGTGAAGTCGGCGCAACTGGAGATGGAGATGATCGCCGAAGGCTACTACGGTGCAAAATGTATCTACGAGCTGAACGATCGCTTTAAGATTGATATGCCCATCGCCCTGACGGTCTATCAGATCCTCTTCGAGAAACTTCAGCCACAGACAGCCATCAAAAAGCTGATCGATTTTTTCTGACAACTGAAGACAGGACGTGTCAATCTATAGTGGGACAACCGTAGCAGACGAGGAACTTTGCTTTTTTAGCGATCATGGTCAGGCAGGGGCCGCAAAACATCGTCAGTCAGGAGGTTTGACTGTAATCGGTATAAACGAGAGAATTAAACCAATAATATATCAAACAGACCAAAAACAACGTAACAATGGATAGTATTCAACTAAACATCAAACATGTCTCCGATTTTCTTTCAGAAGAAACTATTCTGAAACAATCAGCGCACGCAACAGCCTGCAATCAGGCGTTATACGACAGCTCACGCGAGGGCAACGAATTCCTGGGATGGGTCACTCTCCCCTCATCCATCACGGAAGAAATGCTAAGAGAGATTGAAGATGCTGCAACCGTACTGCGTACGTACTGCGAAGCGGTGGTGGTGATAGGTATAGGGGGCAGCTACCTGGGTGCCCGTGCAGTGATCGATGCTCTCTCCAACTCTTTCGAATGGGTACAGGATGCAAAAGAACGCAAAAACCCGGTTATCCTCTATGCGGGTAACAACATCAGCGAAGATTATCTGCATGAGCTGATGAGCTTGCTGGAAGAGAAACAGTACGGGATCATCAACATATCCAAATCAGGCACGACAACCGAACCGGCCCTTGCCTTCCGTCTGCTGAAAGATCAGCTGGAGAACAAAATGGGAAAAGAGGAGGCACGAAAACGGATTGTTGCCATCACTGACGCATCCAAAGGTGCTCTTCGCGCACTGGCTACAACTGAGGGGTACAAAACATTTGTCATCCCCGACAATGTGGGGGGACGCTACTCGGTACTCACACCTGTGGGTCTTCTACCGATAGCGGTGGCAGGAATAGACATCCGCAAACTGGTGGGTGGAGCCCTTGAGATAGAGAAAGCCACTGATCCCGCTGCTGCGTTCGACTACAATCTGCCGGCCATCTACGCGGTGATTCGCAACGAGCTATACAAACAGGGCAAGAAGATCGAGATCATGGTGAACTACCACCCCAAACTGCACTTTCTGTCGGAATGGTGGAAACAACTTTTCGGTGAAAGTGAAGGAAAGGAAAATGTAGGTATCTTCCCGGCTGCGGTCGATTTCACCACTGACCTGCACTCCATGGGTCAATGGATACAGGAGGGTGAACGCACCATCTTCGAGACAGTGATCTCCATCCGTGAGCCGAACCAAAAAGTAAAGATACCGCACGACGAGAGAGACCTCGACGGACTCAACTTCCTGGAAGGGAAACGGGTGGATGAGGTGAATAAGATGGCGGAACTGGGTACACGCATCGCCCATGTGGACGGAGGTGTACCCAACCTGTTGATTGAACTTCCCGCACTGAACGAGAAATTTGTCGGTCAGCTCATCTATTTCTTTGAGAAGGCATGCGGCATCAGCGGCTACCTGCTGGGCATCAACCCATTCAATCAACCCGGCGTGGAAGCATACAAGAAGAACATGTTCGCCCTGCTGGAGAAACCGGGATACGAGGAAGCCACGAGAGCAATCAAAGGAAGACTCTAATTAATTTTCTTGTCATAAGACAATAAAACACTTCTTTAGTCAACTTTTGCCGGTAACTGATTGTTACATTTTCAGTCTGCTTCCTCTTTGTTCGTATAGAGCAATGGGATGAAATAGATCATATCAATTAACAATCAAACAGTTATCGTATGAAGACAATCTCATTTGAAAAGAAAATCCATGCCCCCATTGGAAAAGTATGGGACACCTTATGGAATGATAAATCATACCGCGAATGGACGAAGCATTTTACGCCGGGATCCCATTATGAGTCTGACTGGCAAATAGGAGGAAAAATCCTCTTTCTGGATGCAGATCGAAATGGAATGACAGCGACCATCACCAAACTGGAAAAACCATATGAAGTGATCTTCAATCATCTGGGTGATGTGTTGAAAGGAGTGGAAGGTGAACCCTACGGAAAGGGTTCATTCGAAAAATATTTCCTCCAGGAGTCGGATGGTATTACTACCTTGACAGTGTCCGTAGATGTGGACGAAGAATATGAACAGGATATGAATGATGGGTTCACCAATGGGTTGGAAGAGGTGAAACAACTGGCTGAAAGCAACTAAAGAGATCATCACCGATCGGACAGTGAACAATAAAAAAAGGAGGATTTGACTATCTTCCTTTTTTTATTGTTGGAAATCCTCTATTCCGAACTTCTGTTTTAACCTTTCAGTATTCATTCTTCCGATGTGAAATTTATGTTGTAACTTTGTAATTAACATTGATCAAGACAAAAAATATGATAAGTCATCATTTGAAGGAATATCTCAGTAAGCATAACTACGCTCGTTTTGACCTGAAAGCAATACTGTTTGACATGGATGGAGTGCTGTACGATTCCATGCCGGCACACGATCTATCATGGCGCCAGACAATGGACGAACGCAACCTACAGCACGAGCCACATGAATTTTATCTCCACGAGGGAAGAATCGGGAAATCGACCATCGACACCGTTTTTCAGCGCAACCTGCAACGTGATGCCACAGAACAGGAGGTGAAAGAGATCTATGCACGTAAAACGAAACTCTTCCAGGAGTTCAACAGCGGGGCAACTATACAGGGTGCAAAAGAGGTACTGGAATTCATTAAGAGGGAAGGATTGAAACCGATACTGGTCACAGGATCAGGTCAGCCTTCCCTGCTGGATCGGCTGGACATCCATTTTCCCGGGATCTTCACACCGCAAACAATGGTGACAGCGTTTGATGTGGTAAACGGCAAACCTTATCCGGAGCCATTCATGAAAGGACTAAAAAAAGGAGGAAATCTGCAGCCCCACCAGGCCATAGTGATAGAGAATGCACCGCTGGGTATCCAGGCGGCAGTGGGCGCGGGTATCTTTACCATCGCCGTCAATACAGGGCCATTGCCCAACGCTATACTGAGCGATGCAGGCGCCTCGGTGGTTTATGATTCCATGACAACGCTACTCACGGAACTACCCCGAATACTCCGTCTGGCTCAAACAATCCGCATCTGAGACTTTAAATACAGGGAGAAGATCATTGAGATGAAGAAATGGGGTTGCTACATGCATAATCTAAAAACAAAAATAAGATGAAACAGATCGTTTTCTTTGTTATCCTCAGCCTCCTTGGTGCTTGTTCCGACAATAAACAACCCTCTCTCGAAACACAGATTGCCGGAGAGATCGAAGCGGGCAACTATACCCGCGCCGCAGAGATCATTGACTCCCAGATATGGTCCGGTACGTTGAGCGCTGAGAAAAAGGAGGCCCTTCGTTATTCCCTGGATTCACTCCATAGGGTGGAGCTCGACTTCAACAGGAGCAGGGAGGAGATCATCAGCTGGATTGAAGAACACCATCTGTTCACCCCGGCAGAGGAACAGCTGAACCGGTGGGAGAGATCCAAGGCGCTTGAATACAGGATCATTGACGGGGAAAAACGTTACTTCCGCAATGCTGCAGCCAATCTCTTCAGGGTGGACTCGGGAGCAAGAAGCCTCTCACAGACACCCAGGGCAACAGTCGGGAGTGATACGAAAACGATCCTCGACACCCATCTCTCGCAACTCATACCCACAAAGATAAAAGGGAAATATCTCTTACCAAAAGTCACCATGCAGGTGAAATATGGACTCTACATCCAAGCCGGTATTGCAAAAGAGGGAGAGACCTTTCGTGTCTGGCTGCCCTACCCTCGACAGGATATCCGCCGACAGACCGATGTGCAACTGATCAGCACCATGCCATCACGCCACATCTTATCGGAAGATCGGACCGGACATACTTCCCTTTACATGGAGCAAGTCATGTTCAAGAGACAGGCAGCATTCTTTCAGGTGGAATATGCGTTTACCTCTCAAGGCGAGTGGTTCGATCTATCTCAACTCGAGATACAACCCTATCAGACCCAAACGGAAAAATACAGGAAATATACCTCGGAACGAATTCCCCATATCCGCTTTTCTGAAAGAATCAAAACGCTTACCGACAGCATCACCAAAGATGTAACAACACCCACTGAAATACTGAAAGTGATCTATCGTTATATCACAGCGAACTATCCCTGGGCCAGCGCACTGGAATACTCCACCATCGCCGATATTCCTGCTTACGTGATTGAAAACGGTAAGGGTGACTGCGGCCAGGTCACCCTGCTGCTTATCACGATGCTACGCTACAAAGGGATCCCGGCACGCTGGCAGAGCGGCTGGATGACCCACCCGGGAGAAGTGAACCTGCACGACTGGGCAGAGGTATATTTCGAAGGCACGGGCTGGGTGCCTGTGGATGTATCCTTCGGACGCGGGGAACCACTCAGAAACAAAACAGGCAGGGAGTTCTTTATGTCGGGGATAGACTCCTACAGGCTCTATGTCAACGCCGATTATTCAGATGAGTTCTTTCCGAAAAAAAGGTTTCCCCGAAGTGAACCGGTCGATTTTCAACGCGGGGAGGCAGAGACAGAGAGATGGAATCTCTATTTCAATCGATGGGATTATAAGATGGAGATCACCTATAAGTAATTCATCCGTTTTTATTATCTTTGTGTTACAACACCTGTAAACCCGATGCATATGCATATCAATAATTTCGGTTTTCTACGCGTGGCTGCCGCGACACCCAGACTGAGAGTTGCCGACTGCGATTACAATACAGCCGAGATAAAATCGGTGATTGAGCGTGCTGTGAGTGAAGAGGTACAACTGATCTGTTTCCCCGAGCTTAGCATCACGGCCTATAGCTGCGGCGACCTCTTCTTCCAGGAAGCATTGCAACGTAAGGCAATAGCCTCGTTGACGGAGCTGGCCACATTTATGAAAGGTAAACCATCCCTCATCGTTATCGTGGGTCTGCCACTGCGCATCAAAAGCAGTCTCTACAATGTAGCGGCCGTTATCTCATCCGAAGGTATTCTGGGCTTTGTCCCCAAAACGAATATACCTAACGACAGGGAGTTTTACGAAAAACGATGGTTCACCTCTGCGGCCGACCTTACTGATTTCTCCATAGAGATCAATGGCGAAGATGTATCTATCAACACAGAAGGGATGATCTTCCGCACACCCTTCGCCAATTTCGCCATCGAGATCTGCGAGGATCTCTGGATGCCTGTACCCCCTTCTTCAAAACTCGCTATGCAGGGAGCCGATCTGCTCTTCAACCTCTCGGCCAGCAATGAGCTGGTGGGTAAACACCGATACCGGAGGTCACTCGTGCTGCAGCAGTCCGGACGTTGCAACGCGGCCTATGTATATGCCTCGGCGGGATGCGGTGAGTCGACCACCGACCTGGTCTTCTCCGGCGCCTGTTTTATTGCCGAGAACGGTGCGATGCTGGCAGAATCGAAACGTTTTTCACTGGAGAGTGAGCTGATCATTGCCGATATTGATATCGATGCGCTACGTCATGACCGGTTGATGAACACCAACTATATCCCGGTAGAAACCGGTAGCTTCACGGAGATCGACTGCGGAATAGAACCTGTATTGCCGGAGAGTATGTTTCGCACCTTTCACCCATACCCTTTTATCCCTTCAAAAGAGAGCGCCGATGAGAACCTGTCAGAGGTATTCAATATCCAGTCATACGGACTGGCCAAGCGTCTGCTGCACACGGGAGTAAAAACCGTGACCATCGGCATTTCGGGCGGACTCGACTCTACGCTGGCACTGCTGGTCACAATAGGGACATTCGATATCCTCGGGCTGCCGCGCGAGAATATTGTTGGTATCACCATGCCGGGTTTCGGCACCACCGGAAGAACATACGGCAACGCCATCGACCTGATGAAAGCCTCAGGTGTCACTGTGCAGGAGATCTCCATCGTAGATGCTGTCAAACGGCATTTCACCGATATCGGACATGATATCAGCGACCAGAGCGTTACCTTTGAGAACAGCCAGGCGCGCGAGCGGACGCAGATACTGATGGATTATGCCAACAAGATAGGCGGACTGGTGGTGGGAACCGGTAATCTCTCGGAACTGGCACTGGGATGGGCAACCTACAATGGCGACCATATGTCGATGTACGCTGTCAACGCCAGCGTACCAAAAACGCTTGTGGCCTCCCTTGTGCGATGGATTGCTGACAACAGGATGGAGGAGAGCTCCCGCAAGATACTATATGATGTGCTCGATACCCCGTTTAGTCCTGAGCTGCTCCCTGCCGGCACTGACGGAATGATTGCACAAAAGACAGAGCATTTCATCGGGCCCTATGAGCTTCACGACTACTTTCTCTATCGCATGCTTCGTTACGGCGACACTCCAAAACGCATTCTTTTCATGGCAGAACAGGCATTTGCGTCCATCTATTCTTCCGCTGAAATCATGAAATGGCTAAAGATCTTCTACAAACGGTTCTTCGCACAACAGTTCAAACGCTCCTGTCTGTCCGATGGCCCTAAGGTGGGATCCATCAACCTCTCCCCCCGTGGCGACTGGCGCATGCCGAGCGATGCAGTGGCCGATATCTGGCTCAGCGAGCTGGAGAGCATTCCAGTCAAAACAGAATCCTGATTCCTGCACATCGTAAAGCCCCACCCCTGTAACGTTGAAACAGTAAAACATAAAATATTCAATCTTCAACATAGTAACATGCAACAACTGATCTCTCTTTTCACCTCACACACCGGCGACACCGCACCAACACTGGAAGCACTGCCCTCATCAGGCTCCAACCGCAGGTATTTCCGACTCACTAAAGGCGACACAAAACTTATCGGTGTATATGGAGAGTCACGACAGGAGAACAGGGCTTTTATCTCACTGGCAAACCATTTCCTGGCACAGGGACTGAACGTGCCAAAGGTGGTTGCTGTCTCCGCCGATGAGATGTTTTACCTGCAGGAGGATCTGGGAGACAAGGTGCTCTTCGATCTCATCAAAGGGGGACGTACCACGGGCGTTTTCAGTCACGATGAGAAAGAGCTTCTGCACAAGACCATCTCACTACTGGCCGATTTTCAATACCTCGGCGCCAGTGGTCTTGATTTCAGTGTCTGCTACCCGCTGCCTGAATTCAACCACCGATCGGTGATGTGGGATTTGAACTATTTCAAGTACAGCTTCCTGAAGACCACCGGCATGGAGTTTCAGGAAGATCTGCTGGAGAACGATTTCGAGAAAATGGCCGCCACATTGCTGAAAGATGCAACGGAGACCTTTATGTACCGTGACTTTCAATCACGCAACGTGATGCTGGTGGATGGCAATCCTTTTTTCATCGATTTTCAAGGGGGACGAAAAGGACCTCTCTATTACGATGTGGCATCGTTCCTGTGGCAGGCGAAAGCCAATTTCCCGGCGGAGCTGCGCGATGAACTTATTATCACCTATATCAATTCACTGAAAAAATACCAACCCGTCAATGAGTCTGCTTTCCTAAATCGTCTGCGTCTGTTCGTGCTCTTCCGCACACTGCAGGTGCTGGGTGCCTACGGGTTCAGAGGCTACTTTGAAAAAAAACCGCACTTTATACAAAGCGTACCCTTCGCACTGAACAACCTGCGGGAACTGCTGAAGGATGGGTTCGATGATTATCCCTATCTGATCAGGGTACTTAACGAGATGACCGACCTGAAACAGTTCGCCGATACCCAAAAGAGGGAGCTGGAGGTACGCGTCTACAGCTTTGCCTATAAGAAGGGAATCCCGAATGATCAGTCGGGCAATGGCGGCGGCTACGTGTTCGATTGCCGTGCCATCAATAATCCGGGTAAGTATGAGCGATACAACAACGTGACAGGACTGGATGAGCCGGTGATTAAATTCCTCGAAGAGGATGGCGAGATCATCTCCTTTCTTAACAATATCAATCCACTTATCGATCAGCATGTGAAAAGATATATGGAACGTAACTTCACCAACCTGATGATCTCTTTCGGCTGTACGGGCGGACAACACCGGTCGGTCTACGCGGCACAGCGCGTGGCGGAACATATCTCCGCGAAATTCGGTATAAGAGTATCGCTGATACATCGCGAACAGAACCTGGAGCAGGAGTTAAGGAGGAGAAAATAAAAAATAGTAATCAGTAATCAGCATTCAGCTGTCAGCTTCAGTAATTATTATTCATTCTATATTGACAATGAAAGCAATGATCTTTGCCGCCGGAATGGGCACACGACTTAAGCCGCTCACCGACACCATGCCCAAGGCACTGGTGCCCGTTGGTGGCAAGCCATTGCTGCAACATGTGATAGAGAAACTCCGAGATGCCGGCTTCGATGAGATCATCATCAACATCCATCATTTTGGAGAACAGATCATCGAATTTGTCACATCCGAGAACAAATTTAATATCCGCATCGAGTTTTCTGATGAACGCGATAAACTGCTCGATACGGGGGGTGCGATAAAAAAAGCCTCTTGGTTTTTCGATGACGGCAGACCGTTTCTCCTCCATAACGTGGATATTCTATCCAATATAGATCTTAAACAACTTTACAATTCTCATCTGAAGAGCAACTCTCCTGCTACACTGGTATGCAGTGACCGGCAGACATCACGTTATCTGCTTGTCGATGCAGACAACAGGTTGAAAGGATGGATCAATGATAAAACAGGGGAGACAAAATCACCTATTACTGCTATACAACCAGAAAACTATCGAAAACTTGCTTTTTCGGGAATACATATTCTCCACCCTTCTATATTTAACTATATGCAGGATTTTCCCGATCGCTTTTCGATCATCGGTTTTTATCTCTCTCTTTGCGACAGGAAAAAAATAACCTGCTTTATCCCAAAAGAACTAAAAATGATGGATGTGGGAAAATTGAACTCTCTGGATGAGGCTGAGCGTTTTCTCTATCAATCATAACCGAACACCTTCAATCCATTTTAGACAACAAAAACCTTTATTTACCATTATTTGAGTTAACCATTGTTAAATTTCAACTACTTAATAAATATATTTATTTACAAATTGGATTTATTAAAATATTATTTTTAAATTGCGCCTTATTAATAAAACTTCTCCTATAATTTTTGGTTCAAGCTTAAGTATACATATAACAAAAGAAGGAAATGAGTGATTTTAACTTATTAGAAGCACAATACAAAACCGAATTGCTGGAAAGTGTTATTCCTTTTTGGCTAAACCGCTCTCAGGACAGGGAGTTTGGCGGGTATTTCACATGTCTCGACAGAGAAGGGAACATATATGATACCGATAAATTTATCTGGTTACAGGCACGTCAGGTATGGATGTTCTCCATGCTATATAACAAAGTGGAGAAGCGACAGGAATGGCTCGACTCTGCTGTTCAGGGTGCCGAATTCCTGAAAAAAAACGGCCATGACGGTAACTTCAACTGGTATTTTTCACTTACACGCGAAGGAAATCCGCTGGTGGAACCATACAACATTTTCTCCTACACTTTCGCCACAATGGCATTCGGGCAACTAAGCCTGGCTACCGGCAATAAGGAGTATGCCGAAATTGCAAAACGAACTTTCGACATTATCCTTACAAAACAGGACAATCCAAAAGGAAAATGGAGTAAGGCTTCTAACGGAACCCGATCACTGAAGGGATTCTCTCTACCGATGATTCTCTGCAATTTGGCTATGGAAGTTGAGCACCTTCTGGATAATGATTATTTGAAACAGGTCACCGATGAGTGCATTCATGAGATACTGGAAGTATTCATGCGCCCAGAACTGGGAGGGTTGATTGTGGAAAATGTAAACAGCGACGGATCACTTTCCGACACCTTCGACGGCAGACTAATGAATCCAGGGCATGCCATCGAAGCAATGTGGTTCATCATGGACCTGGGCGTAAGACTCAATCGTCCTGAACTGATAGAAAAAGCAGTGGAGACAACGCTCAAAACGTTGGAATACGGATGGGACAAAGAATATGGCGGCATCTTCTACTTTATGGACAGGAAAGGGGTTCCACCCCAGCAACTTGAATGGGATCAGAAACTATGGTGGGTACATATCGAGACACTGATCTCACTGTTGAAAGGGTATCAGTTGACCGGATCTCAGGATTGTCTCGAATGGTTTGTGAAAGTACATGAGTACACATGGAACCATTTCAAGGACCCTGATCATCCTGAATGGTGGGGCTATCTGAATCGTCAGGGCGAAGTGCTGCTCGACCTGAAAGGTGGCAAATGGAAAGGTTGCTTCCATGTACCCAGAGGATTATACCAGTGCTGGAAAACGATTGAAGCAATTAACTCAGAAAGAAGCTGAATGATTATGTGATCTACTTTACTTTTCTGCAAGGGGTAACACCAGGTGAAGGGTAAAGGGTATTAATTAGAATCTAAAAACAAAAGTAATAACAAAAACAAAAGCAAATGGAAAGTAAGAACCGATCTCTAAAGTGGAGAAACAGCACCTTACGGGGACTGTTTCTTTCACTCTTCTTTCTCTCAACGCTGATCACCTATGCACAGGTGAATGTCAGGGGAAAGGTAGTTGACACCTCAGGAGAAACCCTGATTGGTGTGAATGTGATACTGAAAGATACCCGCCAGGGAACCGTTACGGATGTTGACGGGGAATTCACCATATCTGTACCCTCAACCAACAGCACACTGGTCTTTTCCTACGTGGGCTTCAGGGAACAAGAGGTTCCTCTCAACGGGAGGAATTCTGTCTCAGTAACAATGGAGCAGGACACAGAGCTACTGGATGAGGTAATAGTGGTGGGCTACGGCACACAGCGCAGGACCAGCGTGACAGGTGCTGTCTCTACTCTCTCGGACACAGAACTGATCAAGGCTCCCATCGTGGGTGTGACCAACGTGCTGGGCGCCAGAGTAGCCGGGGTGACCTCGCTGCAACAATCCGGACAACCGGGACAGGATGGTGCCTCACTGCTCGTGAGAGGTGAAGGTGCCACCTACATCGTCGACGGTGTGATCAGGAGCATCAATGAGATTGATCCCAATGAAATAGAGTCGATCTCCATCCTCAAGGATGCAACCTCCGCCTCCGTTTACGGATTGAACGCCACCTCCGTTGTCATCGTCACCACCAAGCGAGGCAAAGAGGGGAAACTGGGTATCTCCTACAACGGCAACTATGGCGTCAGCCAGAATACCAATCAGATTAAATGGCTCGATGGCCCTGGATATGCCTACTGGTACAACATGGCCAGGGAGATGGATGGTGATGATCCGGTGTTTACTTCAGCACAGGTGGAAAAGATGAAAGCTGGAGTCGATGGCTGGGGTAACACCAACTGGTATGATGAAGTGTTCGGCGTTGGATCAACAACGAACCATAACGTGAGCGCCACAGGGGGCACCGAGAAAGTAAAGTTTTTCTCTTCCCTCAGCGCCTTCCAACAGAAGGGTAACGTGGACAATTTCAACTATTCACGCTACAACCTCAGAGCCAATATCGATGCGAAGCTTACCGATAACATCACCATGGTGATGAACATGGCTGGACGTCTCGACGAACATGACCGTCCCAGCTATTCTGCAAACCCCGGTGACTGGCACAATATACCCCAGCAGGCGGTTCGCGCCCTGCCTTATATACCCAGGAAGATTACGGCAGACGATGGAAAAGAGTATTACACCTCATCCCGTACAGCCTCTTCTCCCGTGAGTCCGCTGGCAGCGATTTATGAGTCCGGTTACAGCAGGCCAAAGAATACCACCATCCAGACCAACTTCTCGCTCAACTATGATGCTCCCTGGATGGAGGGGTTAAGCCTGAAGTTCATGGGCGCCTATGACAAGTTCTTCCAGTTCAACAAGTCACTGACCATCCCCTTTCAGACAATGATGGGTGCGCTACCGTCGACCACCACGGAGTCAATCAGCTACACCTCTTTCCTGAACAACTCGGGGAACACCGCCCTGACTGAAAGTGCTCACAGCTCTACCAACGTAGTCACGCAGTCCAGCTTCACTTACGACCGTCAGTTCGACAAGCACAAGATCAACCTCTTCGGTCTTGCCGAAACCCGCAACGGCTTCTCCAACACCCTTGGAGCGACAGGCTATGGCCTCGACTTCCTGGAGCTGGATGAACTGGGCATGATCACCAACACCACCGGTAACGGTGAGGAGAGAGTACCCACCATCTCCGGCAGCAGCGGCCAATCCCGCCTGGTAGGTTTCGTGGGAAGGCTTAACTACGACTATGACAACCGTTATCTGCTGGAAGCATCGCTTCGCCGCGACGGAAGCTACCTCTTCAGCGGTATGGCCGGCTCACAATGGGTCAACCTGCCGGCAGTATCTGCAGGATGGAGAATGAACAACGAAGAGTGGTTCCAGGCTGATTGGATCGACAATCTCAAACTGAGGGGCGGTATCGGTAAAACGGCCACCTCGGCTGTCAGTGCCTTCCAGTACCTCAACCTGATGACTATATCATCCAACGCACTGATATTGAACAACCAGAGCCAGAGCATGATTTACTCAAGCACCCTCGGCAATCCCAATCTTTCATGGGCTAAGGCGATCACCTACAATGCAGGTGTGGAGTTCATGGCATGGAGAGGTCTGCTCGGCGTGGAACTGGATGTCTTCTACAAGTACCAGTACGACCTGCTTGCCAGCGTGGGTGGCTCTTACCCCCCCTCAATGGGTGGTTACTATTTCGGAACCGACAATGTCAACAAGATCGACTACAGGGGATTCGACTTCACCATCACGCACAACAACAAGATTGGCGACTTCCGTTATGGAGTGAAGTGGATAGGGACACTGGCAAACCGCAGGTGGCTCTACTATGCGGGTGATTCAGAAAATACCCCCGATTACCGCAAGCTGACCGGCAAGGAGGTCGGTTCACAGCTCGGCTTCATAGCCGATGGCCTCTTCCAGACACAGGAAGAGATCGACAACGCACCCACCATTACTGGTTCACCGGTACTACCCGGCTACATCAGGTATAAAGACCGCAACGGGGATGGAAAGATCTCATACGCACAGGACATGGGATACGTGGGAAAAAGTCCCTACGCGAAGTTCCAATCTTCACTCAACCTCAACGCCGACTGGAAGGGATTCGACTTCGACATCCTGCTGCAATCAGGCCTGGGACGTACCGTCGCCCTGACGGGTGTCTATCCTTCAGGGGTAATGGATAATACCGTATTCACCAGGCTGTTCTACCATGGTGGCAACACGCCGGAATTTGTACCCGAAAATTCATGGACACCCGACAACCAGGGTGCGGAATTCCCCAGGCTCTCACTGGTAACCGTGAGCACGAACAATGCCTATTCATCAACCTTCTGGTACAGGAACGGGAACTACCTTCGTGTGAAATCGTTCCAACTGGGGTACACCATCCCCGGCTCACTTACCCGCAAAGCTGGCATCGATCGGATAAGACTCTTCATGGAGGGGTCTAACCTGTTCACCTTCAGCGGATTGACAAAGTACAACATTGACCCCGAACAACCGGGAGTGAACAACGGCTACTACCCGCAGCAGAAAACCCTCTCCTTCGGGCTTAACTTCTCATTATAATCACTTTAATTTGACAAAAAAATGAAAAAAATATTTAGGACACTACTCTACGTGACCACTGCTGTGTTCTTTTTCAGCAGTTGCTCGGATTGGCTGGACCTGACTCCTTCAGATAAACTAACCGACAAAGTGATTTGGGAGGATGAGTCGAGCGTCGACCTCTACGTGAATGGCTTTTACACATACCTGAGCCAGTATAGCCCGTTCGGAGAAGCACAGGCTACCGGCAACCTGACCGAGAGCTTTACCAACACTTTCAAGTATGGCTCCTATGCGGCAGGTCACAGGGCGGGTCATCCCAACAACTATGTTTTCGACCCCAACCTGATCACTTCTGCATCGGGTGGCTTCTATAGTGTTTGGAGCGATGCCTACAACAAGATACGCAGGATGAATGAGTTCCTCCACTCCATGGAACAATATGGTCAGTTCCCTGAAGAGGTGAACAAAAAATGGGAGGCACAGGTGCTCTTCTTCCGTGCTTTCATCTACTTCCAGCTGGCAAGAAGACATGACGGTGTCATCCTCTACACCTCGATCGAAGAGATGGAAAAGGACAAGGGCCGCAGCTCAAGTGAAGCCACCTGGGACCTGATCGAGAGCGATCTCGATTTCGCCATCGCCAACCTGCCGGAAGAGTGGACAGGGCAGGAGAAGGGAAGATTGACCAAATATGCAGCGTTAGCGTTCAAATCGAGAGCTATGCTCTTTGCAGAGCGCTGGCAATCGGCCTATGACGCTGCCGATGCCGTGGTGAAATCAGAGAAATTTGATCTGGTGGATGACTACGCTGAGGCCTGGCAAGGAAGCAATGAGGAGACAATCCTTGAATTCAAGTATGATGAACTGGGACCCAACCACTCCTTCGACAAGTATTACGTACCCCTGAGCGATGGGTACGAGTTCGGAGGTTTGGGAACACCAACACAGGAGATGGTGGAGAGCTATGAGAAGGCCGACGGCACCAGGATGGACTGGGCACCTTACCATGCTACCAACGCCACACGGCCACCCTATGAGGATCTGGAACCTCGCTTCAGGGCAACCGTCATCTACCCGGGAAGCACCTGGAAAGGAAACGTGATGCAGAATTCCGTGAACGGGACCTATGGTACTTTCATGGCCTACAGGGAACAGCCTTACAGCTATGGGCTCACCACCACCGGCTACTTCCTGAGAAAACTGATGGATGAGTCGCTGATCGATGTGAATGGCAAACCAAGTACCCAGAGCTGGGTGGAGATCCGCTACGCAGAGGTACTGCTCAACAAGGCCGAGGCTGCTTTCCGTCTCAACAAGATGAGCGAGGCGAGAGATGCAATGAACGAGGTACGTGCCAGGGTCAACCTGCCCGCCAAAAACTCCTCCGGCAACGAATGGTTCAACGACTACAGGAACGAACGGAAAGTGGAGCTGGCATACGAGGGACACCTCTTCTGGGATATGAGAAGATGGGAACTGGCACACATCGAATATAGCAACACCCGTGCCCACGGCTTCAAGATCACCGGCGACAACTACGAGTACATCGATGTGGACTACCAGGACAGGCAGTTCTCCGCGAAGAACTACATCCTTCCGATTCCGGATGCCGAGCTGGCAAACAACTCACTGATTGAACAATACGACAGTTGGAAATAAACAGATATATATAATCATATGAAAAAAATATATTCAATCCTGGCGACACTGACTGCATTCCTGATCATTCTGAGTGGATGCCAGCAGGTAGAAGACCTCACACCTTCGGTGTCGCGCTTCGGGATCAATAGCCTGAATGCATCTTTTTACGGGGATGAAAGCTCTGAGAACAACTTCTCGAGCGAGATTGATCATGAGAACAACCTCATCACCGTTGTATTTCCCTACAACTATCCCCGCACCTCCAACAATGTGCTGACGATGGATGCATTGAAGAATGTGCGAGTAGAGGCAAACCTGGATGATAACGTGGTGATATCTCCACCGTTGCTTTATATGGATATGACGAAGGAGAACTTCATCACCATAACAGACCAGTCCAAGACAAAAAAGGATTACAAGATTGTTGCTGAGATACGGAAAAGTGCTGAAGCGAAAATCACCGACTTCAGCCTGAACGCAGTTGGTATTTCCGGAATCATCGATGAAGATAACAAGACAATTTCGCTCATCTCGATTGAAGAGATCGGTGAGGTGCTGGCAGAGGTGACCATCTCTCACGGTGCCACCATCAGTCCCGACCCGACAACCACCGCGCTGAATTACGACCAGGATATAGCTTTGACCGTGACCGCTCAAAACGGTGTGGACAAGGTTGTCTACACTGTCCGCAAGGATGTGCCCAACAAGGTGGATCAGGGCATGCGCAACGGCAGTGCCAAGATCCTATGGACGAAGAAGCTGCAGTCAGACCTGGGTATCACAACCCTGCACAACACCACCAGCCTCACGGTAACGAAAGACTACGTGGTTGTGAACACCAGGAACGAACCAGGCATGCTGTTGGATCGTAAAACAGGTGCGAAGATGGGTACGATGCCCAACATGGGATCGATCCAGGGAGGCCTCACCAACTTCTTCGCCACGGCGGATGACAGTGACAACATCCTAGTCAGTAATCTGGCACCCAACGCCGGCACATATAAGGTATGGAGAATAAACGGCGTCAACGGTACTCCTGAACTCTATATTGACTGGTCAGCAAGCGGAAGCACAGCAATTGGTCGTAAACTCTCTGTGAAAGGTAATCTTGATGGTGATGCAATGATCACTGCTGCGCTTATGGGTAGTGCCATGAGTTATGCTCGCTGGCAGGTAAAAGGGGGCGTTCTTCAGTCACAAACACCGGAAATTATCGCCATCAGTGGTATTGGTGGATCTTGGGGGAATAATGCCGATGTTGTAGCTACCGATCCTTCCGATCCGACGGCCGATTATTTCGTCTCTTATTATGCTGTTCCCCGAAAATTTGCATGGGTGGATGGTAAGACCAACACGGTGAAAGCATTGGGACCGGAAATCAGTGGCAACTGGATTCAGAATGCCGCAGACTACACCGTCTTCAACGGGAATCCATATGCAGTGAACATGTCTATCAACTCCTTCACGTGGGGTAGTGACGACAAAGTATACCTGCACGATGCCAGCGCCACCACGACCTTCACGGAACCGATCTGGTCCACACCTATCGGCACATATGGAGGCAAGGATAACGGTGGACAGAATGCCAATGGAACAGGAGATGTGATTCTGAAAGTCTCAAACGACGGCTATTATATGTATCTCTACTTCATGTTCACCAACGGATGTGTTGTCTGTGTGCAATACGACTGTATCGATATGTAAGATGAGATTCAGAGAAACTGTATGAACCAGTTGTCCGGGCTTTGTTCCTGATTAAATAAAGATTTGTGTTACCTTTGGTACCGACTTTGATTTAGTTACTTACAGAGCCTGGACAACTTCTTTTAACCGGCATTCACGATGCATGACGCTCATCCAGTCGTTCGCGGAAGAGAACATGCTGGCGAATGAATGGTGGCAGCTACTGCCTTTATGCTCTCTCGTTGGAACAATAACAATCATCGTTATTCAGCAATTATCACAAATAAAAATCACATGACAAAAAAAAGATCTCATTTTTATACAGTTGTCACATCAACCCTGCTACTCGGATGGCTATTCCTGTCAGCCGCCTGCAGCGGTGACGACAACCCTGATCCGGGTTATGAATTCCCGGATCCGCCAAAAGATAATGCGGATAAACCACGCTATATATGGATCGACGCGGCGGCCAACTTCCGCGACTTCGCCAACAGCAGGGAGAACATCACACGGGACCTGAAGCTGGCCAGGGATGCCGGTTTCACCGATGTGGTCGTGGACATCCGCCCCACCTCGGGCGACATCCTCTACAACTCATCCGCAGCAGGCTCTGCCAAGGTGCAGTGGCTCGGCGCATGGGTCAACGGGGTCTACTCCAAGGTGGAACGAACAGCGACTTGGGACTACCTGCAGGCCTTCATCGAGGAGGGGCATAAGCTGGAGCTGAAGGTGCATGCCGGGTTCAACACGATGGTGGGTGGACACAGCAGTGGCCTGGGCAGCCAGGGTATTCTCTACCGTGACGCCTCCAGGAAGGATTGGGCCACCTCCGAGAACCTCTCGACGGGCATCACCAACACGATGGACGCGGGAGGAGGAACCAAGTTCTTCAACCCTGCGAACGAGGAGGTACAAAACTACCTCTGTGACCTTTTGGAGGACTTGGCAAAGTACGATCTGGACGGTATCATCCTCGACAGGGGACGCTTCGACGGCATGCAGTCCGACTTCTCCGAGCTGACCAGGAAGAAGTTCGAGAGTTACCTGGGGAATGAAAAGCTGGCCAGCTTCCCGGGCGATATCGTTCCCCCAGGTGCTACCATGCAGCAGGTCATGGCCCTCTCCACCTACCCCCCCTACTTCACCAGGTGGCTCGAATTCAGGGCGAAGGTGATCCATGACTTCATGGAGAAAGCACGCACAGCGGTGAAGGCGGTCAACCCGGACATTCTGTTTGGCGTCTACGTGGGAGGATGGTACTCTACTTACTACGAGGTGGGTGTCAACTGGGCCAGCAACAGGTACAACCCCAGCCTCACCTACAAGTGGGCAACAGCCAGATACAAGGATTACGGGTATGCCGAGCTGATGGATCAGGTCCTGATCGGAGCTTATGCCTCCCCCCTGAGAGTCTATGGCTCTTCGGAATGGACCATGCAGGGCTTCTCCCGGCTGGCCAAGGATAAGATCAAGGATGTCCCCATCGTTGCCAGCGGTCCTGACGTGGGTAACTGGGACAGTAACAACAACGCCACCCAGCAGCAGGAGAACCAGGCGATCGTGGAATCGGTAAAAGCCTGCATGGATGAGTGTGACGGCTACTTCCTGTTCGACATGATCCACCTGAAGATGGCCAATCAATGGCAATATGCCAGGCAGGGCATCGACATCGCCATCGGGAACAACTGATCCATCACCCAGGTAGTGACAGTACGTTACAGTGATTCACAAATTGATAACTTTACAACAATGAACAATATTACAAAACTATTATTATCGCTCCTGATCGCGGCAGGCCTCTACTCCTGCGGCAACGGCAACAGTAACAACGAAATGGCGGATGTGTCACCCAAGCTGATGTGGATCGATGCCACCGCCAATATCGAACGGTTCAACAACAAGGACACCATCGATTACTATCTGGAAAAAGTGAAGGAGCTGGGCTTCACCGACATCGTGGTCGATGTACGTCCCATCTCCGGGCATCTGCTCTATGAAAGCGAGCATGCACCGCTGCTCACCGAGTGGAAGGGGAAAGAGATCAACTACACATTCGACTACCTGGGATATTACATTGAGAAAGCACATGACCTGGGGCTGAAGGTGCAGGCATCACTCAACACCTTCGTAGCAGGTCACAACCACATGGATGAAGGCCCGATCTACGAGGGGGGCAAGGCCGACTGGGCAACGATCGTCTACCCGCCAAACGAGGAGGTGAAGCTGATCCCTATCACGGAGGAGAAGAACAAGTACTCCGCCATGGTTAACCCGGTCAACGAGGAGTTCCAGGAATACATCCTGAACATCTTCCGGGAGGTGGTAACGAAGTACCCTGAGCTGGATGGCATCATCCTCGACAGGGTGCGCTACGATGGATTCACAGCTGACTTCTCGGAGCTGTCACGCCGGAAGTTCGAGGAGTACCTCGGCAAGGAGCTGGATCAGTTCCCCGACGACATCTACCGCTGGAAGAAAGATGAGCAGGGCAACTTCTACCCCGAGCGGGGTAAGTACTTCCTGCAATGGATCGAGTGGCGTGCCTCTGTCATCTACACCTTCATGGCCAGAGCCAGGGGTGTGGTCAAGGAGGCCAACCCGGCGATCTCCTTCGGCACCTACACCGGCGCCTGGTATCCCTCCTACTTCGAGGTGGGCGTCAATTTCGCCAGCAGGAACTACGACCCCTCGGCCGATTATGACTGGGCCAGCCCCAATTACAAGGAACAGGGCTATGCAGAGCTGCTCGACCTCTACACCGTGGGCAACTACTACACCACCATCACCATAGATGAGTACCTGGAGAAGAACCCCGAGGTGAAGAATGAAACCGACATGTGGGCGCAACAGGGCACATGGTATTGCGTGGAGGGATCAAACCAGCACCTGAAGACGATCCTCGACGGTAACCCTTTCTACGGTGGCATCCTGGCCGATCAGTTCTACGACAACCCCGACGGCCTTGCCGAGTCGATCAGGATGAACCTGGCGACCTCCGACGGGCTGATGATCTTCGATATCGTCCACATCATCGAAAAGAACATGTGGGACTATGTGGAGAGAGGAATGCGCGAAGGTGGTGCGATAAACTAAGATGACGATGAAAGAGATGTTATACAACGAAGCAGTTTCACCTGTTGGTAGGTTCACCACCCTGCTTGCCGCACTGCTACTCCTCTTCTCCTCCTGCCTCTCAACTGGAGATGCTCCCACGGCAGTGGAGGGAAAGGTGTCCTCCGATGAGAGAGGGTTGCCCAACGTGGTGGTCACCGACGGTTACCAGTGCGTAGTGACCGGCAAGGATGGCACCTTCAGGCTTACCCCGCACCAGGAGGCAAAGTTCATCTACATCTCCACGCCGGCAGGATACCTCCCGGCGGAGGAGATGCAGGTACCCCTCTTTTACTTACCGATAAAGGAAGAGGGCAGTCAGCGCTATGATTTCTCTTTGAGGAAAAACCCCGTGGATGACTCCAGGCAGTTGCTGTTAGTCACCGCAGACCCGCAATTCCACAAGGAGGAGAACATCGTGCGTTACGCCGGGGTGGTAGACGATATGCTACAGCTGAAGGAGCAGTACCCCGACAGGGATATCCTGGGGCTCGACTGTGGCGATCTCGTGGGCGACAAGCCGGAGCTCTACCCGCTTTACATCGAGCAGCTGAATCGTGCCGACCTACCCTTCTACCGTATGCCGGGCAACCATGATCTCCAGTTCGGGGGACGCAGCACTGAGACATCTACCGAACGTTACGAGCAGAGCTTCGGTCCCGACCACTACTCCTTCAACAGGGGAGAAGTGCATTACGTGGTGCTGAACAACGTCTTTTACGTGGGCAGGGATTACTTCTACATGGGGTACATCGATGAAAAAACATTCGCCTGGCTGGAACAGGACCTTGCGCAGGTGCCGGAGGGGTCCACCCTTATTGTATCCATGCATATCCCGGGGCGTCTCGATGAGGAGGTTAAACCCTTCCAGTACAACTCAAGTACCATCAGCGCACAAACAATCAATATCTCTTCCCTTTTCGAGATGCTGAAACCGTACAAGGTACACCTTTTCACAGGGCACATGCACTACAACCGAAACATCATACACTCCGATAACCTTTACGAACACAATACCGGAGCCGTGTCAGGCGCCTGGTGGCAGGGCGACTACTGTCTGGATGGCACACCAATTGGTTATGGCGTATATGAGATTAACGGTTCGGAAGTGATCTGGTATTACAAGAGCGTGGGAGAGGAGCGTGACCATCAGATGAGGGTCTATGCACCATCAAGCACCCGTACATATGGAGATGATGTTGTAGCCAATATCTGGAACTGGGACAGGAACTGGAAGGTGGAATGGCAGGAAGATGGTGTCGACAAGGGAGCAATGACCCGTTTCGAGGGGACTGACCCGGAAGTGGAGAAGGCATACAGCGACAAGGAGAAGTTGGAGTTCAGCTGGATAGCCCCCGGTATGACCGATCATCTCTTTCGGGCAACACCGCAAAAAAAAGATGCTGAAATTACAATTACTGCCCAAGACACTTTTGGAAATGTATATACGGAAACGATTCAACGACAATAGACAAACTGATAAGACATAAAAAAAGGAATAGTTATGAGTACAACGTTGTTTAAATGGGGTCTGCTATGCTCTCTGTTACTGATAAGCTGTTCAACCCAGGGGGATGGCGATGAGCTTGATTTCGTTTATATTAACGAGGTAAAGGTTGTGTCACCCCAGGGGGAGGAGGTGAAGGTAGACAATTTCCGCAAGACAATTGAGATCCTATTTGACAGTAAGGCTGATCTCTCTGCCGTTGAACTGGAGCTGACGCTGGCTGAGAATGTCAGGATGGTGAACCCTGAAACGGTCAGGGCTACTTACGACCTTACCAGGGAGACGGTGATACAACTGCGAAAGGATAACCGGACCATCAGCTTCAAAATCGTTGCACTCCTGAAGTCGGCAGAGATTGATATCTCCGCAGAGGATTGGGCTGAACAGCATACTTTTGGTGCGTTGCCCGACTATCTGGCACTCTTCAAATACCGGGGAGAGCTTCCTGGAAAATCTGTGAAGGCTTATATCGCCGTGGCAGATGTAACCTCCGGCAAAGGGACGTTCAGGGTGCTGGGAGAAAAAACAGGCTCACTCACCCCTGCGCAGTTCTATCAGCAAAAAAGCCAACCCGTCGTACTGCTCAATGGTGGCTATTTCTGGTCTGGCACCTCGTTGGGTCTGATCATCAGAAACGGTCAGACCATATCCCATGCACAACCAGTGGTCAACCGTACCTATAACGGGGCACAAACGCCGTACTACCCTACACAGGGAGCATTTGGGATGGAGGTAAATGGCACATTTACCGCCCGGTGGGTGTACGAATCAGCTCAAACGCTCTACAGCTACCCATCACCGGCACCCAATAAAGCGGGTGAACAGCCTTTACCGGTTCCTTCAGCTACCTTTCCGCAAAGAGCTGTCGCCTGGAAACCGACAGCAGCAATCGGAGCGGGACCACTGCTTATTAAAAACGGAGTATATCAGAATCTATGGGAAAATGAACTTTTCGATGAGGCGAGCGGTGTGGGTCCCACCTACAATCATCCCCGCTCCGCAATAGCTTATCACCCCAACGGCTATCTGATATTCTTTGTTTGTGAGGGGCGCAACAAAACGGCCAACACACCCGGTTTAACATTGAATGAGGTTGCGGATCTCCTACTGGATCTGGGATGCAGCGAAGCCATTAATCTGGATGGTGGCGGTTCATCCTGTATGCTGATGAATGGCAAGGAGACCATCATCCCAAGTGATGGGAAACAACGTACCATTCCAAATATTGTTGCTATATATTAAAAGGATAGCTTCTACCAATGCAGAAAACAAGAAAAAAAATACTACATAACAATCTAAATAAAGACTGAAATGCATTCACAAAAGAACAACCGTCGCGATTTCATAAAAAAAGCAGCCTTTGCAAGTGCTTCCATCGTCGCCACATCAGGATTCGCTGCATGTGGGGGAAAGGATCAGCGCACAGATGGAAAAGAATCTCCCGGATCTGTGCAAAAAGATGAGACACTGAAAAGTACGCTGATCGTACCACAGAATAACGGACTTCAGATCACAGGGGCATTTCTGGATGAGATATCTCACGATATACCTCATCAGAACTGGGGTGAGGCTGAATGGGATCTCGACTTTCAGTATATGAAAGCTATCGGCATCGACACGGTAATCATGATTCGTTCGGGATACAAGAAGTTTATCACCTATCCTTCAGCGTATCTCCTGGAAAAAGGGTGTTACATGCCTTCCGTGGACCTGCTGGATCTCTTTCTGAGACTGGCCGACAAATATGGCATGAAGTTCTATTTCGGACTTTACGACTCCGGTCATTATTGGGCTACAGGAGATATGTCTCACGAAATAGAGGACAATAAATATGTGATCGATGAGGTGTGGAAGAACTATGGGGAGAAACATAAAAGCTTTCAGGGATGGTACATCAGCGGAGAGATAAGCCGTGCCACAAAAGGAGCCATCGGTGCTTTTCATGCAATGGGTAAACAGTGTAAAGATGTGTCAGGAGGATTGCATACATTCATCTCTCCCTGGATAGACGGCAAGAAAGCGGTAGCCGCCAGCGGCTCCACCCTCTCAAAAGAAGATGCCGTATCGGTGCAACAACATGAGAAAGAATGGGGTGAAATCTTTGCAGGCATTCACGAAGTAGTTGACGCCTGTGCTTTTCAGGACGGGCACATTGATTATAATGAACTGGATGCCTTCTTTGAGGTTAATAAGAAACTGGCCGATAAATACGGGATGGAATGCTGGACAAACGCTGAGACTTTCGATCGCGATATGCCCATCAAATTTCTTCCCATCAAATTTGATAAGTTACGCCTCAAACTGGAGGCTGCTAAACGAGCTCAGTATGACAAAGCGATTACCTTTGAGTTCTCCCATTTCATGAGTCCGCAATCGGCATACAGTCAGGCAGGCAACCTGTATAACCGCTATAAGGAATATTTTAACCTATAATTCACCCAAAACAATGAATCAATCGAAAAATATGCAATATGTCTTTTTCCTCTCTGTAGTTGCTGCATTGGGAGGATTCCTTTTCGGATATGATACGGCGGTTATTTCGGGGACCATTTCACTGGTATCGTCACAATTCGGGCTGACAACACTGCAAAGCGGATGGTACGTGGGCTGTGCATTGGTGGGCTCTATTGCAGGAGTGATTTTTGCTGGTGCTCTCAGCGACAGACTGGGACGGAAAAAGACAATGATCCTTGCTGCCGTTCTCTTCTCTGCGTCAGCCATCGGATGCGCCGTTGCTGCGGACTTCGGCCAGCTGGTGATCTTTCGCATCCTTGGAGGTATAGGCATTGGCATTGTCTCAATCGTTTGCCCGTTGTATATATCGGAAATATCTCCGGCATCACATCGCGGACGGATGGTCTCCCTCTATCAGCTGGCTGTGACCACCGGATTCCTGGGAGCATTTTTAATGAACTACTTCATCTCTCAGAACGCAGCCGGTTACAGTGCACCCAACCCAATGATGATGCAAATCCTGGGATCTGAAATATGGAGAGGAATGCTGGGAGCCGAAACGATTCCGGCACTGCTCTTTTTCATTGTTATTTTCTTTATTCCGGAAAGTCCGAGATGGTTGATCGTGAAAAGACGGGAAGTTGAAGCATCCAACATACTATCTAAAGTATACTCCGCCAGTTCGGACGTTAGCTTTCAAATCAATGAAACCAGACAGATGCTGAATGAGGAAAAAAGATCTGACTGGAAGCTGCTACTCAGCCCCGGCATATTCCGTGCGGTGCTTATCGGATCGGCAATTGCTATACTGGGACAATTCATGGGGGTGAACGCTGTCCTGTATTACGGACCATCAATCTTCGAAACCAGTGGGCTGTCGAGTGGTGATTCACTATTTTACCAATCCCTGATAGGACTCGTCAATATGGGTACAACAATCCTCGCTCTGCTGATCATTGACAAGGTTGGACGTAAGAAGCTGGTTTATATTGGCGTGACCGGGATGATTCTCTCGTTGGTGATGATCGGACTCTATTTCCTTGTCGGTGAGTCGATGGGTATGACAAGCCTCTTTTTACTGGGTTGTTTCCTGGCATACATCTTCTTCACTGCCGGCTCCATCAGTGCGGTTATTTTCGTTTTCCTGTCAGAGATGTATCCGACGAAAATTCGTGGTTTGGCGATGTCTGTTGCCGGACTCTCCCTATGGATCGGAACCTTCCTGATAGGACAACTGACACCATGGTTGCTGGAGAATGCCTCTCCTGCCGGCACCTTCTTCCTCTTTGCTTTCATGTGTATACCTTATATGCTGATCGTTTGGAAGTTAATGCCCGAGACTGCCGGCAAATCGCTGGAAGATATTGAACGGTTCTGGTTGAAGAATTCAAAAGTGTCTGTATGAAGCGAATTGAGACCTTGTTTATATTGGCGATATTATGTAGCCTGTTTCCCTTTTCCGAAGCAAAAGCCAATAAACATATTTCTCCCCACCACCCCTATATCCGCTATTCCGGTCGTGTGGACAGGAGTAAAAAAGAGTCGGTAAGCTTTGACTGGCCAGGTGTAGCCATCCGTTGTCATTTTACCGGGTCCAGTGTGGGTATCAAAATGAATGGAGGGAAAGATAATTATTTCAACCTGTTTATCGATAATGAGCTGATCTCTGTTTTCCATGCCCCGCGTGACACCACAATCGTCGTAGAAACATTGAACAGGAAAGATTCTCATGAGTTGCGCATCACGAAACGTACCGAGGCTGATATGGGGATGACCCGTTTCATGGGAATTATGCTGGATGATGAGGGAGCACTGAAACCCGTACCGAATATTGAAAAAAGAAGGATTGAATTCATCGGTAACTCCATCACCTGTGGATACGGTACTGAAGGCAACAACAGAGATGAACGTTTCAGGCCGGACACAGAAAACAGTGATAAGAGCTATGCAGCCATACTGGCCAGAGCATTTACTGCAGAGGCTCATTACATTGCCCATTCCGGAATTGGGGTGGTACGTAACTACGGTGATGAGGAACCGGTTACAGATCCAAATCAGACCATGCCGGGCCGCTACAACCGTACATTGGACAATGATGCCGGAGTGACATGGGATTTCAGCTCATGGACACCGGACTGTGTGATCATCAACCTGGGGACCAACGATTTCTCCACAACACCTCACCCCGATAAACAAACCTTTCAGAATGGATATAGAGAGCTGATTATGCAGGTGCGCAAAGCGTACGGAGATATTCCGGTTTTTTGTGTGGTGGGACCGATGATCAATGAACCCTGTTTTTCCTATGTCAAAGAATTGACCATTTACTTCAGAAATGTGTTGAAAGATGATCAACTCTATTTCGCAGGACTACCTGACAATCTTCTGAATCAGGGTGATGATCTCGGGTCGGATTGGCATCCCTCCTACAATGGACAAAAGAAAATTGCAGCACAACTGCTTAATCCCATTGCCACAAGATTAAATTGGGACTATGCATATGAAGAGATTCATCCAGTAGTGATTAAATAACACAATCATTTCCACGACTTGTATTTAAACCCAATCGTGGTATGATACTTTATATTCTCTTGATTATCAATACTTATTGATCGACAAAACAACAACCGATAAAAGATA
>Ga0209347_1001510_pt1 | contig 37100 bp, 37 predicted proteins | sample AutmiccommuBRH23_FD_187382 | JGI IMG/M metagenome (GOLD analysis project Ga0209347, IMG submission 187382) | Deep subsurface microbial communities from Mt. Terri, Switzerland - Autotrophic microbial communities BRH/23 (SPAdes) (version 2) | ecosystem: Environmental > Aquatic > Deep subsurface >... | reverse complement strand
GCTGCGGGCGGCGCCGTTCACCCTGGTCCTGGATCGCAGCGGCTGGTTCCGGCGTGCCGAGGTGGTGTGGCTCGGAAGCGGTGAGGCGCCGGCGGCGTTGTCCGAGCTCGCCGGGGCGCTGGCCAACTGCCAGCGGCACTGCGGGCTCGACCCGGACGACCGCCCGTTCCAGGCTCATCTCACCATCGCCCGCCGCGCGCGGCGTCCGCCGCCGAGCGGCGCGCTCTCGCCCCTGTCCTGGTCGGTCGACGCGTTTTGCCTCGTGGTCTCCGATACCCGCCCCGAAGGCGCTGCGTACCAGGTGCTGCGCCGTTGGCGGCTGCGCATCGACTGAACGGGTTCGCGGCTTCACCCCTCGCGGCGTTGTGTGTGATAATCGTTCCGATTTCGCGGTCCCCGATTTTCCACTCGGTGCAAGGGAATGCACCCAAGCAGACGATGCGACGGAGGTTCTATGGATGAGAACAAGAAGAAGGCGCTGAGTGCGGCGCTGAGCCAGATCGAGAAGCAGTTCGGCAAAGGGTCGGTCATGCGGATGGGCGACGAGAGCGCCGTGCGCGATGTGGAGGCGATCTCCACCGGCTCCCTGACCCTGGACATCGCACTCGGCATCGGCGGTCTGCCACGCGGTCGCGTCGTCGAGATCTACGGACCGGAGTCCTCCGGCAAGACCACGCTGACGCTGCAGGTAATCGCCCAGGCGCAGAAGCTGGGGGGAACCTGCGCCTTCGTGGACGCCGAGCACGCCCTAGACCCGGCCTACGCCGGCAAGCTCGGCGTCGACGTTGACGACCTGCTGGTCTCCCAGCCGGACACCGGCGAGCAGGCCCTGGAGATCGCCGACATGCTGGTCCGCTCCAGTGCGGTGGACGTGGTGGTGATCGACTCGGTGGCGGCGCTCACGCCCAAGGCCGAGATCGAGGGCGAGATGGGCGACACCCACGTCGGCCTGCAGGCGCGATTGATGTCCCAGGCGCTGCGCAAGCTCACCGCCAACATCAAGCGCTCCAACACCCTGGTGATCTTCATCAACCAGATCCGCATGAAGATCGGCGTCATGTTCGGCAACCCGGAGACCACGACCGGCGGCAATGCGCTGAAGTTCTACGCCTCGGTGCGGCTCGATATCCGCCGCATCGGCGCCATCAAGAAAGGCGACGAGGTGGTCGGCAACGAGACGCGGGTCAAGGTGGTGAAGAACAAAGTCGCGCCGCCGTTCCGCCAGGCGGAGTTCGAGATCCTCTACGGCGAGGGCATCTCCCGCGAAGGCGAGCTGATCGACCTGGGCGTGCAGTACGGATTGGTGGATAAGGCCGGCGCTTGGTACAGCTACAACGGCGATCGCATCGGCCAGGGCAAGGACAACGTGCGCACCTTCCTCAAGGAGAATCCGGCCGTGGCCCAGGAGATCGAGGACCAGATCCGCGAAAAGGCGCTCGGTCGGACGAAACCCGTCCAGAATGCAGAGGTCAAAGCCGAAGCCTGATTCGGGTCCTGCGGCGGATGCGGCGGCGGCGCGCTCGCGGGCCGTGCAGTTGCTGGCCGCGCGGGAGCATTCCGCCCTGGAGCTGCGTCACAAGCTCGGTGACCGCGGCTTCCCGCTGCAGGTGGTCGACACGGTCCTCGCGCAGCTGGCCGCCGACGGGCTGCAGAGCGACGCGCGCTTCGTCGAGCAGTACGTGCGCAGCCGCGTCCGGCGCGGTTTCGGCCCGGTACGCATCCGCGCCGAGCTGCGGGAACGGGGCATCGGCGAGGCGCTGATCGCACCGCAGCTGGACGGCTGGGACTGGGCGGCGCAGGCGGAGGGCGCGCGGTGCAAACGGTTCGGCGGCGGCGTCCCGCGCGAGTGGAAGGAACGGGCGCGCCAGGCGCGCTTCCTGCAGATGCGGGGTTTCGGCAGCGAGCACATGGGCGCGTTGTTCGCACAACTGCCCGGCGACTGAAATGAACCTCTTGGCCGGTAGGCAATGCCGATGGTCCGTGGCTGGTCGCGACCCCAGCCGCGAGCGCACGGAGCGTCGGCGGCCGTTCCGCCCGGTTGCGGCTGAAGCCGCTCCTACACGTACATCGAGACGCGACACAGGCCCACGCGGCCTGGACAGACTATGAACAGCAGCGCAGAGCTTCGCACCAGGTTTCTGGAGTTTTTCCGTGAACGGGGCCACCACGTGGTCCCCAGCAGCTCGTTGGTACCCACCAACGATCCCACGCTGCTGTTCACGAATGCCGGGATGGTGCCGTTCAAGGAGGTGTTCCTCGGCCGCGAGCAGCGCCCCTATACCCGTGCGGCCAGCTCCCAGCGGTGCGTGCGGGCCGGCGGCAAGCACAACGACCTGGAGAACGTCGGCTACACGGCGCGGCATCACACCTTCTTCGAGATGCTCGGCAACTTCAGCTTCGGCGATTACTTCAAGGCCGAGGCGATCGCCTACGCCTGGGAATTCCTCACCGGCGTGCTGGCACTGCCGCCGCAGCGGCTGTGGGTCACGGTGTTCGAGGACGACGAGCAGGCCGCCGATATCTGGTTGAAGGACATCGGCGTCGATCCGTCGCGCTTCTCCCGCATCGGCGCCAAGGACAACTTCTGGCAGATGGGCGACACCGGCCCTTGCGGTCCGTGCACGGAGATCTTCTACGATCACGGGCCGGCGGTCGCCGGCGGTCCCCCCGGCACGCCCGAGGAGGACGGCGATCGCTACATCGAGATCTGGAACCTGGTGTTCATGCAGTACGACCGCGACGGCGACGGCAACCTCAACCCGCTGCCCAGCCCCTCGGTGGACACTGGGATGGGGCTCGAGCGCCTGGCCGCCGTCATGCAGGGGGTCCACAGCAACTATGACACCGACCTGTTTCGACACCTAATCGAGGCGGCCGCCGGGGCCACGGGCGCACAGGATCTGAACTCCAGCTCTCTGAAGGTGATCGCCGATCACATCCGCGCCTGCGCGTTTCTGATCGTGGACGGCGTCATGCCCTCCAACGAGGGTCGCGGCTACGTGCTGCGGCGGATCATCCGCCGTGCTATCCGCCATGGGTACAAGCTCGGCCAGACGCAGCCGTTCTTCCACACGCTGGTGGAGCCCCTCGAGCGGGACATGGGGGCTGCGTATCCGGAGCTGACCCGCGGCCGGGCGCAGGTGGAGCGGGTGCTGCAGTTGGAGGAGGAACGCTTCGCCGAGACTCTGGAGCAGGGGATGAAGCACCTGGACGAGGCCATCGCGGCCCTGTCGGGCGACGAGATCCCGGGCGATACTGTGTTCCGGCTCTACGACACCTACGGCTTTCCCGCCGACCTCACCGCGGATATCGCCCGCGAGCGCGACCTCAGGGTGGACATGGCCGGCTTCGATCGCGCCATGGCCGCGCAGCGCCAGCGCGCCCGGGCCGCCAGTCAGTTCGCCGCGGACTACGGCCACCGCCTGGAGGTGGAGGGACATACGGAGTTCACCGGCTACCAGCGGCTCAATGACATCGGTCGGGTCACGGCACTGGTGCGAGATGGCGAGCCGGTGCAGGTGCTGCGCACCGGCGAGGAAGGCAGTGTGTTCCTCGACCGCACGCCGTTCTATGCAGAGTCCGGCGGCCAAGTGGGCGATGCCGGCGCGCTGGCCGGGCGCGACATGCACTTCGAGGTGCGCGACACCCAGAAGCAACGCGGCGACCTGCACGCCCATGTGGGGCGGCTCACCGTCGGCGAGCTGCGCGTCGGCGACGAAGTGGAGGCGCGGGTGGACGCCGAGCGCCGCCAGGCGACGGTGCTGAATCATTCGGCCACCCATCTGCTGCACGCCGCCCTGCGCCAGGTACTCGGAAGCCATGTGACCCAGAAGGGCTCCCTGGTGGCGCCGGACCGGCTGCGCTTCGACTTTTCCCATTTCGAGCCCGTCACCCGCGAACAGCTGCAGGCGATCGAGGACTTGGTCAACGACGAGATCCGCGCCAATGCCGAGGCCGAGACCCGGGAGATGAGCTACGACCAGGCCATCGGCTCGGGTGCCATGGCACTGTTCGGGGAGAAGTACGGCGACACGGTACGGGTGCTGCAGATCGGGGATTTCTCCACCGAGCTGTGCGGCGGAACCCATGTGCGGCGAGCCGGGGACATCGGGCTGTTCAAGGTCGTCGCCGAGGCCGGCATCGCATCGGGTGTGCGGCGCATCGAGGCGGTGACCGGGCGCCGCGCCGTGGAGTACGTGGATCGTCACGAACAGCAGCTCGCGCGGGTCGCGGAGCTGGTCAAGGGCGCGCCCGACAGCGTGGAAGACAAGGTCCGCCAGCTCGTGGAGCGCACCCGTACGCTGGAGAAGGAGCTCGAGCGCCTGAAGGGCAAGGTGGCGAGCAGTGCCGGCACCGAGCTGGCCGCCCGGGCGGTGGAGGTGGACGGCGTCAAGGTGCTCGCCGCCCGGCTGGACGGCGTCGACCCCAAGTCGCTGCGCGAGACTGTCGATCAGCTCAAGAACAAGCTCGGCAGTGCCGCGGTGGTGTTGGCAACGGTCAGCGGCGACAAGGTCAGCCTGGTGGCGGGCGTCACCAAGGATCGTACGGATCGCATCAAGGCCGGCGAGCTGGTCAACTTGGTCGCCACTCAGGTGGGCGGCAAGGGCGGCGGGCGCCCGGACATGGCCCAGGCGGGCGGCAACCGCCCTGAGGGGCTGGACGCGGCGCTGGAAGGCGTCTCGGAATGGGTCCGGCAGCAGCTCGCCTGACGCTCACCCGGCGCTTTCGTTTCCCTACTGACGTACTATTCACCCACTCCAGCTCCTCTGTCGCGCAGACCAGCATGGCACTCATCGTTCAAAAATACGGCGGAACCTCGGTGGGCTCGGTCGAACGCATCGAGCAGGTGGCCGAAAAGGTCATCGACTGGCGCAATCGGGGCCATAACGTGGTGGTGGTGGTGTCCGCGATGAGCGGCGAGACCAATCGCCTCATCGGCCTGGCGCGCCAGATCCAGGATCCGCCCATCCCCCGGGAGCTGGACGTGATAATGTCCACCGGCGAGCAGGTGACCATCGCCCTGCTGTCCATGGCCCTGGAGAAACGCGGCTGTCCGGCGCGCTCCTATACCGGTTCTCAAGTGCACATCCTTACCGACAGCGCGCACACCAAAGCGCGCATCCGCGACATCGATGGCGCTCGGGTGCATCGGGACCTGGACCAGGGCCGCGTCGTGGTGGTGGCCGGCTTCCAGGGGGTGGACGAGCATGGCAACATCACCACCCTCGGGCGCGGCGGGTCGGACACCACGGCCGTGGCGCTGGCGGCGGCGCTCAAGGCGGAGGAGTGCCAGATCTACACCGACGTGGACGGTGTCTACACCACCGATCCGCGGGTGGTGCCCCAGGCTCGGCGCCTGGATCGCATCACGTTCGAAGAGATGCTGGAGATGTCCAGTCTGGGCTCCAAGGTGCTGCAGATCCGCTCCGTGGAGTTCGCCGGGAAGTACAATGTGCCGCTGCGGGTGCTGTCGAGCTTCGAGGCAGGTGATGGAACCCTCATCAGCTACGAGGAAGAGGGAATGGAAGAAGCGCTCATTTCGGGAATCGCCTTCAACCGGGACGAGGCCCAACTCACCGTGGTGGGGGTGCCCGACCAGCCCGGCGTGGCTTCGAAGATCCTCGGCGCGGTGGCCGGTGCCAACATCGAGGTGGACATGATCGTGCAGAACGTCGCGCCCGACGGGAGCACCACCGACTTCACGTTCACCGTACACCGCAACGACTACGACAGGGCGCTTCAGATCCTGCGCGGCGTGGCCGGCGAGCTCGGCGCCCGCGAAGTCAGCGGCGACAACGCGATCGTGAAGGTGTCGCTGGTCGGAGTGGGCATGCGCTCCCATTCGGGCATCGCCAGCAGTATGTTCGCTGCGCTGGCTCGGGAAGGGATCAATATACGCATGATCTCCACGTCGGAGATCAAGATATCGGTAGTCGTGGACGAGAAGTACCTGGAATTGGGGGTCCGTGCCCTGCACGAGGCCTTTCAACTGGACAAGGAACCGCAGGTCGATTGAGCGGCTGCGGTGAGCCGCCTTTGTGACAGTAATTCACATACGGCTGTTCCACAATAAGAACAACCAAGGCCGGCGGATGGTCTATAGATTCCGCCGCCGTGGCCGATGGCAGGGGATCGTAATCCGTGGGCACGGCGGGTCGGAACAGCTTACGGTGATTGAGACGAGCAAGGAGACTGGGAAATGCTTATTTTGACTCGACGTGTAGGGGAAACCCTCATGATCGGCGACAACGTGACCGTCACGGTTTTAGGAGTGAAGGGAAATCAGGTACGGATCGGCGTGAATGCTCCCAAGGACGTGTCCGTTCACCGCGAGGAAATTTACGAGCGCATCAAGCGCGAGCAGGAGATGGCCGGCGGAGGATCTGCCAGCAACTCCGAGTGATCCCCCATCGTCGAATCGGGCCTCGGAAGCGGGGCCCGTACCTCCGCCCAAACCCCCAAATCCCCTCGCTTTCTGCACCGAAGACACCGTGGTATCCTGTGCCCGTCGCCGTGAAATGATTGCGGCGGACCCGGAGAGATGGCCGAGCGGCTGAAGGCGCTCCCCTGCTAAGGGAGTATGGGGTTAATAGCTCCATCGAGGGTTCGAATCCCTCTCTCTCCGCCATTTTCCTTTCCCCCGGACCTGCGCAGCGGGTCCGGGGGAAAGGAAAACAGTCGACGGGTTCGAAGCCATCGATATCAGACCGGTGGTTCGAGCCGAGCCGGCGCAGCCGGCGAGGCAACTCCGCCGCACGCGGCGGCGGCCGGAGGCGAGGGCGTGAGCCCGAGTAATCCCTCTCTCTCCGCCATTTTCCTTTCCCCCGGACCTGCGCAGCGGGTCCGCTGGTAAGGAAAACCGAGGATGGATTCGATCCCTCGATTTCAGATCGGCGGTTCGAGCCGAGCCGGCGCAGCCGGCGACAAGATAACTTGCGAGGGGCTAGTAGCGAGTTGCTAGGCCCGTCTTGAAAGATCACCACAAAGCCAGTATATTTCGCCGTCTTCATGTACTTGCGGGTGTCCCTAGCCACTAGTACCTAGCCACTCGCCACTCCATGCGCCCGTAGCTCAGCTGGATAGAGTACCTGGCTACGAACCAGGTGGTCGGAGGTTCGAATCCTTCCGGGCGCGCCAAATCAGGGGTCCTCGCCGAGGGCCCCTTTTTGATTTGATACATCTATGGATTCGAACCTCCGACGTCGATCGGTGTTCGAGTCGAGCCGGCGCAGCCGGGGAGACAACGCCGCGCAGCGGCGGCCCGGAGGGCGAGGGGCGCAGCTCCGAGTAATCCTTCCGGGCGCGCCAAATCAGGGGTCCTCGCCGAGGGCCCCTTTTTGATTTGATACATCGGTGGATTCGGAGCTCCGATTTCAATCAGAGTCGAGCCGGCGCAGCCCGAAGACGACGCCGCGCAGCAGGAATCAGACGCGACACCGCCTAACCCCTTGTGCTTCCAAACGCGTGACTTCGGGCATTTCTCGGGGTGAGATCTTCTCCGGGATGCCTTGGCTGCCTCTCGTTGGTCCGTGGAGTGAGCGCGGTCGAACGGCCACCAGTCTTGGCGAAGATCCTCCAGCGCAGGAAAGAATGCGTAGGCGGCCGCCGCGCGAAGATAGAGAAAGCTCTTGCCGCCCTCGCCAAGCCCCTTGCCGTGGTGCCCGACGACATCGACCGGCTGACCACCTCAGAGATCCGAGACATATTCAAGCTTGTTCGGCTGAGCGCGGAACCACCCGAGCGTAACGTACATCGCGGTCTTCGACCGCGTTCGAGTGAAGCAACGTTCACGCAGAGCATCGAGTCCCCGGCCGTGATTACCTCGAGAAGATCCTGCAAGTGGGCGTTGACCCACCCGCAGTGCCGGCGCATGTCTTGAACAGCAGGTCTTCCACGCGATATAGACAGCGCGCTTTCCGGGATCCATCACCGAGGCCCCTGCGCTCATGGAGGCGGGCACCGGCGAGCAGGGCATCACGACGTACCGTGACAAGGTGAACGACGCACGACAGCGTCTGTCGGAGATGGCAAAGCGGTCGCGATATGCCGCCTGCGCGCCCGAAGCCAAGGTCCTCGAACGCGAGCCCGGGCGGATGTTGATTACCGCTCGCGGCCGGCGGGCGGACGTGATGTCGCACGGCTGCAGACGCCAGTCTCCGTTCAGTGCAGGTACTGCTGGGCGGCGTCGCGCGAAACCTTCTGCGCGAGGCGCCCTGCGATGTGCTGGTCGCTTGCGTCCCAGACTAGTGGGGGTCCGCGGCAAACTCAGCATGTTACCATTTCGCCACTCACGCTGGGTGCTCCCACGCGCCATGCGGCTTGGTGCCGCTCGCCCCGAGCCACAGGGCTTCGCTAGCGCCCGCAACCGCGGGACCGTGGACCGAGCGTCTCCAGTCGCGCCGGGGATGTCGCGCCGACTCGGAGAAGGCATACGATATTATGGAGCATCTTGCGCAGATCGTTTTCCTTTTGGCGGTCACCGTTGCGGTGGTCGCCACCTTTCAGCGCCTGCATATTCCGACGAGCCTTGGCTATCTGCTGGTAGGGGTCGTTGTCAGCCCGCACACCATAGGTCCCACGTTTTACGTGCCCGAGTTCCGGGTTCTGGCGGAGTTCGGGGTGGTGTTCCTTCTGTTCACCATCGGGCTGAACTTTTCGCTGCCCCAATTGCAAGCGCTTCGCCACCAGGTCCTGGGGCTCGGCACTGGACAAGTGGTGTTCTCCACTGCGCTCGCCGGGTTCGTGGTCTGGCTCGGTGGTTTGCCTGCTGCGGCCGCATTCGTCGTCGGCGCGGTGTTCGCGCAATCGTCTACCACCATTATCGGAAGTCAACTGTCCGAGCAAGGAGAGGACAACAGTCACCACGGTCGATATGGGCTGGCGATTTCCGTCTTCCAGGACGTCACTGCTGTCCCCTTCCTGGTCATTATCCCCGTGCTCGGTACGTCCGTCGCGGCCGATGTGCTCGCGGGCGCGCTCGGCTGGGCGTTCGCGAAAGCGGTGTTCGCATTTACGCTGGTGTTCTTCGCGGGGCGATGGCTGCTCCGGCCGCTGTTTCACTTCGTCGCGAAGCGGCGTTCGGCCGAGCTTTTCACTCTGGCGGTACTCCTGATTGCGCTTCTGGCTGCGTGGACCACGAACAGCTTCGGGCTTTCGTTGGCGTTCGGTGGGTTTCTCGCCGGCATGATGCTGGGGGAGACCGAGTTCCGCCACCAGGTAGAGTCCAGCATCGGCCCGTTCCGCGACGTACTTCTAGGGCTTTTTTTTATCGGCATTGGCATGCGCTTCGAGCCCGCGGCCCTGCCGCAGGTGTGGCATTGGGCTCTCCTTGGTGCGCTGTTGATAGTGATGACGAAGACGCTGATCGTTGCCGCCATGATGCGTCGGAGCGGCGCCGATGCGCTGGTGGCGTGGCGCACCGGCTTGCTGCTGGCCGTCGGTGGCGAGTTCGGGCTCGCCCTCGTGGCCATAGCGCTGGATTCGGGGGTGATCAGCATGGCGTTGGGTCAGGTTGCGATCACCTCCGTATTGCTTTCCATGATCGCGGGGGCCTTCCTGATTCGTTTCAATGGTCCGATCGCTACGCGGCTGGCCGGTGCTCCGCGCAGCGGGACCACGAAGCTCCCGGAGCTCCAGGAGGCGCCCGCGCAACAGGTCGTTATCGGCGGCTACGGGCGCGTCGGGCACACGATCGCCGTACTGCTCCAGTCGAGCGGGATTCCTTTCATTGTGTTCGATACCGACCCGGAGCGCGTCGCCCAGGGACGCACCGACGGCCACCCAGTGGCGTACGGGGACATCTCCGACCCGAGGTTGCTTTCAGCCATCCACATCGAACGGGCGTCCCTCGTGGTCATTACGGTCGATCAGCCGGCCACAGCCCTGCGGGCAGTTTCGGTCCTGCGGCGGACCTGCCCACAGGTACCGGTGATCGCTCGTGCGCGCGATTTGGAGATTAGCTCGCGGCTACTCCGCGCAGGCGCCACGCACGCGTACCCGGAAGCGATTGAAGCGAGCCTCCGACTCGGGGAAACTGCGTTGAACATGCTTCGCGTATCCGACGAGGAGGTCGCCCGGGTCGTCCAAGGCGTTCGCGATTGGGACTACAAACCGGTGTTGGAAGACGAGAACGAGCGCTAGGAGCGAGAGCTTCGACGTGCCGGCGAAAGACACCCGCGGGAGGAGTGACATGCGGCAATTCAACAACATCCTATGGGTTATGAGCGGAGGGGAGTCGGATCAGACCGCCTTGGCGCGGGCGGTCTCGGTGGCGGAAAACAATCAGGGGCGGCTCACGATTGCCGGGCTAATCCCATACGTCTCGGGTCGGACGCCGTCGCCCGAAACCGGTAGCGCAACAGATCTGACGACGGCGATGACGGAAGAACGCCGGCTGTCTCTCGAGCGTCTTGCGGCACCTTACCGACGGCGCGTCCCCATCGAACTCGCTGTGATGGTTGGCACCGGCTTTCTGGAGATCATCCGGGCCGTCCGGCGCCAGCGCTTTGATCTGGTGATAAAGGCCGCCGAGAACCCCAGCTTTGTCACTCGCATCTTCGGCGGTGACGACATGCACCTGCTGCGAAAGTGTCCCTGCCCGGTCTGGCTCACCCGCCCGGGCGAGAGGTCCAATTACAGCCGCATTCTGGCCGCTGTCGACCCAATCCAAGATGTTGCAGAGCGCGCGAAAACCGATTTGAACGAGCAGATCCTCGAACTCGCCACTTCGCTCGCTCTGTCCGATTTTGCGGAACTACACGTCGTTCATGCCTGGGATGCTCCGGGCGAGGCGACGATTCGCGCATGGAGCGATCACCCCGATGCGGACGGGATAGGATACAGCGAGAGCGAGCGCGCACGCCACCAGCGCGCCCTGGATCGACTGCAATCTCTATTCAGGGACGATCTTGGTCCCGAGGCGTTCGATTACCTTGCACCGCAGTTTCACTTGCGGCGCGGTGCTGCTTCGGAGGTGATTCCAGAGGCCGCAAGACAGATGGACGTCGATCTCATGGTCATGGGTACCGTGGCGCGCACGGGAATCGCAGGTTTGCTGATCGGGAACACGGCGGAGACGATCCTCGAGCAGCTGAGCTGCTCGGTGCTTGCTCTGAAGCCGGAGGGCTTTATTTCTCCTGTTACCGTCTGAGGGTGCTTCCGAATCACCTGTTCTGCCGCGCTCCTGCTGAGCGACTCCCGGGTGCTGGGTACGGGGGATCACGGCATACCCGCTTCCGCCGTGGCGCCCGGCAGGCGCACACTATCCGAATACGATCGCCGAGAGTATCTACTGGGCCCCTTTACTATGCGGCGGTGTGAACGTAGTACGTTGTACGTTTAAATGCGCTAGCGTTTGTATCGGCGACATAAGAAATCGGCCGAGCGGCCAAGTCACGCGAGAGGGGCAAGCTTGCTGCGGCGACACTTGAACGGGAAGACGCGGCGGTATGCCCGAGCCATCTGGTTCCGGCTGAGTGAGCCATTGGCACGCGCCTTCGCGGAGGCGCCGCCGCCTCCGAAGGTTGCGGCTAAGGGGGTCTACTGTCTCGATGTCGAGACGCGCTCTGCACTTCTCGCGAAGAACGCCAGCTTCAAGTTCCCGCCCGCAAGCACCATCAAGCTCGCCACGGCCCTGGTGCTCATACGAACCACGCAGGGTGATCTCGGCCGCCCGGTGACCATCGAGCCGCGGGACTGCGTCGGGGACTTGGAGTCCAGAATGCGACTGCGGGCCGGCGATGTCGTGACGCACGACGATCTGCTTCACGGACTGATGCTCGCCTCCGGAAACGACGCCGCGAAGGCGATCGCGCGCTCGATCGGCGGTGAGCTGCTGGAGGAGGAGGGTGGCGAGGGCGATCCCGTCGCGCGCTTTGTTCAGGCGATGAACCGGTTGGCCGCGAGCTTGAATCTCTCTCGGACCCGGTTCGTGAACCCCAGCGGACTCCCGGTGACCGGACAGTACAGCACTGCCCGGGACCTGACGCTGTTGGGAGCCGAAGCGTTCTCCGAATCGGTCATCCGGGAGGTGAGCCAGAAGCGAACCCATGTCGTCGAGACCCGCGGGCCCTGTCGTCGCCGGATCGAGATTGGCTCGACGATGCAACTGCTGGGCGAGGAGGGCATCGTGTGCGGAAAGACCGGGACCACCGAGGAAGGCGAAGCGAGCCTCGTCTTGTATTCTCTGCTCGCCGGCCGGCCGGTCGTCACGGCGTTGGTGGCGAGTTGGACCTCCACCCGCTATGCGGATGCGCGGCGGATTCTCGATCGACTCGCACGGAGCGACCGATGACAGAAATGTCTGGTTCGGCACTCACCCTCTGAGGGCGCATTGTCGCGTCCGACGCTGCCGTCAGGATTGTTTACGTTCCAGGACCCGACGGTTCGCAGCAAGGCTTTAAGCACTTGAATGCCCTCTAATCCATAGAACCGGTATAGTTATTGCTGGCACACCTGCACAACGAACTGAAGCAGGAGCCAGGAATGCGATTCATCAGGTGTTTGACGTTATTGGGCGGGCTTGCGGGCCTGACGCTGTCCTTGCCCGCCGCGGCCATTTTCATCGGCAATTCGCAAGGCGGTGCCGAGTTTCCCGCAGGGACGATCTCCTTCGCCGATGCGGTGGAGGAGTACAGCCTCGGCATCGGTGGCGCCACGGCGGCTAATACCGAGCCGAGCAATGCCCTCGGTCTGCCGGATTACGTCAGTGGCGGAGCCTGCGCGGGCGACCCCGCCGACTGCACCTTCGTGTCCCTGGGCGCCGGCGGAAGCCTGACCCTTCGCTTTGAGGACAACGTTCTGACCGGCAGCGGCAACACTGACCTGGACCTGTGGATCTTTGAAGTCGGCCCCGACGTGGAGGCGACCATGGTCGAGGTCAGTACGGATGGCGTGGTGTGGGAGTCGGTGGGGTCGGTCGGTGGTTCTGTCTCCGGGATTGACCTGGATGCCGCCGGCTTCGGAATCGACAGCCTGTTTTCGCTGGTGCGCCTCACCGATGTCGCGGGCGAAGGCGGCACCAGCGGGGACAGTGTCGGAGCCGATATCGATGCCGTGGGTGCAATCTCCACCCGGCCTGCCGCGACGGTTCCGGAACCTGGCGTCGTGGCCCTGCTCGGGCTGGGCCTGCTGGGCTTGGTATTGACGCGTTCCCGCCGGATCTGACCATGCCGATCCAGCGCGCCGGTTCAACGCGGCGCGCTGGGTCTGTTCGGCGTCGCCCTGATCGGCCTCGGGCCGTCGCCGCGGCGCCGATCGCCCCATACAGAACCTAAAGCAGCAAAACCGCCTGCACCGCCAAGATTCCTCAGGTGCTCTCGCGCCACGGGGCGAGATAGTACCGCTGCTCGTCGGTCATCGATCGATGGCAATTCCCAGCCGCTGCCACATCGTCCTGAGTGCTCAGCGGACTCAGCGGGCGCTTGCGCCCGAGTTGCTGCTCCAGTTCCTGCAGCACGGGCATTTGCGCGAAATCCCACTGGATGCGGGCGAGGCCGCGTTCCGCAAGCTGGGGATCCCTGATATCCGAGATAGCCGACTGGCTGCCGGGCATGGCGCCACGCCTTGTCGCGTGTGCGCGGCCCACCCTGGTGATGATCCGGAGCGGTTCCGCTCAAGCCTAGACAAGGGACGGGGCCGGCCCCCGCTTGGGATCCTCCGGCGCTCGCCGTCCCTTGGAAGGACCGAACGGGGGGCGCCCACTGTCGACGTTCGGCCCGGCCGGGGCGGAGCCCCATCTCGCGTTGTTATATACCATGCTTGCCTACTCACGTTTACAGCCGCTATTATTACGGCGGATACGTGATAAAGGATGTTTTATACATGATCACTGCCGCTCAGATCCGGGCCGCGCGGGCGCTCCTCGGGATGGATCAGCGCCGCCTGGCGGAGATCGCCGGGTTGTCGCTCCCCACCATTCAGCGCATGGAAGCCAGCACCGGCGCCCAGGTGCGCGGCAACGTGGACTCGGTGGTGAAGATCGTCGACGCCTTGGAGAGGGCAGGGGTGGAGTTGATCGGCGAGGGCGCGGCCAGTTTGGTTGGCGGGCGCGGGGTTCGCCTCAAGGCCGCCGCCGCCCCAGAGGAGTCGGCCTAGGCATGGACGCAGCCCTCTGGCTGGCCGCGACGGCGATCGCTCTGGCATTGGCCTCGTCGGTGATCTCGTTGTTCACCGGGTGGGTGCCGCGCCTGCTGCGCACGACGGCGATGCCGCTGTTCGGGCTCGCGGGGCTTGCCGCCACGGCCGCCGGGCTGGTCGCATTGACGAACGGTGGTGTGATCACCGCCGAGTTGCCCTTGGGCCTGCCGTGGCTGCCGTGGCGGGTGCGCCTGGACGCCCTGGCGGGCTTTTTCCTGGTCGTGATCGGCCTCGTGACCTTCGCCGTAGGTCTCTACGGCCCCGGGTACGTGCGCGGCTTCGAACACGGGCGGGATTCCCTGGCGGCGCTGGGCGGGTTCACCGGCACCTTCCTCGCCGGGATGCTGCTGGTGGTGCTCGCCGACGATGCGTTCCTGTTCATGATCGCCTGGGAGGTCATGTCGCTGTCGTCGTATTTCCTGGTGGTGTTCCAGCACGAGAACGCCGCCAACCGGCGCGCGGGCTTCCTGTATCTGCTCATGGCCCACGTCGGCGGATTGGCGATTCTGCTCGGCTTCGGTGTGCTGGCCTCGTTCGGGGGCGGGTTCGCTTTCGCGGACCTGCGTGCCGCCGAGTTGTCCTTCGGCTGGGCCACGGTTGCCTTCTGCCTGGCGTTCTTCGGCTTCGGGATGAAGGCCGGACTGGTGCCCGTGCACGCCTGGCTGCCCGAGGCGCATCCCGCGGCGCCGTCGCACATCTCCGCCTTGATGTCGGGGGTGATGCTGAAGGTAGCCGTGTACGGGTTCATGCGCTTCGTCTTCGATCTGCTCGGCTCTGTGCAGTGGCAGTGGGGTGTGGCCGTGCTGGCCATCGGCAGCATCTCGGCATTGCTGGGGGTGCTGCTGGCATTGATGCAGACCGATCTCAAACGCCTGCTGGCGTACTCGTCGGTGGAGAACCTGGGCATCATCTTCATGGCCTTGGGGCTGGCCTTGGTCTTTCTCGGCACCGGCCATGCTCTGATCGGCACCCTCGCATTCGTTGCCGCGCTCTACCATGCCCTCAATCATGCCCTGTTCAAGGGCCTTCTGTTCCTCGGTGCGGGGGCGATCCTGCACAGCGCCCACGAACGGGACCTCGAACAGATGGGCGGGCTGCTGCGGCGCATGCCGTGGACGGGATGGTTCTTCCTGGTCGGCTGTATTTCGATCGCGGCGCTGCCGCCATTCAACGGCTTCGTGTCGGAATGGCTGACCTTCCAGGCGGCGCTGCAGGCCTGGGAACTGGAGAGCGGTGTGCTGCGCAGCCTGGTGCCCGTGGCCGCGGCGGTGTTGGCCCTGACCGGCGCATTGGTGGCGGCGACGTTCGTCAAGGTCTACGGCGTCGCCTTCCTCGGCCAGGCGCGCAGCCGGCACGTACGCCGCGCCCGCAAGCCTCCGGTAGGAATGCGCGCCGGGCAGGGGGTGTTGGCGTTGCTGTGCCTGCTGCTGGGCGTGCTGCCCACCGGCGTGCTCGCCATCATCGAGGTGGTCCCGCGCCAGATTCTCGGCCGTGGCCTGGTCGAGGCGACCGCACACGGTTGGCTTTGGCTGACTCCGATCGCGCCCCAGACCGCGAGCTACAGCGCGCCCCTGGTGCTTGGCCTGCTGGGCGCGATGATCGGCTTGGCGTTTTGGGCTTGGCATCGCGGCGCAGTCCGCCGGGTGCGCCGCTGCGATCCATGGGACTGCGGCTTCGCGCCGCCGGATGGACGCATGCAATACACCGCCACGGCCTTTGCACAGCCCATGCGGCGGGTGTTCGGGCTGCTGTTCCGCGTCGACGAGGCGGTCGAGCGGCGCGAAGGCGGTACACTGCGCCATCGCCTGACGATCACCGACCGCTGGTGGGGACTGGCTTACCTGCCGATCGCGCGCGTGGTGGAGATGTCCGCCCGGCGGGTGATTCGCCTGCAGTCGGGCAACGTGCGCATCTATCTCGGTTGGACCCTGGCCACCCTATTGGTGCTCCTGTGGATCATCTCCTGAGTCCCGCGGCCTGGGGCCTGGCGGCGGTGCAGGCGCTGCTGTACGCGGCGTTGGCGCCGTTCGTCGTCGGTTGGGTGCGCAAGGTCAAGGCGTGGCTGCAGAATCGCCGCGGCGCCCCGGTGCTGCAGCCCTACCGGGACCTGTACAAGCTGCTCGGAAAGGAGGCGCGGGTGGCCCATACCGCCTCCAGCCTGTTTCGGGCCGCGCCGTACGTGGTGTTCGTCGCCACCTGGCTGGCGGCGGCCACGGTGCCGCTGCTGGCGGTCAACCTGCCCACCACGACCGTGGCTGACATTATCGTGCTGGTCGGATTGCTGGCCCTGGCGCGGTTCTTCCTGGCCCTCGCCGGCATGGACGTCGGCACCGCCTTCGGCGGCATGGGCGCCTCCCGCGAGATGCTGGTGTCGGCCCTGGCGGAACCGGCCATGCTGATGGCGGTGTTCACCCTCGCCATGACCGCCCACACCACCAATCTCGCCAGCATGATCGATGCACAGCTGGCCGCCGGTCTGGTGCTGCGGCCATCGCTGCTGTTCGCCCTGGGCGCGTTGATCCTGGTGGCGATCGCCGAGACCGGCCGCATACCGGTTGATAATCCCGCCACCCACCTCGAGCTCACCATGATCCACGAGGCCACGATTCTGGAGTATTCCGGGCGCCATCTGGCGCTGATGGAGTGGGCCGCGCACATCAAGCTGGTGCTCTACGGCGCATTGATCGCCAACGTGTTCGTCCCTTGGGGAATCGCCCAGAGCCTGACGCCCGCCGCCATCGGCGTCGGTCTGGCGGCAATCGTGCTGAAGCTGGTGGTCCTGGGCGCGGCCCTGGCCGTGGGTGAGACGGTGCTGGCGAAAATGCGCCTGTTCCGCGTGCCGGCGTTTCTCAACCTGGCTCTGCTGCTGGCGCTGCTGGGCCTGCTCGGGCACGTGATACTGGAGGTGGGCGGATGAGTTTGAGCGATCTGCCGCTGTTGCAGCAGCTGGTTCTGGTGCTGGCCGCCCTGGTGCTGTTCACCTCCTTCGTGCTGCTGGAGCAGGCGCGCCTGGTGTCCGCGATCCATGCGTTCGCGTGGCAGGGCCTGCTGGTGGCGGCGGTCACCAGCGTGGTGGCCGCGGCGGCGGGCGCCCACCACCTGTATTTCTCCTCGCTGCTCACCGTTGCGCTCAAAGCGCTGCTGATCCCATGGATGCTGCGCCGATTGGTGCAGCGCCTGGACCTCGAGCGTCACACGGAAACCCTGCAAAGGCCCGCGCTGGTGATCATGGCGGGTGTGGGGCTGGTGATCTTCAGCTACTGGCTGGTGCTGCCCATGGTGGAGCAGGAGTTGAGCTTCACCCGCAATATCGTCGCTATCAGCCTCGCGGCGGTGCTCATCGGCCTGCTAATGATGGTGTTTCGCAAACAGGCCGTGCTGCAGGTGATCGGCTTCATGTCCATCGAGAACGGTCTGTTCCTGGCGGCCGTGTCCGCCACCGGCGGCATGCCGCTGGTGGTGGAGCTGGGGGTTGCCTTCGACGTTCTGGTGGCGATGGTGCTCTTCGGTGTGTTCTTTTTCCAGATCCGCGAGAGCATCGAGACCCTGGACGTGGATCGCCTCAACCGCCTGACGGAGAGCGCCGAGGATGTGGTGGCGGACAGCGCGCAGCGCAGCGCTGCCGGGGAGCGGCAATGAACGCGCTGCTGCTGGCCGTGTTCGTGCCGGTGATCGGCGCCATCGTGCTGGCCTGGCTGCGACCACTGGCCATGGCCGGCGCGTTCAACGTGGCGGTCTCGGCACTGTCCTTTGGCGCCTCGGTGTGGCTCGCCGCATCGGTCGCCGCCGACGGCGAGATCGCCGGCTACAGCTTCCGGGTCGACTCCTTCAACGTTTACCTGGTGGTGCTGACGGCGTTCGTGGGCCTGACCACCTCGATTTTTTCGCGCCCGTACATGCGCCACGTGGTGGCCGTGCGCATGACCGACGAGCGCGGCATGCGCATCTATCATGCCATGTACCAGGCGTTCATGTTCACCATGCTGCTGGCGCTGACCACCGACAGCCTGGGCGTGCTGTGGGTGGCGGTCGAGGGGGCAACGTTGGCCACGGTGCTGTTGGTATCGTTGTACCGGACCCCGGAGGCGGTGGAGGCGGCGTGGAAGTACTTCATACTCTGCGGCGTCGGCATCGCCCTGGCCCTGTTCGGCACCGTGCTGGTCTACTTCGCCGCCCAGCACGTGCTGGCGGACCCCCATGCCGGCCTTACCTGGAGCGTGCTGTACCGGAACGCGGGCGGCCTGGAGCCCGCCGTGATGAGTCTCGCCTTCGTCTTCCTGCTGGTGGGCTATGGCACCAAGGTGGGCCTGGTGCCCATGCACCAGTGGCTCCCCGACGCCCATTCCGAAGGCCCGACGCCCATGTCGGCGGTGCTTTCGGGCCTGCTGCTCAATGTTGCTCTGTACGCGGTGGTGCGGGTGAAGATGCTGGTGGACGGCTCGCTGGCCGCGACGTCGAATCCCCATCTGGCCGGCTATCTGCTCATGGGGTTCGGGATGCTGTCATTCCTGGTTGCGGGCTTGTTCCTGCACCGCCAGCGCGATATCAAGCGCATGTTCAGCTATTCGTCCATCGAGCATATGGGGCTGATGACGTTCGCCTTCGGTCTCGGCGGACCGCTGGCGACTTTCGGCGCGCTGCTGCACATGCTGGTGCACTCACTCACCAAGTCGGCCATTTTCGTCACCGTGGGGCATGCCGCCCACATCGCCGGCACGCAGCGCATCGACAATATCCGCGGTCTCATTCGCACCCAGCCCGCGGTCGGCTGGTCGCTGCTGATCGGCGTTGTGGCGATCGCCGGCTTTCCGCCCTTCGGGGTCTTCACCAGCGAGTTCCTGCTCTTGACCGCCACCATGCAGTCCCAGCCGTGGCTGACGGTGGCGCTGCTGGTAGGCCTTGCGGTGGCGTTCGCCGGACTGTTTCGGCATCTGCATCCCATGGTCTATGGCGCGGCGCCCGACGGGCAGAAGCCCGTGGCCGCCAACATGCTGCCGGTGTTCGTGCATCTGGGGCTGGTGCTGTGGCTGGGTCTTTCGATTCCCGCGTTCCTGGCGCGCTGGCTGGACCGGGCGACCGAATTGATCACCGGGACGCACCTGCTATGAGCACGTTCGACTGGCTGGAGGATTATCTCGCGCGGCTCAAGGCCGAGCACGTCACGGTGCTGGAGCGCGACGCGCACGGCTTGGCGCCTGCGCAGCGCCTGGTGTTGGACTCAGAGGACTGGGGCAAGGTCGCGGCGCTGGCGGCCGAGCTGGGCTGCCGCTGGGCGGGCCTCTGGGGCGACCCTCGCGACGCGGGCGCCGCCGTGCGTGCCTGCCTGGAGCGTGGTGGGGACTACCTGATCCTCGAGACGGAGGTGCCGTTCAGCCATCCCATTCTGGCATCGCACGCGCCCAGCTTCCCCGGCGCCGAGCGCATGGAGCGCCACCTCCAGGACCTGCTCGGCATCGCCTTGCTCGACCATCCGGACAGCCGCCGCTGGACACGCCACCAGGCCTGGTCCGAGGGCGACTTCCCGTTGCGCCCGGATTTCCCCGCGGCGGGGCGCTCGCCGAAGCGCACGCCCGCGGACGCCGACTATCCGTTCGTGCCGGTGCAGGGCAGCGGAGTGTACGAGATTCCGGTGGGGCCGGTGCATGCCAGCATCATCGAGCCGGCCCATTTCCGCTTCCAGGCGGTGGGTGAAGAGATCCTGCGTCTCGAGGCGCGCCTGGGGTATACGCACAAGGGTACCGAGAAGATCGCCGTCGGCCGCGATCCCGGGAGCCTGGCACGCCTGGCGGGCAGGGTGTCCGGCGACTCCACTGTGGCGCACACCTGGGCGGCCTGCATGGCCATGGAACGGGCCAGCGGCTGTGCGACGCCGGCCCGGGCGGTGTATCTGCGCGCCTTGCTGGCCGAGCGCGAGCGGATTGCCAACCATCTGGGGGACATCGGCGCGGTGTGCAACGATGTCGGCTTCGCCTTCGCCAACGTCCAATGTGCGCGCCTGCGGGAAGACTGGCAGCGCCGCAGCCGGGAGATCTTCGGTCACCGCTTGCTGATGGATGTGGTGATTCCCGGCGGGGTGGCGTGCGATCTCACCGAGCGAGGGGCCGCGATCCTGCGTGCCGATCATCAGGCGTTACGCCGCGCGCTCGAGCCCTTGTTCGCCATCATCGACGATTATCCGTCCCTGGAAGATCGCCTGCTCGGCGCCGGGCTGCTCAGTGCCGACGATGCCCGGGCGCTCGGGTGTACCGGGTACATGGGAAAGGCCAGCGGGCAGGAGTTCGACGTGCGCGGCGCCTGCCCCTATCCCCCCTATGACGCGTGTCCCATGACGGTGCCGGTGCGCAGCGAAGGCGACATCGCGGCGCGCATGCGGGTGCGAATGCACGAAGTGCGCATGACCCTGGACTGGCTCGACGGACTGCTTGAGGCGCTGCCCGCCGGGGACATCGCCGTGGCGCTGCCGGCGCCCGCGCCGAACGCCGAGGGGCTCGGGATGGTCGAAGGCTGGCGGGGCGAGATCCTTACTTACGTGCGCTTTGACGAGGCCGGCCGCATCGGGCGCTTCTTCCCGCGCGACCCGAGCTGGTTCACGTGGCCGGCACTCGAGCGGCTGATACACGACAACATCGTGCCGGATTTCCCGGTGTGCAATAAATCCGTGAACGCTTCGTACTCGGGCCACGACCTGTAGGAGGCATGCCATGTTCCGCGTCCTGAAGCAGGCCTTCCATATCGGCATCGTCACCGAGGCGGCGCCGGCGGATGCCGAGATCGAGGCCGTCGGTACCCAGCTGCGCCGCGAGATCGATCGTCGGTTCCGCCGCAGCCTGGCGATCCGTCAGGTGGATGCCGGCTCCTGCAACGGCTGCGAGCTCGAGATCCACGCCCTGAACAACCCGTATTACGACATCGAACGCTTCGGTATCCACTTCGTCGCCTCGCCCCGCCACGCCGACGCCCTGCTGGTCACCGGCCCGGTATCGCGGCACATGGAAACCGCGCTGCGTCGAACCTGGCGGGCGATGCCGGCCCCCAAGCTGGTCATCGCCGCCGGCACCTGCGCCTGCAGCGGCGGCGAGTTCGGCATCTCCTACGCCAGTTGCGGTGCGGTGGAGAATGTCATCCCGGTGGATGCGAAGATCACCGGGTGCCCGCCGCCGCCGTTGGAGCTGCTGAAGGGGCTGCTGGCGACGCTGCGCAGGGGGGAAGGGAAGCCCGGCCAGGGCGTCTGACCGCTCAAGGCGCGCACGCCCCCGGTCATTGCCTGCAGGGGCCCGCCATTCAATACCAGTAGGGGCTGGAGACCGCTGCACCCAGCATGCGACTGACGACCGCATCACCGGGCGCATTCCCCGCCTGCGGAGCATCCCAGGCCGCGGTCGGCGCTGTGCGCTCGACCTGCGCCAGGACGAAATCCCGCGCCTCTTCGGCAGTAAGAATGCGGTCACGGCAGAGCGTGCGCTGGCAGAAATCGCGCCATTCCGAGGTTCCGGTAGCGCGCACGAGTGCACGATACCAGGTGGCGACCACCTCCTCGGGGACATCGGGGCCGGCAACCAGCGCCCACCAGCTTCGAAGGCCAAATGGCTGGCCGAATTCGCCCGACGCCGGTACGTCCGGAAACGCTTCGTGCCGACCCTGCTGAAAGACGACCAACGGACGCAATTGGCCCGATTCAACCAATGCGGCCACCCGCGCCGGCGCTTCCAACAGCGCGTCGGTATCGGACACCGTCGCAGAGAGGTGCCTTATGGCGAGCGGTCCGTACGGGACATTGCGGACGCGGTAGCCATGTGAATCGAGGTAACGAATGGCCGTGTCCTCCAGGGTCTGGTAGCCGCCGGTGGCGACCCGCAGGCCATCAGGATCGGTTTTCGCCGCCTGCAGAAACTCCCGGTAGGAGCGGAGGGGGCTGTCTCGCGCCACGAACAGCATCAGGGGCGATCCCTGCACGAGCCCGAGGTACCTGAACTCCGCAGGGTCGAATCGCCCCCGCTCGATGGCCGAGCTCAACAGCGATCCGCTGTTCATGATTCCGATGAGGTGTCCATCGTCGGCCGCTGCGGTGATGGATCTCAATGCAAACGGCGCGTTGGTTGGAGTGGTACGTGTCACGCGGACGGGAACGCCCAGAGGAGATGACAGATGCTCTGCCAGGTACGTGCCCAGTTCGTCGCCACCATTCCCGATTTCCAAGCTGCCAAGCAGATGAATAGGCCGCGACGGAAACTCCCTGGGATGTGGTGCGCTCCCGATAAGCAGCAAGCCGATTAGCACTGCGCCAATGACCCAAACGGAGGTCGGCGCCATGCTGGCTCTTTTGTATGCGATGTCTGTGCTCATCTGATCGGGGCCTCAATTCGCCATCACCATGGAGTTCTTCAACCGAACGTTCTGCTGTGCACCAGGCTGGCGCTTCACCTTCACGACATACCGGAACTTATCGCCGCGGTAATAGAGTTGCGTGTAGTAAACAGGGCGGCGCCCGGCCGCAAAACTGGTTCGCTTCACGAGCATGGACGGGGCATTGCTGGTCATTTCCAAGGCACGCTGGATGTGTGGCGGCGCGATCGCCGCCTCGATTCGGTAGGCGGCCTCCACCAGCGGTGTGCCGAATTTCTGCTCGATCAGCGTGATGATCGGTGATTGCTCCAGGTCCTCGTTTTTCAAGCGTTCACCGAGATCCAGCGGGAAAAACGCGCGATTGAACATGATGGGCTCACCGTTGGCCGCGCGAAGCCGCTCGATGCGTACCACCGGGGTGGCGACAGGCAAGCAGAGCTGCTCGGCAATCTCTTCAGTGGCAGGAACGGTCTCGATGCCGAATACCTTGGCCGTGGGTACGAAGTTCAGTGACTCCATGTCTTCGGCGAACCCCGACAGATGGTCAAGACGTTGCTCCAGCGGGCGCTCACGCGCGAACGTCCCGACGCCGTGGACCTTTTCGACAAGCCCCTCGATCTGGAGCTCCATCAGCGCGCGTCGCAGCGTGATGAGGCTTACCCCCAAGGTTTTCGCAAGCTCGGGCTCGCTGGGCAGGCGTTCGCCTGGCTTGATCTGCCCCGAGGTGATTTCCTCCCGCAAGGCCTCGCGGGTGAGATAGAACAGCGGCAGCGGAGATTCCCTTGCGATACGGGTGAGCACGTGGCGGCCTCGGCGGGGGTGGAACACGATTATGAGTTTATGTCATTATGAGGACATGTCAAGCGGGGTGTTAGCGTCTGCTGGCGCCTTATCGGAATTCTCGGCGGGGCACGCTGGAGCCGTGCTGGTCGCCGGCCGCCGCCTGCGTTACAGGTGGCGGCGGCGCGCCGACAATTCGTCACTCAGAACCGGCGTTCGAGGGCAATCCCCAGGATTTCGATGCCGATGCCGGCGATGATCAATACGATGCCGATCGTGGTTTCGGGGGCGAACCACAGCAGGAGCGCCCCCAGCACAATCAGGACCGCGGCCAGGAGTCGTCGCAGTTTCATGGCGCGATTTTCATGGGGCGGACCATCCCGGGCCGGCGCGCGCAGTGGACCCTGCCGCGTTCGCTGTTAGAGGGTGGACAGAAACTTGTGCCAGGGTGTCGCCAACAGTGTCTCGGTGGTGGAGCGTCCGTAGCTGCGGATGATCATAGCGGCCTTGGCGACCTCCTGGGGATCATCGGCCTCCACGACGTCGACGACGTCGAACCGGCCCAAGGTGGCATAGCTGTCCTTCCAGACTGCCCCGGGACACTCCTTTTTAATAGTCTCGGACACCTTTTCCGCCAACTGGCGGAAGTCCCCAGGCTTGTCAATGGCATTCGGGGAAAGCTTGCTGAGTATGACGTACGTTGCCATCGGTTCTCCTCCCTGGTTGCGAGCGAGCCATTGGCTCCAGGCCGGCCGCTACACTGAGCGGAATCTCCTCTCCCATGGGATAGCAGCTGTCGCGTCACCGGCAACGCGGTGCCAGCCTGAGAAGAATTCTGCGCGCGCCTGATCCTGCTCGGCACGGGTGCCGTCTGCGACGCGGCACCCCCTTACTAAGCTTGCATCGGGAGACCGCAGTCAGGCATCTCGCGGTCAAAGACTGAATGCCGCTGTTATGGTGCCAAAACGGGCGATGCCCGCGCAGCAGGGGCGGCGAAGGGAAACAACAGGAGAAAAAACATGAAACATGGACTCGCCATCATGGTTGCCGTCGTAACTCTGGGTGCGGCCGGCTGTGCCGAAATGAACCCGTTCCAGCGGGATGAACCGACCGCCACCGGGAGCGCGGCCGGCGAGTCGAAGCAGAGCTTCGGCCAAGTCGATCGGGACGGCGACAACAATATCTCCAAGAGCGAGGCGGAAGAGGCCGGCATGAATGAGCTGGTGCAGAACTGGGACCAAGCCGATAAGGACCGGGACAACGTCGTGGACGAAAGCGAGTTCTCGGCCTTCACCGAAGGCAAGAAAGGCATGTAATTGCGTCCGGGCTTACCCCGGATGCGGGCGCACAGCTCGGGCACGCCTGCGGCGGGAACGCGGTGGCGCGGCGTTCCCGCCGCAGGCGCCTTAGGGTTTGCGCGACCTGTTCGGCCTGACGCCGCGGCAGTCCGAAGCGCGTGACCGGGGGAAAGCGCCCGACCGGCGGAGGCCACCAAGAACATCGCTCGGAAGACCGGGCGTGTTTACCTGGACGTCGAGCATCCCCGAGCCCGAGAGCGACGGGCGCGCCCCGACGGAGATGCCACTTCGTCAGGTTCGAGCCCCGGTACTTCTGCTCGGCCTTATTTCAAGGAGAACAGCGCCGCGTCGAGGTAAGTAATCGCAACGACTCTGTTTCGCTAGCGCTCCCGCACGGATTCGGCACCTGTGTGCGCTGGCACAGCGAAATCTTCGGAAGCTGGCCTGTCTCCAGCAGGGCCAGGTGGATCGACCGCCCGGCGAGTCCTGCGCATAGTCAATTCTTATGTGTCTGATCTGATCCACATATTGGACATGGGTTGCATCTGGCCAAGATGATTGTCACGTATCGCTGTGGGGATGTGCGCAACCGGCGCTCTTGCGGCACTCCAGACAATCATCCGGAAACCACGCATGCACGAGAGTCTACGAACGGCGCCCCTCCTGGTGATGCTGTTGAATACCGCCGCGCAGGCCATGGACATCAACGACGAACTTTCGGTCGCCGGTACGGCGGCGGTGCTGTCGCAGTGCCAGAACGTATCCGGCGCCCCGGGCTTTCGCGATACCTGCAAAACAGCGGGGGCGTTTCAACCCGAACTAAGCTTCCGGCCCGTCGAGGACGGTGAATTCTTCCTCAAACTGGGCTTTGGCGCGGGCGACGGCATCAACGGCAAGTCGCCGTTCGCGATCGCACCCTGGGCGGCAGATCTCGAGTCGGACGTGCGCAGCATCAGCGGCAGAGACCGCGATCATCTGCTGACGGCGTGGTATGCGCATACGTTCCGCTCGAGCGAACACGGGCGGCTCCGCGCCAGCGTCGGTCTCATCGACGCCACGGATTACCTCGACGAGAACGCCTACGCGAACGATGAGTACACACAGTTTCTCCATCCGGCGCTGACCAACGGCCCGAACGTGTTCCTGCCGTCCTACGATGCAGGCGCGGCCCTGGATTGGGCGAATGGTGCGTGGGCACTGCGCGCCGTCGTGATGGATGTAGGTGAGAATGACAGCGGAAACGATTTCCGGTTCTATGGCGTGCAAGCCGGCTACACCGTGAACAGCAGATTCGGAACCGGCAACTATCGACTGATAATCGCCGGCGCCAGCGCGGACTTTGCCGATCCGACGGGGAGTCAACTTGAGCGGCGCGCCGGAGGTCTGCTCTCGCTGGATCAGGAATTCGGGCCGGTACTGGGTGGGTGGGTCCGCATCGGGTGGCAGACCGATGAGGCAGCGGTCGACTACAAAGCGATCTACTCGGGAGGCATCGACATCAAGGGTGCTGCGTGGAAGCGCTCGGCTGACAACATCGGGCTGGGTTACGCGCGCCTGGATGGTGGCAGTCTGGACATCGACGAGTCCCATGTCGCCGAAGCTTACTATCGGTGGCAGTTGGACGATGTGTTCGCACTCACGGCGGATGTGCAGTACCAGCGGGATGATTACAGATCCGGTGGCGGGCCCCGGGGCTGGATGTGGGGGTTGCGACTTACTGCGGAATTCTAAAGGGGAACTGGCAACCCTTGGGCTCACCCGTGGGACGAGGTATGGTATGGCAATGCGCGACCCACACCGATTCGTGAACGAGCTCGACGAGGCGGCGATCGAGCGCCTCATCGCGCGGCTCGAGGGCCGCGCACAGGACCCGGTGTTCGCACGCCTGTTCGATAAGTGCGTGACCCATTTGTCCTTCCCGCCGCAGGCACGGGTATTGGAGATCGGCTGCGGCACGGGTGCGATGATGCGATTGCTGGCTCGCCGCAGCGACTTTTCCGGTACGGCGCTTGGGATTGACCAAAGCCAGCCCTTCATAGAGGCGGCACGGCGATTCGCAGCAGACGAGAATGTGAGCGACCGGGTCGAGTTCCGACGGGGAGATGCCCATAACCTGGAGTTTCCCTCGGAGGCCTTCGACGCGGTGATCGCGAACACGGTCATCAGTCACGTGACGGAACCGAGCACGGTGATTCGTGAGATGGTTCGCGTCCTTCGACCCGGCGGGTCCGCGGTCGTTTTCGACGGCGATTACGCCTCCCTGACTTACGCCTACCCCGATCATGCGTTCGGCCATCAAATGGACGCGGCGCTGATGAACGCTGTCTTCAACAATCCACGGATCATGCGCGAATTGCCCCGCATGCTCGCGGACCTGGGTTTGAGGTTGGCGTCCGGGTGGGGCGATGCCGTGGCGGAAATCGGGACCGGAAGCAACTTCCCGTCCTTTGCGGAGACGTACGTACCGTCTATCAAGGACGCGGGCGTTCTACCGCGGGAGGCGGTGGACGCATGGCTCGCCTGGCAGCGACAGGCCACGCAGGATGGTACGTTCTTCGCATCGTGCACTTACTACACGTATCTGATCCAGCGCGCTTAGCGCGTTGGATGACGAACGCGTGCGCAGTCGCTGCGATCGCCCGGTCGCGGGGCCGAGTCCCGCGCCGGGTCGGTTCGGGAGCTTCGCATCAGGGACATGGCATTGTATGGCATATGAGGAGATCTCCTGGTCCTGCGACGGCTGCTTGGTCGCCGTCGGGCTCGAGCGCGCGGGGACGGGGCCGAGCGTTCTTTTCCTTCCGGCCCTCAGTTCCATGTCGACGAGACGCGAAATGCAGCCGCTGCAGGAGCGCCTCGCAACAGACTTCACGACCGTTTCCGTCGACTGGCCGGGCTTCGGCGAATTGGCTAAGCCGCGCGTCGATTGGCGCCCGGAGATCTACGACGCGTATGTGACCGATCTGTTCACCCGCATCGTGCCGAGCCCCTATGCGGTGATTGCCGCCGGCCATGCGGCGGGTTACCTACTCAGGCATTGCGCGCGCCACCAGCCGTGCGCTGAACGGCTGGTTCTGATGTCTCCCACTTGGCGCGGGCCGCTGCCGACCATGGTGGGCGGCGAGCGCCCGCTGTTTCGAAAGATCGTCAAGGCGTTCGACCCGCCTTTGGTCGGTCCGATACTCTACCGCCTCAACGTCAACCGCTGGGTCATCGGAATGATGGCGCGCGGCCATGTCTATTCGGATCCTTCATGGCTCCGGGGGGCGCGCCTGAAGGAAAAGCTCGCGGTCGCACGGGCACCAGGCGCGCGCCACGCTTCCGTACGGTTCGTCACCGGCCGTCTCGACCCGTTCCGAAGCCGCAAGGAGCAAATGGAGGCGGTGCAGGGTGTCACCACGTCCATCCTCAACCTGTTTGCCGAAACCGCGCCGAATAAATCGCGTTTGGAGATGGAAGCGCTCTCTGCCCTGCCAGGGGTCGATACCGCTCGATTGCCCCAGGGGAAGCTCTCGTTTTACGAGGAGTTTCCCGAGCAGTCGGCCGAGGCGATTCGCGCATTCCTGAAACCCGTCCGGCCGAATTGACCATCGGCCACTCGCGCCCGCGGCGCAGCAGGTCGCGCGCTCGGCGAGGGTACGCGCGTCGACAGCGCCACAGCGAACAGGACGCGCACGTGGCGCCACGCCGTCAGGATGGCGTCCCGCGGCATGCCACATCCCCCGGGATGGTGGGCGACGGACGGGATTCCCGCTGCCGCTCATCGCGCAACACGATCCGTTGGTAGCGGTGCGCGATCCGATGACCCAGCCCGGCGATGTGTTCCCCAGCCTGCGGCGATTCATAATGGTAGAGAATCATGCGCTGTAGCTGATCCGGGACGTAATGCGTGGCGAGCTCGTCGACACCGGTATGCGAGGGATTCGCTCTGGCGGCACAGTCGTGGAAGATCACCTCTCCGGCCGCGGCGAAGTGGGCGAGCACCTCCGGTATCGGCCGCGTGTCGCCCGTGAACAAGAACTGGCCGGGCAGGGCAATTCCGAAAGCGGACAGGTACTGGTGATGCCGAACGGGGAAGACGGAAAATCCGAGCCCCTGGTGCCAGAAGCGTTCGGAAACCGGGATCAGCTGAAAACAGTCCCAGAAGTTGGCGCCTCCTTCAGCCAGCGCCTCCGGGTACTGTCCGATGCGTTGGTGCAGATGCTCGATGATCTTGACGGGCACGTAGAGGCGGATACGCCCGCGAACGCGTTCGTCGAACATGGCCGTGTAAAACAGGGTCTCCAGGCCGGCCACATGGTCGAGATGGGTATGGGTGACGAAGATCGCGTGCGGCAACCGGCTGCCGTAGCACCGGGCGTAACCCTCGAGCGTATCCGGTCCGCAGTCGATGAGTAGAAACGGCTCGCCAGCTCGTTCGAGCACACACGACGAACTCCCAAGCGGGCGGGCATGTGAGTTGCCCACGCCGAGAAACCGCATCGTCAGGTTCTCGTGCATGGGCGGTATCTCCTGTTGAGAGGTCGGGTTGCGCACCTTCCGGGGAAAGCCGAGCGTTCGGGGTCGAGCGTCCCCCCGCGGGTTTGACCGGAGTGTCCCGTGCTCAAGCGGACGGCATTGCGGTTTTTACCAGGAGCGGTACGGCAGGAATTTACCATTCAATGTGAGCACAACGCGGTCTCCTTTGGGATCTTCCTGCTTCTCGATGTCCATGGTGAAGTCGATGGCGCTCATGATGCCATCGCCGAATTTTTCGTGAATGAGCTCCTTGATGGTATCGCCGTACACGCCGATCATTTCGTAGAGCCGATATACCACCGGGTCTTGCGGAATCGCGTGCTGCCACGACTTGTGCGGGTACTCCTGAAGCGCCGTGGCGACGCGGGCATCCAGATCGAGAACCTCGCAGAGACTCTTCGCGACGCTCTCTGGCATGCTGTTCATGCCAAGGCAGGCGGAGGTAACCCACGCAGTGCCCATGCCGACCCTCTCTGCGATCGCTTCCCATGTCAGCCCTTTGGCCTTCTTCGACGCGATGATGAGGTCGGTCATTTCCTCTTTGTTCATTTCGGTTGTCCCTTGAAATTGTGACGGGCCCAACTATCGCACAGCCTTGCGCTTTGTCAACGCGAGCGATCAGCAGGGCGGCGGTGCCGCGCAGCGCGGGTTCGTCAGGACGGTGTAGGGATTGGTCAGCTGCCGGGGTGTTCCGGTTGGCGCGGTGCCTTGCTCGGCCATTCTCGCCACCTGTGGAGGGCGGCCGGGTTCAGGCCAGGCGGGCTGCCGCCCGCCTGGGGGGGTTTGTCCGTGCGGCGGGCGGCCGTTCGGGTGCGGGCCGAGGCCTTGATGGATGGCTGTGTCGCCTCGCGCGGGACCCGCGACGCGGTAGGCGAAGCCGCGGGGCAGGGGTCGGTCAGGCTTTCGTCGGCACCTGCTCTTCGTTGTGGCAATAGGTTTCCGACAGCGGGCAAGGCCTCAACCGGCGAACCGGTATTTCCTCAGCTCTGCGAGCGGCCCACTCCGACGCAAGCGCCGTGAACGCGAGACATGCCGGACTCTTGTAGCCGTCCTTGCGGTAGATGACGGTGATCGCCTTGCGGGGAAGTCCCGGAGAAACCCCAATCGAATAAAGGCCACATTGTGAGCGCACGATGCTGCTCGGAAGCACGGTGGCGAGCGGACCGACCTGGATCATCTCGATGAGGACGCTGAGCGAATCGGTCTCGATCGCGATGCGGGGTGCAATCCGGTGTTCGAGGCAATACCAGTCCACGTGGCGCCGAAGCGCGAATTCGGAATTGAGCAGCACCAGGGATTCCCGCCCGAGTTCCTGAGCGCTCAGCTTTTTCTTCTGCCCGGCCCGGGTGTGGGCATTGCCAACGGCCAGGCAGAGTGTCTCCTCGAACAGCATTTCGGTTTCGACTTCCCTCGATTGCCGTGTGTCCGGGGTGGGTGGCCTGCTGAATGCGATACCCACGTCGATCCGGTCCTCGGCCACGGCGGTCTCGATGGCGTCCTGGGGCATTTCCAATGTGGTGACGGTGATCCCCGGGTAGAGGCTGTTGAACTTCACGAGCAAGGAACAGGCCAGGTAGTCGGTGATCGGGTTCCAGCCGACGCGAAGTGATCCGCGGCTCAGATCCTGGACGTCGTGGATGGCTCGTGTGCCCGCATCCAGTTCTCCCCAGGCGCGCCGCGCGTGGCGCAGGTAGATCTCGCCGGCGTCGGTCAAGCGCACGGTGCGTCCGGCGCGGTCCAACAACGTTGAATTGAGCGACTCCTCCAGCTGTTTGATCTGCTGCGACAAGCTCGGCTGGGACACGTGCAGCGCCTCGGCCGCGCGCGTGAAGCTGCCGTATTCTGCAATCGCGAGGAGATACTGGAGCGAGCGCGGAAAGATGACCCTGTGATGCATAGGAAACTCCTACGGGTACAATAACGACATCGTCTTGGACTAATAACCGCTTGCTGCCTAGAGTACCACCCATCGGTGAGTTGGAGTGCCTAGAAGCGGCTTTTTAGTACGTAAGAGTATGCCGAAGTATTAATGAAATACCCTCGCAGGACCGCTTGTACGAAACCGACGGAGGAGTCCAAGACCAATGTCATCCCCTAGCCGACAGAAGCTGATGCGGCACCTGGATATCGTGGGCCAGCTGCAGCCAGCGTACCACCAGCCCCAACACGCGCCTTATCCCGACGCCATCGATCACGCCCATTACCGAGCCCTGCTGCGAACGTCTCACGATGTCGGCGGCGAGCCGGATGTGCCGATCCAGTGGGAGGAAAAGGAAGAAGAGCAGTGGGAACTGAACACCTTCGCGACCTGCGAATGCCTGGCTTGGCGCGGCGTCTGGAACGCCGAAGAGCGCCGCCGCCGGCAGAACGTCGACGTCGGTCAAACGCAGTACCTGGGCCTGCCGTACTACGGACGGTGGCTGCTGACTGCCGCGCGGATCATGGTCGACAAGCAGTACATCACTCTCACGGAACTGGTCAACAAGATTGATGAGGTGAAAAAGCGCCATGAGCAAAGTGCAGCACGATAGAACTCACCACGCCAAAAAAGCCACCGGCATCGGCGACCCCCAATGCTTCAAGGGTGAGGCTGGCAAGGCCAAGTTCAAGGTGGGCGATCGCGTGCGGGTCAAGGATCTGCCGGATCTCTTCTATACCCGCTGCCAGGTTTATACGCGCGGTGCAGTCGGAGAGATCGCAGCGGTCGTTTACGAAAGCCCCGCCGCAGAAGACGAGGCGTGGGACAACACGGACAAGCCCGAGTGGTTCTACAGCGTCGTCTTCCGGCAGAAGGAGCTCTGGCCCGAGTATTCCGATGTGTATGCAAACGATACGTTGGAGACCGAGCTTTCCGAGCGTTGGCTGGAGTCGGCGTAACAGGCGCAGAACAGACGAGGAGTAGTTGAAGATGAATGACGAGCATAAACCTGCACCCATGGTCGACGAAGTCAGCGATTTCGAGGTGCTCGAAATGGCTGTCCGCGAGCTGGCGATCGAGAAGGGGCTTTTCTCAGCGGAAGACCACCGGGTCTGGACGGAGTATGTCCATACCCTCGGGCCGCTGCCGGCGGCGCGCCTGGTCGCCAAGGCGTGGCTGGATCCCGAGTACAAGAAGCTGGCCGTGACCGATGGCGTCAAGGCGAGCCTGGAAGTCGGCGTCGACTGGGTCAACAGTCCGCCGACGGGTTTTGGTACCCCCAGCGACTACTGTAATCTGCGTGTGCTGGAGGACACCCCCAAGCTCAAGCACGTGGTCGTGTGCACGCTGTGCTCGTGCTACCCGCGCCCGATCCTCGGACAGTCGCCGGAGTGGTATCGAACCCCCAACTACCGTCGTCGACTGGTGCGCTGGCCCCGGCAGGTGCTCTCGGAGTTTGGCCTGCAGCTTCCGGAGGATGTCGAGATCCGAGTCGCCGACTCGAATCAGAAGACCCGCTACATCGTGCTGCCGGTACGCCCCGAAGGAACCGAGGGTTGGAACGAAGACCAGCTGACCGAGATCGTCACGCGTGATTGCCTGATCGGCGTCGCGATGCCGAAACCCGGAATCACCTCCAATACCAAACGGCCTGTGCACCCTGCAGTTCATCCGGTCCATCACGGCCATTGAGGGAAGGCAGATTCATGGCGAATTCGAGCGATCAAGGCTACGATAAAAGCGACTTCGACACGTCACCCATCCCCTTGCTCGAGACGGTCCGGGTGAAGGGTCGGGTGTGGAATGATCTGGCCGCTCAGTACGGCGTGACGCACCCCGATCCGCCGTGGAAGATAAACCTGGACGCAACCTGCGAAGTTCTGGCCGAGGGCCAGTGCGCGCTCCCTCCGCTCGAGCGGCGCTGGGAAGAAGACGAGCTTTCGGAGGACGTGTATGCGGACGTTCCCTTCCCGGAGCGCCAGCTGCTTGCACTGGCTCACAGCATGATCCGTCGCGGGCTGATCGACGAGGCCGAACTCGCCCGGCGCATGGAGGAAGTGGATCGGCGCCTGAACTGCGTCTGAACCGCTGCGCCGTCATCGGAACCGGCAGCCGCGGCGAACCGCACGGCGGTCGGTTCGCCGGTGCGAACGCGCCGGGGTGTCTGGCGGGAGACTGCGAAGGGAGTTGCCGTTGCCCTCGGAGTGTATCGGCGGTGCTGCTTGGCGCGGCGGTCGAGCAAATTCTGATAGATAGATAGGAGTGACGGATGGAAGTGCGCGGCGTACACATCAACATTGAGGCACTTCGCCACCAATATGGCGCCAAGAGTGCGGTCACGTTCGATCAGATCAATGTGGAAGCAGACCCGGGCGAGGCGCTCGTGATCATCGGGCGGTCCGGCTGCGGAAAGTCGACACTACTCCACTGTATGGCCGGGCTGTTGGAGCCCACAGGTGGGACGGTTTCCTACAATGGGGTTCGAGTCGAGAAACCCTCGCCTCGTTGGGTCATGATGTTTCAGGCTCCCCATCTCTTTCCCTGGATGCGAGTTTCGCAGAATGTCGGCGTTGGCCTGCGCTTCGCCCATTGGCCGGAAAAAAAGATCCGCAGCCGCGTTGCCGAGGTGCTCGAGCTCGTCGACCTTCAAGAGTACGCCGATAACAATGTCCAAGACCTCTCGGGCGGACAGCAGCAGCGCGTGGCGCTCGCCCGCTCTCTGGTCATGGAGCCCGAATTGCTGCTCCTGGACGAGCCCTTCTCGGCGCTGGATGCCTTTACCCGGGGGAGCCTGCAGAGAGATGTCCGGTCCATCGCGAAGGAAATTGGTGTCAACGTGGTGATGGTCACCCACGACATTGACGAGGCGGTGTTGATGGCCGATCGCGCGCTGATAATGGCGGGGTCGCCTGGAAACATTCATGACGACATCGAGGTCAACCTCCCGGATCCACGCGACCGCGAGGATCCAACTATCCAGGCGATGCGCGGGCAGCTGATGACCGCCTTTCACAAAGCTGCGGGCGCAGCGCCCACCGCTGACGAAGAAGAGGGCTCGGAGGAACCAGTGCAGAAGTCTGTGTCGCCAGTGGAGGAGGGTGAACCCACCGCCGTCCGCGACAGGGTCAGCAAAGCTGCTTCGACGCCTCGGATCATCGGCGCCGCAAGCTCGAGCAACCCGACGTAAGTGGGGCTGGAGGGAGGATGCGGCGCCTGCGCACGGCGTCAAGGGTACTTCGGTCCGGAACGAGAGAAAGAGCGTACGCCGGAATTTTCGGTGTTACGTACCGATCAGGTCACAGCGGGAGGATCCGATGAAGAAGACACCAGACGTTAACGAGCACGTCAATCTGCGCCTGCCACCGAAAGATCCCGACGTCACCGAGGGTGCACCCGACCCAAAGCTGGCGGCTGACTACGATCCGCAGGAACCCCGCAGCGGCTTCAGGGCACTGCTGGGAATGGGCTCGGGGGTCGAAAATCCCGGCATCATTGATCACGGCGCGTCCATTGACCGGCGCACGTTGCTGAAGGCTGGGGCCTTCGCCGGCCTGAGCGGCATGTTCCCCTGGAGCCGCGGTTGGGCCGACAAGCCCAAGGATGAGGTGGTGCGGGTTGGCTACATTCCGATCACGGATGCGGCCGCGTTGCTGATCGCATATGACCAAGGCTTCTACAAGAAGAACGGCTTGGATGCCGAGCGCCCAGAGCTTCACCGCGGCTGGACGCCCCTGGTGGAGGCCTTTCAGGCACACAAGCATAATATCGCGCATCTGCTCAACCCGATTCCGCTCTGGCTGCGCTACAACAGCGGGTACCCGATCAAGATCACCGCCTGGGATCATACGAACGGGTCGGCCTGCGTGGTCGGCCGGCATACGGATGCCAAGAGCTTCAAGGACTTCGGCGGGATGCAGGTCGCAGTGCCTTGGTGGTATTCCAATCACAATCTCATCCTGCAGATTTTCCTGAGAGACGCGGGTATTACTCCCGTTATCCGGCCGCAGGACGCGAAGCTCGCGCCCAACGAGTGCAACCTGGTGGTGCTGGCGCCGCCGGACATGCCGCCGGCGATCGCGGCAAAGAGGATCGACGCCTACATCGTTGCCGAGCCGTTCAATTCCCTCGGCGAGCTCAAGGCGGGTGCCACGATGTTGCGCTTCACCGGAGACTTCTGGAAGGGTCATCCGTGCTGCGTGGTGGTGATGCACGAAGCGGATGTCGAAGACCCCGCCCGGGCGGCCTGGACGCAGGCGGTAACGGATTCTGTCGTCCAAGCGCAGATCTGGATCGCGGAGAACAGAAAGGAGGCCGCCAAACGGCTCTCCCGTGATGGAGCCAACTTCCTGCCCTTCCCATTCGAGGTGATCGACCGGGCGATGAACTTCTACGATCCGGCGTACTACAACAATCCTGCGGCGATCAAGCACGTGGAATGGGAGCAGAGCCGGATCAATATGCAGGGCTGGCCCTATCCGTCGGCTACCCGAGTTGTGACCGAAGAGCTGCGCCGGGCCCTCGTGACCGGTGACAAATCGTTCCTGGACGACCTCGAGACTGACTTCATCGTCAAGGATCTGGTCAACTACACGTTTATCAAGAAAGCGCTCGAGAAAAATCCAGCATGGAAGAAGGATTTGAGCGTCCCGCAATCCGGCGATCCCTACGTGCGCGAGGAGGTCATGAAGATATGAGTACGGAAGTCGCGCCCCGCGAGCGTGAGATGTCTGCATTCGCCCGCATCGGATCCCGCGGGGCGCGGCATCTCCTCTTCGGGATTTTGGGTGTGCTGGCCCTCGGGTTCATATGGCAGCTCGGGACGTGGTACCTCGTGAGCCAGCCGGAGACTGCATCGTTCGGAGCGTTTGGACCGATTCCCACGATTCAGGCGTTCCCGAGGCTGTGGGAGCAGGGCCGGATTCAGGATGCCATTGCAGCCAGTCTCGTGGATCGCCTTGGTGTCGGGCTGCTCATCGCGACGGTGATCGGCATCCCAGTGGGGATTCTCGTAGGGCGCAGCAAGCGCTTCCGCGATATCAGCCACTCGCCGTTTCAGTTCGTACGAATGATCAGCCCGCTGGCGTGGATGCCGCTGGCAGTGATTGTCTTCCCGAGTTGGGATCAGGCGATCGTCTATCTGATCGTGATCGCCGCGGTCTGGCCCATTGTGTACGCGACGGCCGCGGGCCTGACCAAGGTGGACCCGGCCTGGTACAAGGTGGCGCACAACCTCGGCGCCAAACGGATTCACATCCTAAAGGACATCATTCTACCGGCGATCACGTTCGACATCCTCAGCGGCTTGCGCATGGCGCTGGGAGTTGCGTGGATCGTGCTCGTGCCGGCGGAAATGCTGGGGGTCACCTCGGGGCTGGGGTACGCGATCAAAGACGCACGCGAAACGGTCGACTACAGCTATCTCACGGCGATGGTCCTGACGATCGGCGCAATTGGCTTCGTGCTCGACACCCTCTTCGTGGCTCTGATCAATCGCTACAGCTGGTATCACCGCAGGGCCGCGTGATGGAACGTTCGAGCGTCGCCTACTCATCATTTCGACCGCTTGCACACAGCGAGCCTGGTGGGAGCCGGCTGTCGGTCCCGTCCTCCGGTAGTCGATCGGATTCAGCGAGAAAAACTGAGTTATGAGCACAGTATCCCCCGCAATAGAACCTCGCCGACTCACCAGCCTTGACTTTGTCAGGAAATGGGCCAGCTCAGGCGGTAAGAAGGTCTTCAACTTCACGGCGGGCATGGCGATCCTGCTCGCACTGTGGTGGGTTGGGATCTGGTTCATGACCAGCAACCCGCGGATGATGCATTTCGCCGGGTTTTCACCCGAACGGGCGATCCTCGAGGGGCTTCCCTGGTTGTGGGAGTACGGAAGCATCCAGAGCGCGCTCTCGGCCAGCGGTTATCGCCTGGGAATGGGGATGCTGCTCGCCATCGTGATTGGCATTCCGCTCGGTATTATTATCGGCCGAAGCAAGCTGTTCGGCGATTTGACCAATCTGCCGTTCCAGTTTCTGCGCATGATCAGCCCGCTGTCCTGGGAGCCGATCGCAGTCATCGCCTTCGCGGCGTGGGACCACGCGATTATCTTTCTTATC
>Ga0209347_1001509_pt1 | contig 37109 bp, 43 predicted proteins | sample AutmiccommuBRH23_FD_187382 | JGI IMG/M metagenome (GOLD analysis project Ga0209347, IMG submission 187382) | Deep subsurface microbial communities from Mt. Terri, Switzerland - Autotrophic microbial communities BRH/23 (SPAdes) (version 2) | ecosystem: Environmental > Aquatic > Deep subsurface >... | reverse complement strand
AGCCGCCGCGCAGGATGTCGTTGCCGGCGTCGCCGCGCAACTCGTCGTTGCCGTAGCCGCCATCCAGCGTGTCGTCGCCGTCGCCGCCGAACAGCAGGTCGCGCAGGTCGTTCACGGAGGTGCCGCCCACGAGGCTGTCGTTGCCGGCGCCGCCGATCAGCGTGTCGAGCCCGTCGCCGCCATTGATACTGTCATTGCCGTCGCCGCCCGTCAGGCTGTCGGGGCCGGCGGTGCCGTCCAGGAACGCCCCCCCGGACACCGCCGGGGCGGCAAGCGTCGCCGCGGCCTCGTCGAGGGCATCGAAGACCGGCCCGGCGGCCCCGGACGGCGCCGCCGCCGCGATCGCCGCCAGCGCATCCGCCACCGCCTGTCCGATGAAGCTCGTCCCTTCGGGCTCCGGCTGGGCCAGAAGCCCGGGCAACGCCTCGGCCATCGAGGCGATCCACGCGGCCAGCGCCGGGCTTTCGGTGGCGGGATCGTCCAGCCCGGCAAGATGGGCCTGCACCTCGGCAAGGCCGGTGGCGTCCTCGAAGCCCGGATCCGTGACGCCGTCCGCCCGCAACTCGTCGACGAAGGCGGTCAGGCTGTCGGCCAGCGCCCCGCGTTGCAGGTTGAAGCCGGCAAGCGCTGCGTCGAAGGCGGCCTGCTGCATCGCCCGTGCGGCGACGTCTCCGGCCAGATCGGCGCCCTGGAACCGCTCGGCCGCGGCGAGCAGGTCGAGCGCGTCCCGGAACAGTGCCCAGGCGTCCTGCACCAGCGCATTGCCGGCCGCGCTCGCCCCGTCGAGATCGCCGAAATCCCACTCGGGTGCGGCGAAGACCTCGAGGTAGGTGCCGTCGGGCGGGTCGGCGGCCAGCAATTGCAGGATCCCGGAGGTGGCATTGGCGAGGGCCGAGGCCAGGCTGAGCGGCAGGGCGATCGGGTTCGTCGGTGCGGAGATCAGCGCATCGGTCAGCGACAGCGCGCTCTGAAGCGCCGAATTGGCGTTTCCGACCTGCGGGCTGATCGCGGATGCGGTCTGCGAGGCGACCATGTTGGCAAGGCTCGCGGCCGGGTTGCCGCTGGTCGAGATGTCCAGCACGCCAAGACCGTTCGCGATCGTGTTCAGGTCATCGGCGTCCGACTGGAACTGCGCCTTCTGCGCGTCGGTGAACTGATGCGGCAGGTCGGGCAGCGGCCCGCTGCTCGTGAACTCGATACGAACCGCGCCGACGTCGGGGTCGTATTGGGTATCTTCGAAGGCGACATGCCGGATCGCCAGCCCGAGGGTGATCAAAGCATCGCCGGGAACGATGATGGTATTGTTGACGCCGGGATCGAGCGGGGTGACGGGCTCGAAGAACGTGACCTCGAAATGCTCGAAGGGGGTATCCGCGGTTCCGGGCAGCAGGGGGCTGAAGATGATCGACCCTTCACCCACGAAAAAGGCGCGCGTGACGCCCGCTTCGGTGATGGCGTTGAAGGTCACGGTGCTTCCCGACGTCTCGACGAACCTGTCGAAGAACACGCCCGGCGCGTCGATATCGAGCCAGATATTGGCGCCGCTCTGGCCGCCCCCGCCGACGCCGATGAACTGGGCGTTCAGCGTCGACGTGGTGAACTCGATGGTCGCGCCGCCGGTCTGGGCACTGAGGCCGACATTGCCCACCGCGGCGGCGGTGTAGACGACGTCGCCGCCCTGGATCTGGAATATGGTGGTGCTGGTCGTGTTGGTCATGCGCCAAACCCCCGGCGCATCCGCGCTGTGCGGTCCGGCCCCTCCGCCGAATTGCCCGAGATTTCGGGAGAGACGACGATGCGCCCTCCCCAGCGTGCGGGATCAAGGGGCATCCGGATACCTCCCAACCTGAATGTCTCGTGATGCGATCGGTCTTGAAATGCACCTGAAGGATAGCCGCGGCCGGCCGATTCGGCGAGCGATATTGCGGTGCGCGGCAGCCGCCACACACATGCGTGACCGTCGCGCCGGTCGGGAAGGGGTGGTGCCGGTGGAGGGATTCGAACCCCCGACCCTCGACTTACAAGATCGCCGCTCTGGCCAACTGAGCTACACCGGCAACGCCGCGCGTTTCGGGTGTTAATCCGCCACTCCGGCGCGCGCAAGCGCCGTGTCGCGTGCCTGCGTGGGTCCGGGCGCCGGCGCGGGCGCCGCGCTGGTGCGGGCCATCAGCGCCACCGCCGCCAGCCCGACCGCGATCACCAGGATCGCCGCCGGCGCGGCGCCGCCCAGATCCTCGACCGAGGCGCGCTCGTGCACCCGTGTGGCCAGCGTGTTGTAGTTGAACGGCCGCAGCAGCAGCGTCGCCGGCAGTTCCTTGACGCAATCGACGAACACCATCAGCAGCGCGGTCGAGACCGAGGCGCGCATCAGCGGCAGGTGCACCGCCCGCAGCGCCCCCCCCGCCGTGCGCCCGAGCGAGCGCGCGGCCATCGGCAGGCTGGGCGAGATGCGCCCGAAGGCGGCATCGGTCGCGCCCTGGGCGATGGCGAAGAAGCGCACGCAATAGGCCAGCACGATCGCTGCCGCGGTGCCGGTCAGCAGCAGCCCGGGGTCGACCCCGGTCAGCGCCAGCACCGCGTCGGCCAGCCGGTGGTCGAGCGCCGCCAGCGGGATCAGGATGCCCACCCCAAGCACCGCGCCGGGGGCGGCATAGCCGATCGTGGTCAGCGGCAGCGCCGCCCGCGCCAGCCGCCGGCCGCGCAGCCGCACCCCGTAGACCAGTGCCAGCGCGCCCGCCACCGTCAGCCCCGCCGCCAGCCCGCCGGTGGTGATCGTGTGAACCAGCGCGCGCGTGAGGCCGGGGTCGACCCAGCCGCCGGCCTCGCCCGCAGCGTGCCAGCCGATCACCCCGACCGGCAACCCGAAGCCCGCAGCCACCGGCAGCGCGCACAGCGCCGTCGCCGTCCAGGCCCGCCCGCCGGCCAGTTGCACCGGCACCACCGGGCGCAACCCGCGCGCCTGGGCGTGGAAGCGCTGGCGCCGCCGCGCGATCCGCTCGAGCGCCACCAGCGTCAGGATCACCGCCAGGATCACGCTGGCGATCTGCGCCGCGCCGCCGGGGTTGCCGGCCTGAAGCCAGACCGTGAAGATGCCGGTGGTCAGCGTCTGGACCGCGAAATAATCGACCACGCCGAAGTCGTTCACCGTTTCCATCATCGCCAGCGCGACGCCGGCGGCGATGGCCGGGCGGGCAAGCGGCAGGCCGACGCGCAGGAAGGTGCGCCACGGCCCGGCGCCCAGTGCGCGGGCCACCTCGTAGGTGCCGCCCGAATGCTCGCGGAAGGCGGCGCGGGCGAGCAGGTAGACATAGGGGTAGAGCGCCGCCGACAGCACCGCCACCGCCGCCCCGCGCGAACGGATCGGGGGGAAGTAGTAGTCGCGCGCGCTCTGCCAGCCGAAAGCCTCGCGCAGCGCCACCTGCACCGGCCCGGAATAGTCCAGCAGGTCGACCAGCGCGTAGGCCCCGACATAGGCCGGCACCGCCAGCGGCAGCAGCAGCAGCCAGTCGAGCGCGCGCGAGAACGGAAAGCGATACATCGTCACCAGCCACGCCGCGCCGGTGCCCACCGCCGCCGTGGTGATCGCGACCCCGGCCATCAGCAACCCGGTATTGGTCAGGTAGCGCGGCAGCGTCGTCGCGATCAGGTGCGGCCAGATGTTCTCGGTCGGGTTGGCGGCCAGCCACAGCACCGCCACGATCGGCGCCAGCACCACCCCCGCGATCGCCATCGCCGCCACCGACCAGCCGTCTGGGCGGAACCGCGAAAGGCGCTGCCGGGGGCCGGCCGGCAAAGGTTGAGCGTTTTGATCGGTCACGACGACGCGGCTACAGGAAATCGGGTTTCCTGTCCATCCTTCCGGCCCTATGGTGCGCGCGATGGGCATGTGCGGCGGGCATGTGCGACGGGCATGTGCGACGGGCGTGTGCGACGGGGGACGGCAAAGCGACGATGCAGATCGCGATACATCTGGGCGCCCATTGCACCGACGAGGATCGGCTGGTGCGCACGCTGCTGCGCAATGCCGGCCGGCTGGCCGAGGAGGGCATCGTCGTGCCGGGCCCCGCGCGTTACCGCAAGCTGATGCGCGAGGCGATGAAGGCCTCCGACGGCATCGCCCTGCGCCCCGACGCCGAGGAGGCGCTGCTTGACGCGATCCTCGACCGCGACCATCCCGACCGGCTGGTGCTGTCGTACGAGAACTTCATGTGCGTGCCGCCCCGCGTGCTGGGCGAGGGGATGTTCTATCCCATGGCCGAGGCGCGGGCGCGGGCCTACCGCGCGATGTTCCCCGCCCATGGCTGCGAGTTCTTCCTGGCAGTGCGCAACCCCGCCACCTTCCTGCCGGCGCTGCACGCCAAGGCCGGCGGGGGCGAGTATGCCGCGTTCCTGAACGGCTGCGAGCCGGACATGCTGCTGTGGTCGGAAACCGTGATCGCGCTGCGCGAGGGGGCGCCGGACGCCGCCATCACCGTGTGGTGCGACGAGGATACGCCGCTGATCTGGCCCGAGGTTCTGCGCGAGGTGTCGGGGCACGACCCGTTCACCGCGCTGCGCGGCACCTTCGCGATCCTGTCCGAGATCATGACCGAGGAGGGCCTCGTGCGGCTGCGCGGCTACCTGGCCGAGAACCCGCCGCCGAACGAAATCCAGCGCCGCCGCGTCGTGGCCGCGTTCCTGTCGAAATACGCCCGCCCCGAGGTGGTCGAGGTCGAGTTGGACCTGCCCGGCTGGACCGACGAGACGGTCGAGAAACTGACCGAGATCTACGACGAGGACGTGCTGACGATCTCGCGCCTGCCGGGCGTGCATTTCATCGCGCCGTAAGGCGCGTCACGGCTGATCGCGCCGTAAGGCGCGTCACGGCTGATCGCGCCGCAAGGCGCGCGGCAGGTGATCGCGCCGCAAGGCGTGCCGCGGGCCGGGGGGCTCAGGCCATTCCGAGGGCGGCCTTGTAGACCTCGAGGATCGCCTCTTCCTCGGCGAGGTCGTCCTTGTCGCGCTTGCGCAGGGCGATCACCTTGCGCATCACGCGGGTGTCGTAGCCGCGCCCCTTGGCCTCGGCCATCACCTCTTTCTGCTGGTCGGCGATGTCCTTCTTCTCGGCCTCGAGGGCCTCGTAGCGTTCGATGAACTGGCGCAGTTCGCCGGCGGTGATGGCATAGGCGTTGGTGGCGGCGTCGTCTTGCATCGCGAGGCTCCCATGGGCGGCACGGTGCTGGGTAGCCGCCGGGCGCGGCGGGATCAAGGGGGGCGGTTGATCGTTGGCAGGTGCTCGGCTAGACCGACAGGGCAGGGCCCGGCCGCGCCGTCGGATCGAGTATTTGGGCCAAGGTGAAGGGGCGGGCATGGGCTGGCTGATCTGGTCGGGCGCGGCGGTGTCGCTGGCGGGGGTGGCGATGCTGGCGTGGTGCATCAGGCTGGGCCTGGCGGCCCGCGCGCCGGGGCTGGACGAGGGCGCGCGGCGCGCGCGGTTGCAGAAGGTGGTGGCGCTGAACGTCGCGGCGCTGGGGGTTTCGGGGCTGGGGCTGGCGGCGGTGGTCGCGGGGATATTGCTCGGCTAGGGGGGGACATGGGCCAGATTCTGGCGATCGATCAGGGCACGACCTCGACGCGGGCGATCCTGTTCGACGGCGACATGCGGCCGGCGGCCTCGGCGCAGGAGGAATTCGCGCAGCATTTCCCCAGCCCCGGCTGGGTCGAGCACGATCCGGCCGACCTGTGGGCGACCACCGCCGCCACCGCCCGCGCGGCGATCGAGCGCGGCGGCGACGGCGCCGCCGGCATCGCCGCGATCGGCATCACCAACCAGCGCGAGACGACGCTGGTCTGGGACAGCGCCACCGGCCGGCCGATCCACAACGCCATCGTCTGGCAGGACCGGCGCACCGCCGACGCCTGCGCCGGGCTGCGCGAGGCCGGCCATGCCGATGCCATCCGCGACCGCACCGGGCTGCTGATCGACCCCTATTTCTCGGCCACCAAGCTGGCGTGGCTGCTCGAGCATGTCGAGGGCGCGCGCGCGGCCGCCGCCGCCGGGCGGCTGGCCTTCGGCACCGTCGACACCTGGCTGATCTGGAACCTTACCGGCGGGCGGGTGCACGCGACCGACGCCACCAACGCCGCGCGGACGATGCTTTATGACATCCGCAAGGGGCGGTGGAGCGCCACGATCTGCGAGTTGTTCGGCATCCCCATGGCGATGCTGCCCGAGGTGCGCGATTGCGCCGCCGATTTCGGGGTCACGCGGGCCGACCTGTTCGGCCGCGAGATCCCGATCCTGGGGGTGGCGGGCGACCAGCAGGCGGCCACCATCGGGCAGGCGTGCTTTTCGCCGGGGATGGTGAAATCGACCTACGGCACCGGCTGCTTTGCGCTGATGAACACCGGGGCCGAGGCGGTGACGTCGCGAAACCGGCTGCTGACCACCATCGCCTACCAGTTCGACGGGGTGCCGAGCTATGCGCTGGAGGGCTCGATCTTCATCGCCGGGGCGGTGGTGCAATGGCTGCGCGACGGGCTGAAGGTGATCCGCGCCGCCTCCGAGACGCAGGCGCTGGCCGAGGCCGCCGACCCCGCGCAGGAGGTTTATTTCGTGCCCGCCTTCACCGGGCTGGGCGCGCCCTACTGGGATGCCGGCGCGCGCGGCGCGATCTTCGGGCTGACGCGGGGCACCGGGCCGGCCGAGATCGCGCGCGCGGCGCTGGAGGCCGTCGGCTACCAGACCCGCGACCTGACCGAGGCGATGGCCGCCGATGTTGCAGCGGCCGGGGGCGGGCTGGGCGGCGCGGTGTTGCGGGTGGACGGCGGGATGAGCGCGAGCGACTGGGCAATGCAGTTCCTGGCCGACATCCTGGGCGCGCCGGTCGACCGGCCGGCGGTGCTCGAGACCACCGCGCTGGGGGCGGCGTGGCTGGCGGGGATGCGGGCCGGCGTCTACCCGGGCCGCGACGAGTTCGCCGCGCGCTGGGCCGCCGAGCGGCGGTTCGAGCCGGCGATGGACGAGGGGGTGCGGGCGGCCAGATACGCCGGCTGGAAGGACGCCGTGCGCCGGACGATGACCGACGGATGAGCCTTGTGCCCGGCCCGGTGGCGGGCGCGGTCGGGCCCTGCCCGGTGTGCGCGGGGCCGGGGCGGGCACTGATGGCGGTCGAGGGGCGCGACTATGGCGCGTGCGAGCGGTGCGGCGCGCGCTACCTTGCGCCGCGCCACTTTCCCGACCGCGCGGCCGAGGCGGAGTATTACGCGCTGCATGACAACCGCCCCGACGATCCCGCCTACCGGCGGTTTCTGGCGCGTCTTGCCGGGCCGTTGCTGGCGGTGCTGCCGGCCGGCGCCTCGGGGCTGGACTATGGCTGCGGGCCGGGTCCGGCGCTGGCGGCGATGCTGCGCGAGGCGGGGCACCGGGTGGCGCTTTACGATCCCGTCTTCGCGCCCGATCCGGCGCCGCTGTCCGCCCGCCACGATTTCGTCGCCTGCACCGAGGTGGCCGAGCATTTCCACCGCCCGGGGGCCGAGTTCGACCGGCTGGCCGGGCTGTTGCGCCCGGGCGGGTGGCTGGCGGTGATGACCTGTTTCCAGACCGACGACGCGCGCTTTGCAGCGTGGCACTATCGCCGCGATCCCACCCATGTGGTGTTCTACCGCGAAGAGACGCTGCGCCATGTCGCCGCCGCGCGCGGGCTGTCGTTCCACAGCCCGGCCAAGGACGTGGCGTTGATGCAGGCGCCGGCATGACAACCTGGTGGCATGACGAGCGGCTGGGCGCGGTGCTGGAGGCACTGCGCGGCGCGGCGCGGGTGCTCGATGTCGGGTGTGGCGCGGGCGACCTGGTGATGCCGCTGCTGGCGCTGCCGGGTGTCGAGGCGGTGGTCGCGCTCGACCCGGACCGGGCGCGGCTTGAGGCGCTGCGGGCGCGGCTGCCGGCGGGCGAGGGGCGGGTGACGCTGGTGCACGGCTCGGCCGCCGGGGTGGATGGGCGGCTGGCGGGGTTCGACGCCTGTGCGCTGGTCGAGGTGATCGAGCATCTCGACCCTGCCACGCTGGCCGCGGCGGTGCGCGGGGTGTTCGGGCTGGCGCGGCCGGGATTGGTTGTGGTGACGACCCCGAACGCCGAGTTCAACCCGCTGCTGGGCGTGCCCGCGCGCCGCTTCCGCCACCCCGGCCACCGCTTCGAGTGGGGCCGCGCGCAGTTCGCCGGCTGGGCCGGCGGGGTGGCGCGGGCGCACGGCTACGCCGTCGCGTGCCGCACCATCGCCGGCGCGCATCCGGTGCTGGGCGGCGCCTCGCAGATGGCGGTGTTCCGGCGGGGCTGAGGCATTTCCGGAAAGCCCGGGCACCATCTTTGCGGTTCGGAAATGCCGAGAATCAAGGCTCCACGCCGGGTTCAGCCGCCGGTTTCCTCGACGATCACCACGTCGCGCTCGGCCGCGCCGCGGGCGAATTCCAGCGCCTCGCGGTAGCGGGGCGAGTTGTAGCAATCGAGGGCGGCCTGCATCGAGGGAAACCGCGCGACCACGTTGCGGGCGCGGTCGCGGCCCTCCAACTGGCGGTAGGCGCCGCCGCGGGCGAGAAACACGCCGCCGTGGGCGGCGATCGCCTCGGTCGCGATCGCGGCATACTTGCCGTAGGCTTCGGGGTCGGTCACCTCGACATGGGCGATCCAGAGGGCAGTCATGGCATGTCCTTTCAGGTCAGGTGCTGTCGAAGATCACGCGATCGCGGCGGCCGGCGGGCGTGCGCGGGCGGTGTCGTCGGCCGGGTCGGCCACCTCGGTGCGGGCGACGATGTGGGTGCGCATGGGCGTTCCCTTCCCGTCCGTCAGCCAAGCAGCGCGCGGACCGCGTCCACCGCCGCGGGCGCGCGGGTGGCATCCGGTCCGCCGCCCTGGGCCATGTCGGGCCGCCCGCCCCCGCCCTTGCCGCCAAGTGCGGCCACCGCGGCGCGGACCATGTCCACCGCCGACAGCCGCGCCACCAGATCGTCGGTGACGCCGGCCGCGACCGCGGCCTTGCCGCCGGCATCGGCCACCAGCAGCACCGCGCCCGAGCCAAGCCGCGCCTTCATCTCGTCGATCAGCGGCGGGAGATCCTTGCCCGAGACGCCCGAAAGCACCTGCGCAAGGAACTTCACCCCGCCGACCTCGACCGCCTCGGGGGCGCCCTGCGCGCCGCCGCCGCCCATCGCCAGATCGCGGCGCAGTTGCGCCACCTCGTTCTCCAGCGCGCGGCGTTCGTCAAGCAGCGCGCGCACGCGGGCCGGTGCATCCTCGGGGCGGGTGCGCAGCGCGCCCGCGATCTCGGCCAGATGCCCGGCCTGGGCGTTGAGGTGCTCGAGTGCTGCGGCCCCGGTCAGCGCCTCGATCCGCCGCACCCCGGCCGACGAGGCCCCCTCCGAGACCAGCGCGAAGGCGCCGATGTCGCCGGTGCGCGCGACATGGGTGCCGCCGCACAGCTCCAGCGAATAGGTGGCGCCGTCGCTGCCCTTGCCCGAGCCGGGCAGCCGGCCCATCGCGACCACCCGCACCTCGTCGCCGTATTTCTCGCCGAAAAGCGCCTGCGCGCCCAGCGCGCGGGCCTCGTCGGGGGTCATGATCCGGGTGATCACGGGGGCGTTCTGGCGGATGTAGGCGTTGACCTCGGCCTCGATGGCGCGCAGGGCCTGCGGGCTCACCGCCGCGCCGTGGCTGAAGTCGAACCGCAGCCGGTCGGGGGCGTTGAGGCTGCCGCGCTGCGCGACGTGATCGCCCAGCGCGCGGCGCAGCGCCTCGTGCAGCAGGTGGGTGGCCGAGTGGTTGGCGCGGATGGCGCTGCGCCGCGCATGGTCGACCGCCAGTCCGGCGCCCTGGCCGGGGCGGATCGTGCCCTCCGTCACCTCGGCGACATGCACGAAGACGCCCTGCATCTTGCGGGTATCGGTGATCCGCGCCGCGCCGGTGGCGGTGCGCAGGGTGCCGGTGTCGCCCACCTGGCCGCCGGCCTCGGCGTAGAACGGCGTCTGGTTCACGACCACCTGCACCGCGGCGCCGGCCGCGGCCTCGGGGCGCTCGGTGCCGTCCTGCACCAGCGCGATGATCTCGCCCTCGGCGGTCTCGGTGCCGTAGCCGAGAAACTCGGTCGGGCCGTGGCGCTCGGCGAGGTCGAACCAGATCGCGGCGTCGGCGGTCTCGCCCGAGCCCGACCACGCGGCGCGGGCGCGGGCCTTCTGCTCGGCCATCGCCGCCTCGAAGCCGGCGACGTCGACGCCGCGGCCCTTCTCGCGCAGCGCGTCCTGCGTCAGGTCGAGCGGAAAGCCGTAGGTGTCGTAAAGCCGGAACGCCGCCGGCCCCGGCAAGGGGGCGCCGTCGGGCAGGCGCGCCAGTTCGTCGTCCAGAAGCCGCAGGCCGCGGTCGAGCGTCTGGCGAAAGCGGGTTTCCTCGGCGCGCAGGGTTTCCTCGATCAGTGCCTGGGCGCGCGGCAGTTCCGGATAGGCCCCGCCCATCTGGCGCACCAGCGCGGAAACGAGGCGGTGCATCACCGGGTCGGCGGTGCCCAACTGGTGGGCGTGGCGCATGGCGCGGCGCATGATCCGGCGCAGCACATAGCCGCGCCCGTCGTTCGAGGGCATCACCCCGTCGGCGATCAGGAACGCGGTCGAGCGCAGATGGTCGGCAATCACCCGGTGGTGGATGCGCCCCGGCCCGTCGGGGTCGGTCGAGGTGGCATGGGCGCTGGCCTCGATCAGGCTGCGCATCAGGTCGGTGTCGTAATTGTCGTGCTTGCCCTGCAGCAGCGCGCCGATCCGCTCCAGCCCCATGCCGGTGTCGATCGACTGCATGTCGAGCGGGCGCAGCGTGCCGTCGGCGAACTGCTCGTTCTGCATGAACACGAGGTTCCAGATCTCGATGAAGCGGTCGCCGTCCTCGTCCGGGCTGCCGGGGGGGCCGCCGGGGATCTGCGGGCCGTGGTCGTAGAAGATCTCGGTGCAGGGGCCGCAGGGCCCGGTCGGGCCCATCCGCCAGAAGTTGTCGTCGGTCGGGATGCGGATGATGCGCTCGTCCGGCAGGCCCGCGACCTTCTTCCAGATCGCCGCCGCCTCGTCGTCGGTGTGGTAGACGGTGACCAGCAGCTTCGCGGGGTCGATGCCGAAATCGCGGGTCAGCAATTCCCACGCGAACGGGATCGCGGCCTCCTTGAAGTAATCGCCGAAGCTGAAGTTGCCCAGCATCTCGAAGAAGGTGTGGTGGCGCGCGGTGTAGCCGACGTTGTCGAGGTCGTTATGCTTGCCGCCGGCGCGCACGCATTTCTGCGAGGTCGCGGCGCGGGAATAGTCGCGATGCTCGACCCCGGTGAAGACGTTCTTGAACTGCACCATGCCCGCGTTGGTGAACATCAGCGTCGGGTCGTTGCGCGGCACGAGGGGCGAGCTTTCGACCACCTTGTGCCCGTTCTTCGCGAAATAGTCGAGAAAGGTGGAGCGGATGTCGTTGAGGCTGGGCATGGACGGCCTTTGCGCGGGCGATGGCGTGATTTCGCCCGTTTAGCCGCCGCCGCGAGGGCTGTCCAGCGGCGTGCCGCGGGGCGCGTGGCAAGAGAGGATGGTGAGCGGGGTGGGGATCGAACCCACGGCCAACTGATTAAAAGTCAGTTGCTCTACCACTGAGCTACCCGCCCGCCGCGCGCCGGGGCTGGCCCGGGCGGCGTCTGGCGCCGTCTAGTCGGATTGCCCGGGGTGGTCAAGCCGGAACCTTCGCCGTTCGGGAGGCTTTGGTGGGCCGTGCAGGATTCGAACCTGCGACCCGCTGATTAAGAGTCAGCTGCTCTACCAACTGAGCTAACGGCCCGACCCGCCGCCCTTAGCCGCGTCTTGCGGAACGGTCAAGGGGCACTGGCGTTCGCCCGGCATGGGGCGTATATGCGCGCCCATGAGCAGCGCCCCCGCCCCCCTGCCGTTCATGAAGATGCACGGCGCCGGCAACGACTTCATGGTGATCGACGCGCGCGAAGGCGCGGTGGCGGTCACGCCGGCGCTGGCGCGCGCGCTGGGCGACCGGCACCGCGGCGTGGGCTTCGACCAGCTTGCGGTGATCGGCACGGGCGCGGACGCCGACCTCGGGCTGGCGTTCTGGAACGCCGACGGAAGCCCCTCGGCGACCTGCGGCAACGCCACCCGCTGCATCGCGGCGTGGGAGATGGCGCGGCGCGGCACCCGCCGGCTGGTGCTGCGCACCGAGCGCGGGCTGCTGGCCGCCGAGCAAGACGCCGGCGGGGTGCGGGTGAACATGGGCGCGCCGAGCCTTGGCTGGCAGGGCGTGCCGCTGGCCCGCGCGATGGACACGCTGCACCTGCCGATCGCCGGCGATCCGGTGGCCACCGGCATGGGCAACCCGCATTGCACCTTTTTCGTCGAGGATGCCGAGGCGGTCGATCTGCCGGCCTTCGGCGCCGCGCACGAACACCACCCCCTGTTTCCCGAGCGCACCAACGTCGAGGTGGTGCAGGTGCTCGGCCCCGACGCGATCCGGCTGCGGATATGGGAGCGGGGAACCGGCGTGACGCTGGCCTCGGGGTCGTGTTCGTGCGCCGCCGCGGTGGCTGCGGCGCGGCGCGGGCTGACCGGGCGGCGGGTGGAGGTGCAGGTCGACGGCGGCGTGCTGACGGTCGACTGGCGCGACGACGGGGTATGGCTGGCCGGCCCCACCGCCCATGTGTTCGACGGGGTGCTGGCGGCGGATTTCCTCGCGGGGCTGGAATGAGCGTGGGCGCGCGGATGGCCGGCGGGGCGGCAGGGGCTCCGCCCCTGTCCCGCCGAAGGGGGGCTCCGCCCCTCTTGGCCTTCGGCCAATTCACCCCGGAGTATTTTCGCCAAGATGAAGGGGCAGGGGCCGCATTTCATCTTGGCCCAAATACTCGATTGCGACCGTGCCACGGGCGGGGCGCGTGATGGGGGCGCCGGTCTTTTCCACCCATGGCTGCCGCCTCAACCTCTACGAGACCGAGGCGATGCGCGAGATGGCCGCGGCCGCGGGGCTGGCCGATGCGGTGATCGTGAACACCTGCGCGGTGACCGCCGAAGCGGTGCGCAAGGCCCGCCAGGAAATCCGCCGCGCCCGGCGCGCCCACCCCGACGCGCCGATCATCGTCACCGGCTGCGCCGCGCAGACCGAGCCCGAGACCTTCGCCGCCATGCCCGAGGTCACCCGCGTGATCGGCAACGCGGAAAAGATGCGCCCCGAGACCTGGGCGGCGCTGATGCCCGACCTGATCGGGCAGACCGAGCGGGTGCAGGTGGACGACATCATGTCCGTTCGCGAGACCGCGGGCCACCTGATCGACGGTTTCGGGCGCCACCGCGCCTATGTGCAGGTGCAGAACGGATGCGACCACCGCTGCACCTTCTGCATCATTCCCTACGGGCGCGGCAATTCGCGCTCGGTGCCCGCCGGCGTGGTGGTGGAACAGATCATGCGGCTGGTGGACCGCGGCTTCGCCGAGGTGGTGCTGACCGGCGTCGACCTGACAAGCTGGGGTGCGGACCTGCCCGGGGCGCCGCGGCTGGGCGATCTCGTGCGCCGGGTGCTGCGGCTGGTGCCGGGGCTGGCGCGGCTGCGCCTGTCGTCGATCGATTCCATCGAGGCCGATCCCGCGCTGATGGAGGCGATCGCCACCGAGGCGCGGCTGATGCCGCATCTGCACCTGTCGTTGCAGGCCGGCGACGACCTGATCCTCAAGCGGATGAAGCGCCGCCACCTGCGCGACGATGCCATCCGCTTCTGCGCCGAGGTGCGGGCGCTGCGCCCCGATGTCGTTTTCGGCGCGGACATCATCGCCGGTTTTCCGACCGAGACCGAGGCGGCGTTCGAGAACTCGTTGCGGCTGGTCGAGGACTGCGGGCTGACCTGGCTGCACGTCTTTCCCTATTCCCCGCGCAAGGGCACGCCGGCGGCGCGGATGCCGCAGGTCGCCGGCGCCGCGATCCGCGAACGCGCGGCGCGGTTGCGCGCGGCCGGCGCGGCGCGGGCAAGCGCGCATCTGGCGGCGCAGGTGGGGCGCGAGCACCTCGTGCTGATGGAGGGGCCACGGCTGGGCCGGACCGAGCATTTCGCCGAGGTGGCATTTGCCGCCGACCGCCCCGAGGGGCGGATCGTGCAGGCGCGGATCGCGGGCGTCGACGGCACGCGGCTGCGGGCGGCCTGAGGCCGGCGGGTGCCAAGGCGCCTTCCCTCGCCGCGGCCTTCGCGCTAGATCAGGGACCATGACCTGGACGCTGCCCAACGTGCTGACCACCCTGCGCCTGATGGCAGCGCCCGGGGTGGCCGTGATGTTCCTGTATTTCCACCGCCCGGCCGCCGATTTCCTGGCGCTGGCGCTGTTTCTGGGCGCCGCGATCACGGATTTCTTCGACGGCTTCCTGGCCCGGCTGTGGGGGCAGGAGACCAGGTTCGGCGCCATGCTCGACCCGATCGCCGACAAGGCGATGGTGGTGATCGCGCTGCTGATCGTGGTCGGCTATTCGGGGATGAACCCGTGGCTGATCCTGCCGGCCACGGTGATCCTGTTCCGCGAGGTGTTCGTGTCTGGCCTGCGCGAGTTCCTGGGCGCGTATGCCGGGCTGCTCAAGGTCACGAAGCTGGCGAAGTGGAAGACCACGGCGCAGATGGTGTCGATCGCGGTGCTGTTCCTGGCCTCGGGGCTCGAGACGCTGCATCTGCACATCTACCAGCGGATGGACCCGGCCGCCTACGACGCCGCGCTGCGCGCCGGGCCCGACGACTGGAACGGGCTGTGGCTGGCGGCCTCGGGCGGGTGGTACGCGGGGCTGTTCGGGCTTGGCCTGATCTGGGTTGCCGCCGCGCTGACGCTGGCGACCGGGGTCGACTATTTTCGCAAGTCGATGCCCTATCTGCGCGACGAGGTGCGGTGATGAGCGTCGAGGTGCTGTATTTCGCCTGGGTGCGCGAGCGCATCGGCCTGCCGCGCGAGACGGTCGAGACCGGCGCCGCGACGGTGGCTGGGCTGGTGGACGAGTTGCGCGGGCGCGAAGCGCGCTATGCCGCCGCCTTCGCCGACATTGCCGCGCTGCGGGTGGCGCTCGACCAGGAACTGGCCGATTTCGACGCGCCGCTGGCGGGGGTGCGCGAGGTGGCGTTCTTTCCGCCGATGACCGGCGGCTGACATGGGCGTTCGGGTGCAGGAGGCGGCGTTCGACTTCGCGGCCGAGGCCGGGGCCTTCGCCGGATCGGTGCCCGGCGCCGGCGCCGTCGTCACCTTCACCGGCGTGGTGCGTGACGAGGGCGGGCGGCTGCGGCGGATGGAGATCGAGCATTACCCCGGCATGACCGAGCGCGCGATCGCCGCGATCCGCGCCGAGGCGGTGGCGCGCTGGCATCTGGTCGGAGCGCTGGTGATCCACCGCTTCGGCGCGCTGATGCCGGGCGAGGCGATCATGATGGTGGCCACCGCCGCGCCGCACCGCGCCGATGCCTTCGCCGCGGCCGAGTTCCTGATGGATTACCTCAAGTCCCGCGCGCCGTTCTGGAAGAAGGAGATCGGCGCGGACGGGGCCGAATGGGTGGCCGCGAAGGACGGCGACGAGGCCGCGCTGGGCCGGTGGCGGGGGTGATCCTTTCGGCCGTGGCCGAGGTGTTTCCGGTGCGCGGCGTCTTCGCGATCTCGCGCGGGGCGCGGACCGAGGCGCGGGTGGTCACGGTGACGGCGCGCGCCGACGGTGTGGCCGGGCGCGGCGAGGGGGTGCCCTATCCCCGCCACGGCGAGACGGTGGACAGCGTGCTGGCGCAGATCGCGGGCCTGCCGGCGGGGATCGACCGGGCGGCGTTGCAAGGCGCGCTGCCGCCCGGGGCGGCGCGCAACGCGGTCGATTGCGCGCTGTGGGATCTGGAGGCAAAGCGCGCCGGGCGGCGGGTGTGGCAGCTTGCGGGGCTCACGTCACCGCGGCCGGTGGCCACCGCCTTCACCCTGTCGCTGGACGCGCCCGAGGCGATGCGCGCGGCGGCGACGGCGAACGCGCACCGCGGGCTGCTGAAGCTCAAGCTGGGGGGCGAGGGCGACATGGCGCGCCTCGAGGCGGTGCGCGCCGGCGCGCCGGGGGCGCGGCTGATCGTCGATGCCAACGAGGGCTGGAGCGTGGCGCTTTACGCCGCGCTGGCGCCGCATCTGGCGCGGCTGGGCGTGGCGCTGGTCGAGCAGCCGTTGCCGGCTGGCGAGGACCGGGCGCTGGCGGGCATGGCCCGGCCGGTGCCGCTGTGCGCCGACGAATCGTGCCGCACGCGGGCCGACCTGCCGGCGCTGGCGGGGTGCTACGACATGGTCAACGTCAAGCTCGACAAGGCCGGCGGGCTGACCGAGGCGCTGGCGCTGGCGGCGGCGGCGCGGGCGGCGGGGCTGGGGGTGATGGCGGGCTGCATGCTGGGCACCTCGCTGGCGATGGCGCCGGCGGTGCTGGTGGCGCAGGGCGCCGAACTGGCCGACCTCGACGGGCCGCTGCTGCTGGCCGCCGACCGCGCGGCGGGGCTGCGCTATGACGCCCGGGGGGTGCACCCGTCGGCGCCCGCGCTGTGGGGCTGAGGCGCGCGCCGGCATCGGCGGGCGTGGCCGTGGGCGCGGGATTCGAGTATTTGGACCAAGGTGAAGGGGGGGTCAGGCCGCGGGGCAGACCTCGACGGCGGTGCCCCATTCGGCGCAGCGCGCGGCCAGTGGCGCGGGCAGCGGGCGGTCGGTGAACAGCCGGTCGATCTCGGACAGCGCGGCGATGCGGGCGGGCGCGCCGCGCGCGAGCTTGGAATGGTCGGCGACCAGGAAGCGGTGGCGGGCACGCGACAGGATCGCGCGGCTGACCTCGACCTCGGCGAGGTCGAAGTCGAGCAGGTCGCCCTCGGGCGCCAGCGCCGAGCAGCCGATGACGGCGTAATCCACCCGGAACTCGGCCACCGTGGCGGCGGCGAGGTGGCCGACGAGGCCCGCGTCGGCGCGCCGCAACCGGCCGCCGGTGACCACCACCTCGCAGCCCTCGGCGGCGGCCAGGGTGGCGGCGACGTTGAGGTTGTTGGTGATCACCATCAGGTCGCGGTGGCCGGCGAGGGCGCGGGCCACGGCCTCGGTGGTGGTGCCGATGTTGAGGCAGACCGAGGCGCCGGGCGGGATCGCGGCGGCGCAGGCGCGCCCGATCGCGGTCTTGGCGGCGGCGTTCAGGGCGCGGCGTTCCTCGTAGGCGATGTTGGCCACGCCCGAGGGCAGCACCGCGCCGCCGTGCACCCGTTCGAGGCGGCCGTCGTCGGCCAGCGTGGCGAGGTCGCGCCGGATGGTCTGCACGCTGACCCCGAAGCGGGCGGCCAGATCCTCGACCGTGACCTTGCCGCCGGCCCGGGCGAGCGCGAGGATCTCGGGGTGACGGAGCGTGGTGGCGGCCATCGCGGGGCTTTCCTGGGCTGTCGCGCGCAGCCTAGGCCCTCGGGCGCGGCGGGGAAAGGGGCGGGGGTGCAACCGGCGCCGAAGCGCGCTAGAAGCGCGCCCTGACGCAAGGCGGCCGGGAGATTCGGATGGCGCGGATTGTCTATGTGAACGGCGAGTATGTGCCCGAGGAGGCGGCGAAGGTGTCGGTGTTCGACCGCGGCTTCCTGTTCGCCGACGGGGTTTACGAGGTGACCAGCGTGCTGGGCGGGCGGCTGGTGGATTTCGCCGGGCACATGGCGCGGCTGGCGCGCTCGCTGGGCGAGCTGGACATCGTGGTGCCGTGGTCGGACGATGACCTGCTGGCGATCCACCGCGAGATGGTGGCGCGCAACGCGCTCGACGAGGGGATGGTGTATCTCCAGATCACCCGCGGCGCGGCGGACCGCGATTTCGTGTATCCCGAGGGTGCGGCGCCGACGCTGGTGCTGTTCACGCAGGCCAGGCGGCTGGCCGACAGCCCGGCGGCCGAGGCCGGCATCCGCGTGATCTCGGTGCCCGACATCCGCTGGGGGCGGCGCGACATCAAGACGGTGCAACTGCTCTATCCGTCGATGGGCAAGATGGCGGCCCGGGCCGCCGGCGCCGACGATGCGTGGATGGTCGAGGACGGGGCGGTGACCGAGGGCACCTCGAACAACGCCTGGATCGTGACGGGCGGGCGGATCGTGACCCGCCACCTCGGCCCCGAGATCCTGGCCGGGATCACCCGCGCGGCGGTGCTGCGCTTCGCCGCCGAGGCGCAGATGGAGGTGGAGGAACGCGCCTTCACCATCGCCGAGGCGCAGGCGGCCGACGAGGCCTTCGTGACCTCGGCCACCACCTTCGTGCTGCCGGTGGTGGCGATCGACGGTGTCGCGGTGGGCGCGGGCAGGCCGGGGCCGGTGGCGCGGCGGCTGCGCGAGATCTACCTGGACGAAAGCCGCCGCGCGGCGGTGTGAGCGCGGCGCGGCCGGCCGGGGAGGTATGGGGGGCGCTTGGCCCCCGTGGCCCGAAGGGAGGGGGCGCTGCCCCCCGTGGCCGGAAGGGAGGGGGCGCTGCCCCCTCTTGGCCTGCGGCCAATTCACCCCCGGAGTATTTCTGCCAAGGTGAAGCGGATCAGAACAGCCCGCCGCCGCCGAGGCGGTTGGGGTGGGCAAGCAGCGAGCGCAGGAGCAGGCGTTTTTCGGAATTCGATCGGTCGGACGACATGACCGTGCCCAGCGCGCCGGTCTGGCCGGGGCTGAGCCGATCGGCATCGACGTCCAGGCCGAAAGCGGAAAGCTCTCCTTCCATCATGCGCGCGACATCGGCGGGCTTCTGGGCGCAGCCCGCCAGAAGGACGAGCGTCGCGGCAAGCACGGCGAGGCGGGTCATTGCGCGGGCTCCGGGACGGTGGGGGCGTCCCACGACAGGATCGTGCGGATCTGCTGCCGGGTCTGGGTGTAGACGCGGGAGTGGAAGCCGTTTTCGTGGTCCGACATCAGCATGTGCAGCGCTGCGAGCTGGCGGGTGCTGAGGGTGCGCGGATCGACGTCGAAGCCGTAGGCGCGCAGCCGCAGGCCGACGCTGGCGGCAAGTTGCGACGGCGCGGCCTGCTGCGCCTCTGCCGGCACGGCGGCGGCGGGCAGGGCCGCCAGCATCAGGGCGGCGAGGGCGAGGGGGGGAAATGCGGGCATCGTCATGGCCTTTCAGATTTGTCCCGCGCGGCGCGCATGCCAGGTCACGCCACGGCGAGCGGGCTCAGTCGTGGTGGCCGCGGGCGTAGGCCGTGGCCTGTTCGGCGGTGGCTTCGGTCTGGTGGCGGGCCTTCCATTCCTCGTAGGGCATGCCGTAGACCGCCGCGCGCGCTTGCGGGTCGGGGATCTCGACGCCGCGCTCGGCCGCGGCCTCGCGATACCAGCGGCTGAGGCAGTTGCGGCAGAACCCGGCGAGGTTCATCAGGTCGATGTTCTGCACGTCCGGGCGGGCGCGCAGATGGTCGCGCAGACGGCGGTAGGCGGCGGCCTCGATCTCGGTGCGGGTGCGGTCGTCCATGTCTGTCTCCGGCGCTTGGTTCGGGGCCCGGCGGCGGTTGCCGGGGGGGCGGAATTCGGCCATACACGCAGCCGGCCCACCATGACAGATGATCCCTCCGGCGCGCGCCGGCAAGACCCGGCTGCGCGCCGCCCACAGGAGACGAGGCAGCATGAGACGCCTTCGCAATGTCAAGATCGTGGCCACGCTGGGCCCCGCGTCCAGCGATTACGAAACCATCCGCGCGCTGTACGAGGCCGGGGCCGACGTGTTCCGGCTGAACATGAGCCATGGCGAGCACGCCGAGATCGCGGCGCGCCACGCCCATATCCGCAAGGTCGAGGCCGACCTGGGCCGGCCGATCGCGATTCTGGCCGACCTTCAGGGCCCGAAGCTGCGGGTGGGCACCTTCGCCGCCGGCGAGGCCGAACTGGTCGAGGGGGCGGCGTTCCGGCTCGACCTCGACGAGGCCGAGGGCGACGGGCGCCGGGTGCGCCTGCCCCATCCCGAGATCTTCGCGGCGCTGGAACCCGGCGCGCATCTGCTGGTCAACGACGGCAAGATCCGCCTGCGGGTGGAGGATTGCGGCGCCGACTTCGCCGAATGCGTGGTGGTGGTGGGCGGCACGATCTCGAACCGCAAGGGCGTCAACGTGCCCGACGTGGTGCTGCCGGTGGCGGCGCTGTCCGAGAAGGACCGCCGCGATCTGGAGTTCGTGTGCGAACTGGGGGTCGACTGGCTGGCGCTGTCGTTCGTGCAGCGGCCCGAGGACGTGACCGAGGCGCGGGCGCTGGCGCGCGGGCGGGCCGCGATCCTGTCCAAGATCGAAAAGCCGGCGGCGGTGCGCAGCTTTGCCGAGATCCTCGCGGTATCGGACGGGGTGATGGTGGCGCGGGGCGATCTTGGCGTCGAATGCCCGGTGCAGGCGGTGCCGCCGATCCAGAAACGGCTGGTGCGCGCATGCCGCGCCGCCGCCAAGCCGGTGATCGTGGCGACCCAGATGCTTGAGAGCATGATCGAAAGCCCGGTGCCGACCCGCGCCGAGGTTTCCGACGTCGCCACCGCGATCTACGAGGGCGCCGACGCGGTGATGCTGTCGGCGGAATCGGCGGCCGGGCAATACCCGGTCGAGGCGGTGCGCACGATGGATGCCGTCGCGATCGAGGTCGAAAGCGATCCCACCTACCGCGACGTGATCGAGTCGGCGCGGCGCGCCGACCGCAACACCGTGGCCGAGGGCATCGTCGCCGCCGCGCGCGAGATTGCCGAGACCGCCGACATCAAGGCGATCTGCTGCTTCTCGGAATCCGGCACCACCGTGGCGCTGACCGCGCGCGAGCGGCCGCGGGTGCCGATCGTGGCGCTGACCTCGGTGCAGGCGACGGCGCGGCGGCTGGCGCTGACCTGGGGGGTGCACTGCACCATCACGCAGGAGCCGGTGCATCGCTTCAAGATGGCGGTGGTGCAGGCGGTGCGCGCGGTGTGTCGCGACGGCTTCGCCTGCGAGACCGACCAGATCGTGGTGACCGCCGGCATTCCCTTCAACGTGCCCGGCACCACCAACATCCTGCGGGTCGCGCCCTGCGAGGAGCGGCTGATCTACCGCACCGAGCCGGAATAGGCCGGGGCGGGGCGGCGTCGGGGGTGGGCGCGTTCGACGATCCGGCGGCGGCGCTGGCGGCGGCAGACCTGGCGATGGTGGCCGGGGTGCTGCTGGCCGGGCTGGCGTTGCCGGCGGCGATCTCGGCGTGGATCGACGCGCGCGGCCCGTGGCTGGCGACGGCGCTGAGCGTTCTGGCCGCCGTGCTGATCGTGACCGCGGCCTTCCTGCACCCCGGCGCCTATTCGTGGCGCGAGGTGCCGATGGCCTTCGTGCGGATGGTCGCGTGGGTGGTGAACTGAGGCGCGCGCCCCTTGCGCCGCCCCGCCGGCCTGTGTATCAGGCGCCCCATCCGTCGCGCGGCCGGCCCCCGTGGCATGCCGAGTCGCGCGCTCACCACCCGATGCAGGAGTTGGAAATGCCCAAGATGAAGACGAAGGCGAGCGCGAAGAAGCGCTTCAAGGTCAGCGCCACCGGCAAGGTGCTGGCGTCGCAGGCCGGCAAGCGGCACGGCATGATCAAGCGGACGACGAAGTTCATTCGCGACGCGCGCGGCACCACGGTGCTGTCGGCGCCGGACGCGAAGATCGTCAAGTCCTACATGCCCTACGACCGCTGAGGAGGCTGAACCATGGCACGCGTCAAGTCGGGCAAGGTGACCCACGCCGCCCACCGCAAGGTGATCAACAAGGCCAAGGGCTATTATGGCGCCCGCAGCCGCAATTTCCGCACCGCCACCGAGGCGGTGGACAAGGCCCAGCAATACGCCACCCGCGACCGGAAGGTGCGCAAGCGCAATTTCCGCGCGCTGTGGATCCAGCGCATCAACGCCGCCGTGCGCGCGTTCGATGCCGAGTTGACCTATTCGCGCTTCATTCACGGGCTGGCCAGGGCCGGGATCGAGGTTGACCGCAAGGTGCTGGCCGATCTTGCCGTGCACGAGCCCGAAGCCTTCGCGCTCATCGCCGAAAAGGCCCGCGCCGCCGCCGCCGCGGCCTGAGCGCGCCCGGCCCAACGACCCGAAACCCCGCGCAGCCGGCCCGCGCGGGGTTTTCCGTTGCCCTCAGTCCGAGGCGTAAAGCGTGATCGTGCTGGGGTTGGCGGTGGCCATTTCCAGCACCTCGCGGCCCTGGTCGTCGTCGGTGCGTTTGCGGATCGCGTGGGTCAGGTCGGGGTTCAGGTGGCAGTCGTGGGGGTTTTCGCGTGCGCATTCCCAGCGCTGCACCTCGTCGCCCGCGATCAGGTCGAACCAGTGTCCGGCGCGGCAGATGTAGGCGCCCTTGACGGCGAAGCCCTTGCCGCCGTCGCTGCCGTAGCCCGAGGCCCAGTAGATCGCGCGGTGATCGACCGGCACCGCGTCGTCAAGGCAAACCGGGTTGGTGCCGGCACCCGACAGGTCCGACCCGTCGCCGCGCGCGACGGCCGCGCGCAGCGCCTCGCGCCGCGTCTGCAGCGCCGCGGCCTCGGCGCGCACTTCGTCCAGCATCGCCGCGATCGTGGCGGCGTTCTCGGCCTCGCGCGCGCGCAGGGGGGCGCTGTCGCGTTGCAGCCGCTCAAGGATCAATTCGCGGTCGAGCCCGCTCTGGTGCAGGCCCGCGACGATCATCTGCTCCCATGGCGACAGCGCCCCAAGGTAGACCCGGTCGAGGCCCAGCACCTCGACCCGCGCCATCAGCCCGTCCAGCCAGGCTGCGGCCTCGGGCGCCGACATCTCGGTGATCGGGCCGTCGTTGCCGCCGGTCAGGATCAGGCTGCGGTCGCTGGCGCGGCGGGTCGCGGTTTCGTGGGCGTCGAGCAGGTCGGTCTCGGCGCGCACGAGGCGTTCGTAGCGGGCGTCGAGGTCGGCCAGGGTTTCCTGCGCCGGGGCGGCAAGCGGTGCGAACAGCGCCAGTGCCAGGGCGACGACGAGGCGGACAGGCGCAACGCGGGCAGGGAAATGGTTCGGCATGGCAAAATCCTCCGGGGGGCAGTCTGCCGCAGGCGGCGACGGCTGTCGTTGGTTACGTGCGAATGCGACGTTACGCCGCAGTGGTGCGCGCCTGTGCCGCTATCGGCCCTTGGCGGTGGGCGTGGATGCGATTAGGTTCACCGGCGGAGGAACGCCGATGCCCCTGCCCCTTGCCCCGATCGCCGGCCTTGCGCTGCGCTACGGCGCCGTCGCGCTGGCCGGCTATGCCCTTGCCCGCAGCCTGCCGCGCGGCCGCATCGACCAGCGCGCCGAGGATGCGCTGGACGAGATGGACGAGGGCGTGGCCTTCGTCCGCCCGGCCGACCGCCCCGGCCAGACCAACGCCGCCGCGCGGCTGCGCCGGGTGATCCGCGTCGGCGCCACCGGCCCGGCGTGGGAGGTTGAGGCCGCAGGCTTCTGCCGGGTGCGGATACGGAAGGCGACCTGATGCGGCTCTATCACGCGCCGGCCTCGCCCTATGTGCGCAAGGTCATGATCGTGCTTCTGGAAACCGGCCAGGCCGGGGATGTCGCGCTGGTCCCCGCGACCGGCACGCCGCTCGACCCGGCCACCATGCCGGTGGCCCACAACCCGCTGGGCAAGGTGCCGACGCTGGAACGCGACGACGGGCCGGCGCTGTACGACAGCCGGGTGATCTGCCGCTATCTGGACGATCGCGCCGGGGCCGGCCTTTACCCGCCCGCGCCGCGCCTGTGGGAGGTGCTGACGCTCGAGGCGACGGGTGACGGGATCACCGATGCGGCACTGCTGATGGTCTACGAATCGCGGGTGCGGACCGAAGAGATGCGCAGCCCGGCCTGGGTCGAGGGGCAATGGGCCAAGATCGCGCGCACGCTCGACGCGCTCGAGGGGCGGTGGATGGCGCATCTGGCCGGCCCCCTCGACGCCGGGCAGATCGCGGTGGCCGCGGCGCTGGGCTATCTCGACTTCCGCCTCGGCGGGCGCGACTGGCGCGCCGGCCGTCCGGCGCTGAGCGCGTGGTTCGCCCGGTTCTCCGAACGCGAAAGCCTGCGCGCGACGCTGCCGACGGGCTGACGACGGCCCGAAGCGCGCCCGCAACGGCGCATCGGGGCCACAACTGCGACATCGTTACCCGAATGCACGCTGGACGCCCCCGGCATGGACGGCTAAAACCCGCCGCAGGACGGGTGCGCCATCGGCGCGCCCGCCCCGGAATTCTGCCGCCTCGTCCGCGGCCGCGATAAGGGAGACGTCTCGTGTCACATGCAGAGGACAGGCCGGGCACCCGCCGGGATTTCCTGTACTACGCCACCGCCGGCGCCGGGGTGGTCACCACGGGTGCCGCGGTGTGGCCGCTGGTCGATCAGATGAACCCGTCGGCCGACGTGCAGGCATTGTCGTCGATCTTGGTCGATGTCTCGGGGGTCGAGGTCGGCACGCAGATCACCGTGAAATACCTTGGCAAGCCGGTGTTCATCCGTCACCGCACCGAGGAAGAGATCGCCGCCGCGCGCGCCGACGACGACGCCGCCCTGATCGACGACAACGCCCGCAACCCCAACATCGACGCCACCGCCGCCACCGACGCCAACCGCACCCTCGACGAAGCCGGCGAATGGCTGGTGATGGTGGGCGTGTGCACCCACCTCGGTTGCGTGCCGCTGAGCGAGGCGGGCGACTTCAACGCCTGGTTCTGCCCTTGCCACGGGTCGCACTACGATGCCGCGGGACGGATCCGCAGAGGTCCGGCGCCCGAAAACCTGCACATTCCGGTGGCCGAGTTTGTCGACGCCACCACGATCAAGCTCGGGTAAGGGAGAGACAGATGTCCGGTATCCCGCACGACCATTACGAGCCCGGGACGGGCGCCGAGCGGTGGCTGCACCGCCGGCTGCCGATCGTGGGGCTGATCTACGAAACGCTCATGATTCCGACGCCCAAGAACCTCAACTGGATGTGGGTCTGGGGGGTGGTGCTGGCGTTCTGCCTGGTGCTTCAGATCGTCACCGGCATCGTGCTGGCGATGCACTACACGCCGCATGTCGACATGGCCTTCGACAGCATCGAGCACATCATGCGCAACGTCAACGCCGGCCACATGTTGCGCTATCTGCATTCCAACGGCGCCTCGCTGTTCTTCCTGGCGGTCTACCTGCACATCTTCCGCGGCCTCTACTACGGCAACTACAAGACCCCGCGCGAGGTGACGTGGATCATCGGCATGCTGATCTACCTGGCGATGATGGCGACCGCGTTCATGGGCTATGTGCTGCCGTGGGGCCAGATGTCGTTCTGGGGCGCCACCGTGATCACCGGCCTGTTCGGCGCGATCCCCGGCATCGGCGAGTCGATCCAGACCTGGCTGCTGGGCGGCCCGGCGGTGGACAACGCCACGCTCAACCGCTTCTTCTCGCTGCACTACCTGCTGCCGTTCGTGATCGCGGCGCTGGTCGTGGTGCACATCTGGGCGTTCCACACCACCGGCAACAGCAACCCCACCGGGGTCGAGGTGCGCCGCACCTCGAAGGCCGAGGCCGAGAAGGACGCGGTGCCGTTCTGGCCCTACTTCGTGATCAAGGATCTGTTCGCGCTGGGCGTGGTGCTGGTGGTGTTCTTCGCGGTCGTCGGCTTCATGCCCAACTACCTCGGCCACCCCGACAACTACGTCGAGGCCAACCCTATGGTGACGCCGTCCCACATCGTGCCGGAATGGTACTTCCTGCCGTTCTACGCGATCCTGCGCGCCTTCACCGCCGACGTCTGGGTGGTGCAGCTTACCAACTTCATCACCTTCGGGATCGTCAACGCCAAGTTCTTCGGGGTGATCGCGATGTTCGGCTCGATCATCGTGATGGTGCTGGTGCCGTGGCTTGATACCTCGTCGGTGCGCTCGGGCCGCTACCGGCCGATGTTCAAATGGTGGTTCTGGCTGCTCGCGGTCGACTTCGTGGTGCTGACCTGGGCGGGCGCGCAGCCGGCCGAGGGCATCTACACCTGGATCTCGCTGATCGCGGCGGCCTACTGGTTCGCGTATTTCCTGATCATCCTGCCGCTGCTGGGTGTGATCGAAAAGCCCGAGCCGCTGCCGGCGACGATCGAGGACGACTTCAACGCCCACTACGGCGCCGCCGGACACGGGACCAACGCGCCCTCGCCGGCGGAATGAGAGAGGGACCGGAACCGATGATCCGCAAATTCGTACTTTCCGCCGCCGCCGCCGCCGCGCTTGCGCTGTCGGCCGGCGCCGCCGGTGCCGCCGAGGGTGGGCATGTCGTCGATCATGCCTTCTCGTTCGAGGGGCCGTTCGGCACCTATGACCGGATGCAGCTTCAGCGCGGGCTGCAGGTGTTCACCGAGGTCTGCTCGGCCTGCCACGGCCTCAGGCAGGTGCCGATCCGCACCCTGGCCGACGAGGGCGGGCCGCAACTGCCCGAGGACCAGGTGCGCGCCTATGCCGAGCGTCTCCAGGTCTTCGACCCCGAGTTGAACGATTTCCGCCCGGCGACCCCGAACGACCACTTCCCGGGATCGGGGCTCGAGAACGCGCCCGACCTCAGCCTGATGGCCAAGGCGCGGGCCGGGTTCCACGGCCCCTACGGCACCGGCATCAGCCAGCTTTTCAACGGCATCGGCGGGCCGGAATACATCGCCTCGGTGCTCACCCACTACACCGGCGAGGACAAGCTCGAGGCCGGCGCGATGTTCTACGGCAACGAGACCTTCGCGGGTGGCTGGATCGCGATGGCGCCGCCGCTCTACGAGAACGGCGTCACCTATGCCGACGGCACCGAGGCCACGATCGAGCAGCAGGCGCTCGACGTTTCGGCCTTCCTGATGTGGGCGGCCGAACCCAAGATGATGGCGCGCAAGCAGGCCGGTTTCACCGCGGTGTTCTTCCTGGTGATCCTGACGGTGCTTCTGTATCTCACCAACAAGCGGCTGTGGGCGCCGCTCAAGGGGCATCGCGAAAGCGCCTGAGGCCCCGCCATCGTGACATCCGCGTGACGCCCGGCCCCCCAGGGGCCGGGCGTTGCCATGCCGGCCGGTAATGGCCTGAGCGGGGTTGCCGCGCGCCGCCCTCGGGCGGGTCGCGTTCATCCGCATTCACGCGACCCACTCCAACCTTTTGATTTCGCATGTCCGAGAAGCGCAAAACCGGTTCCCACTTTTGCGCGACACGCTCTATTCCGTTGGCCCGCGCCATGCCGGCCCGAGGTAGGCGGCGAAGTCGGCGGGCGGCGCGCGCAGGAAGGCGCGGGCGGGCACCGGCGGCGCGCAACGCCCGTCCTCGACGGCCACCAACGCCCCGTCAAGCTGCCACGCGTCGGCGGGATCGTGGCTGACCATCACCAGCGTCATGCCCGCCGCCTGCGTGACCTCGGCCACGAGGGCGAGCATCTCGGCCCGCAGCCCGGGGCCAAGCGCGGCGAAGGGCTCGTCCAGCAGCAGCAACGGGCGGTCGCGCACCAGCGCGCGGGCCAGCGCCACCCGCCCCGCCTGCCCGCCCGACAATTGCGCCGGCCGCCGCGCCGCATGGCCGGCAAGCCCGACCCGATCGAGCACCGAGGCCACCCGCGCGCGCTGGGCGGCGTCCAGACGCAGGTCGGGCCGCAGCCCGAGCCCGACGTTGGCGGCGACGTCGAGATGGGGAAAGAGGTTGTTGTCCTGAAACAGGATCGACAGCGGCCGCGCGCCGGGGGGCACAGCCGCCAGGTCGTGCCCGTCCCACAGCACCCGCCCCGCGGTGGGGGCGAGAAAGCCCGCGATCAGCGCCAGCAAGGTCGACTTGCCGGCGCCGGACGGGCCCATCACCGCCACCTGCGCGCCGGCCGGCACCGTGAAGTCGGCGGTCAGGGTGAAGCCCTCCTGGCGCAGCACCGCCCGCTCAAGCGTCAGCATCGGCGCGCCCCCAGAGGTCGAAGGCGCGGAACGCGGCGAACGACAGCACCAGCAGCAGCAGCGCCGCGCCGGCCGCGGCCTCGGTCCGGTAGGCGCCCATGAGGTGGTGCACCACCATCGGCAGCGTCGCCCGGTCCGGGTCGGCGAACAGCGCGATCACCCCCAGATCGCCCATCGACAGCGCCGCCGCAAGGCCGGCGGCGAAGCCCAGCGGCGCGCGCAGGCGGGGCAGGACGAAATGGCGCAAGCGGGCGGCGCCGGTCATCCCGAGGCTGTCGGCAAGGCGGCCGAAGTCGGCCTCGGCGGCGCGGGCGGCGGGGATCAGGGCGCGCAGCGCGAACGGCAGCGCAAGGGCGGCGTTGACCAGCGCCGTCACCGGCAGCGCCAGCGCCACCGGATCGGCCAGCGGGAACAGCGCGAGGTAAAGCGCGGTGCCGATCACCAGCGGCGAGGCCGCGAGCGGCAGCATCCCCACCGCCTCGATCGCGCGGGCGCGCGGCGCCGGGGCGCGGGCGGCGGCCAGCGCCAGCGCCAGCGCCGCCGCGATGCACAGCGCCGTCGCCGCGCCGGCCACCGCGGCCGAGCGCAGGGCGGCCGCGGCCAGCGTCGCGGCAAGGCCCGCGGGCATCGCCGCCAGCGCCACCGCCCCGCGCAGCGCCACCGCCACCAGCGGCAGCATCAGGAACGCCGCCGCCGCGGCGATCCACGCGACGTCGAGCCTTTGCGCGGCCCCGCGCGGCGCCGGCGCGGTGTGCGCGCGATCGAGGCCCGCGCCCATCCCCGCCGGCGCGCGCACCGCGAACAGCGCCAGCGCCGCGCCGGCGCACAAGCCCACCTGCATCAGCCCCAGCGCGGCGGCGTGGCCAAGGTCGAACTCGAACCGGAAGGCCTGGTAGATCGCCAGTTCCAGCGTGCTCGCGCGCGGGCCGCCGCCCATGGTGAGCGCGACCGCGAAGCTTGTCAGGCAGATCGCGAAGATCGCGACGAAGGCGCCCGGCAGCACCGCGCGCAGCATCGGCCGCTCGACATGGGCGCGCATCTCGGCGGGGCCGAAATCGAGCGCGGCGGCCAGCCGCAGCCGCTCGGACGGCACCCGCTGCCAGCCCTGCAGGATCAGCCGCACCGCCAGCGGCAGGTTGAGGTAGACATGCGCCAGCACCACCCCGTGCAGCCCGTAGATCGACAACGGCGCCAGCCCCGCCGCCTGAAGCGCCGCGCTGATCGGCCCGGCGCGCCCGAACACCGCCAGCAAGCCGGCCACGGCCACGATCACCGGCATCAGGAACGGCGCCCCCAGCGCGGTGATCAGCGCCCCGCGCCCCGCAAAGCGCCGCCGCGCCAGCGCGCGCGCCACCGGCACCGCCAGCGCCACCGACAGCGCCGCCGACAGCGCCGCCTGCACCAGGGTGAAGCGCAGCGCCGCAAGGTCGGCCGCGCCCGGGCGCGGCAGCCCGCCGGCACGCCAGGCCACCACGCCCACGCTGCCCAGCGTCAGCGCCAGCACCGCCGCCGCCACCCCGCCGCCGGCAAGCGAGGCAACGGGCGCACGGGGCACGAGGGGGGTGCGGGCAAGGCTCATCCCCGGGGTTCTAGCGCGCGCGTGGCAGCGGCGAAAGCCGGCGCGCGGCGGCGGGGCGTGGGGGCTGGCGCTTGAGGCGGGGGCGGGGCCGGGATAAGGGGGGACAACGATGAGGTTGCCATGCCCGTATTCCTGTCCACCGAGGCGCCGGGGTTCGAGACCGCCTTCGCCGCGCTGATCGCCGCCAAGCGCGAAGAGGCGGCCGACGTCGACGACGCCGTCGCCGCGATCATCGCCGAGGTGCGCGCGCGCGGCGACGCGGCGCTGATCGAGCTGACGGCGCGGTTCGACCGGCTGACGCTGGAACCCGCCCGCATCGCCTTCACCGAGGCCGAGATCGAGGCCGAATGCGCGAAGGTGCCCGAGGCGGTGCGCGACGCGCTCGACCTCGCGGCTGAGCGCATCCGCGCCTACCACGTCCGCCAGATGCCCGAGGACGCGCGCTGGACCGACCCCGAGGGCGCCACACTGGGCTGGCGGTGGACGTCGGTCGCCTCGGCCGGGCTGTATGTGCCCGGGGGCCTTGCGTCCTACCCGTCGTCGGTGCTGATGAACGCGATCCCGGCGCGGGTGGCGGGGGTCGAGCGGCTGGCGATCTGCGCCCCCACGCCCGGCGGCGTCGCCAACCCGGCGGTGCTGTATGCCGCCCGCGTGGCCGGCGTGTCCACGATCTACCGGCTGGGCGGGGCGCAGGCGATCGCGGCGCTGGCCTGGGGCACCGAAAGCGTGGCCGCGGTCGACAAGATCACCGGCCCCGGCAACGCCTATGTCGCAGCGGCCAAGCGGCGGGTGTTCGGCCGCGTCGGCATCGACATGATCGCCGGCCCGTCGGAGGTGCTGGTGATCGCCGACGCCGACAACGACCCCGACTGGATCGCGCTTGACCTGCTGAGCCAGGCCGAGCACGACGAAAGCGCGCAGGCGATCGTGATCACCGACGATGCCGGCTTCGGCAGGGCGGTGGCGGCTGCCGTCGCGGCGCGGCTGGAAACGCTCGAACGGCGCGCCATCGCCGGCGCCTCATGGCGGGCGCATGGCGCGGTGATCGTGGTGCGCGACTGGGACGAGGCGGTGGCGCTGGCCGACCGCATCGCGCCCGAGCACCTGGAATTGTGCGTGGCCGACCCCGAGGCGCTGGCCGCCCGCATCCGCCACGCCGGCGCGATCTTTCTGGGCGCCTGGACGCCCGAGGCGATCGGCGATTACGTCGGCGGGCCGAACCACGTGCTGCCCACAGCGCGCTCGGCGCGGTTCTCGTCGGGGCTGTCGGTGCTCGATTTCCTCAAGCGCACGACGCTGGCGCGGATGTCGCCCGAGGCGCTGGGCGCGATCGGCCCGGCGGCCGAGGTGCTGGCGATCTCGGAAAGCCTCGAGGCGCACGGGCTGAGCGTGCGCGCGCGGCTGGAGCGGTTGAACCGGGGGCAGCCATGAACCGCCTGTGCCACATCGAGATCGACGACAGCGGGTTGCCCGCGCCGACGCCCGAGATCGAGCAGGACCGCCGGGTGGCGCTGTTCGACCTGATGGAGGACAACAGTTTCGCGCTGCCCGCGCGCGAGGGCCGGGCGCTGCCCGAGGGGCCCTACCGGCTGCACCTGTCGATCCGCGAGGGGCGGCTGGTGTTCTCGGTCGCCACCGAGGCGGCGCTGCTGGTGGCCGAGTTCCACCTTTCGCTTGGCCCCTTCCGGCAGGTGATCAAGGATTACCACCAGATCTGCGACAGCTATTACGATGCCGTCCGCCGCCTGCCGCCCAGCCGGATCGAGGCCATCGACATGGCCCGGCGCGGCATCCACACCGAAGGCGCGCGCATCCTTCGGGAGCGTCTGGAAGGCAAGGCCGAGATCGACATCGACACCGCGCGGCGGCTGTTCACGCTGATCTGCGTACTGGATTCCGGGGGCTGAGGCGTGGCCGACGCGCTGCCCCATTCGGTGCTTTTCTGCTGCGATCACAATGCCGTCCGCTCGCCCATGGCGGAGGGGCTTATGAAGCAGTTGTACGGCCAGGCGGTCTATGTCCAGTCGGCCGGGGTGCACAACGATCTCGAGATCGACGGCTTCGCGATCGCGGTGTGCCGCGAGATCGGGATCGAGCTGTCGCGCCACCGCTCGCGCTCGTTCGACGAGATGCGCGAATGGGGCGACGACCTGTCGGGGTTCGACCTGGTGGTGGCGCTGTCGCCGGCAAGCCAGCGGCTGGCGCTGGAACTGACGCGCTATTATCACCTGGTGGTGGATTACTGGCCGGTGCTCGACCCCACCGGGCTGGGCGAGACCCGCGAGGCCAAGCTGGCGGCCTACCGCCAGACCCGCGACCAGATCCGCGCGCGCATGATCGAGCGTTTCGGCCCCCCGCGGGCGATCTAGGGCGGGCGGCGGAGGGGGCAGGGCGGGGGGCGCTGCCCCCCGCACCCCCCGGAGTATTTGCGCCAAGGTGAAGGGCAAGCCGCGTTTCCGGCTTGAAAATCGGGGTAAAGAGGCGCATCTATCCTGCGCCCTCGAAAATGGGGGCGCCCCCAGACGGAGTGACCATGGCCAAGGAAGAACTGCTCGAATTTCCCGGCGTCGTGAAGGAACTCCTGCCGAACGCGACGTTCCGGGTCGAGCTGGAAAACGGCCATGAGATCATCGCGCACACGGCAGGAAAGATGCGCAAGAACCGCATCCGGGTTCTTGCAGGCGACCGGGTGCAGGTCGAGATGACGCCCTACGACCTGACCAAGGGGCGGATCAATTACCGCTTCAAGTGACGTGGCCCCGACGGCTGGGGGCACGCCGCGTCTGATCCTCGGCTCGGCCAGTCCGCGCCGGCTGGAGTTGTTGGCACAGCTCGGGCTGGTGCCCGATGCCGTGCGCCCGGCCGACATCGACGAGACCCCGGGGCGGGGCGAATTGCCGCGCCCCTATTGCCTGCGCATGGCGCGCGGGAAGGCCGCGGCGGTCGTGGCCGGCGCCGACGAGATCGTGCTGGCCGCCGACACCGCCGTGGCGATGGGCCGGCGCATCCTGGGCAAGCCCGCCGATGCCGGCGAGGCGGCGGCGTTCCTGGTCGCGCTGGGCGGCCGGCGCCACCGGGTGATCACCGCCGTGGCGGTGCGCCGGGGCGACCGGACGTGGGCGCGCGAGGTGATCTCGGCGGTGAAGTTCAAGCGGCTGTCGGACGACGAATTGAACGCCTATCTCGCCTCGGGCGAGTGGCGGGGCAAGGCCGGGGGCTATGCCATCCAGGGGCTCGCGGGGGCTTTCGTGCCGTGGATTTCGGGCTCGTTCTCGGCGGTGATGGGGTTGCCGGTGGCCGAGACGGCGCATCTGCTCGAGGCCGCCGGCTATGCGGTGTTCGGCCGGCGGGCCGGGGGGGCATCATGAAGGGACGGGTGGTGGCGCTGGGCGCACTGGCCGGACGGGAGGCGGCGGCGCTTGTGGTCGACGGGCGGCTGGAGGATCTGCTGGTGGACCCGCCCGAGGCGGCCGGGCCGCGACCGGGCGCGATCCTGCGCGGCCGGGTCGGGCGGCTGGTCAAGGGCCAGGGCGGCGTGTTCGTCGACCTGCCCGGCGGCGCCTCGGGGTTCTTGCGCCAGGTGCGCGGCCTTGCCCCCGGCCAGCCGGTGCTGGTGCAGGTGTCGGGCCATGCCGAGCCGGGCAAGGCGGTGCCGCTGGCCACGCGGCTGCTGTTCAAGGGCCGCCACGCGATCGTCACCCCCGGCGCGCCGGGGCTGAACGTTGCGCGCGGGCTGCGCGACGCGGGGCTGCGCGCGCGGCTGACGGCGCTGGCCGAGGCCGGGATGGCGGGCTCGGAGCACGGGCTGATCGTGCGCTCGGCGTGCGAAGCGGCCGACGACGACGAGATCGCCGACGAGATCGCGGCGCTGCGGCGGCTGGCCGAGGCGGTGCTGGCCGATGAGACCGGCGCGCCCGACCTGCTGCTGGACGCCCCCGCCCCGCACGAGGCGGCGTGGCGCGACTGGGCCCATCCTGCCCCCGACCTGGTGGACGAGGGCGCCGACGCGTTCGACCTCCACGGCGTGCACGACGCGGTGGCGGCGCTGCTGCGCCCCGAGGTGGCGCTGGCGGCCGGTGCCTCGGCGGTGATCGAGCCGACGCGGGCGCTGGTGGCCGTGGACGTCAACACCGGCCCCGACACCTCGCCCGCTGCCGGCCTCAAGGCCAACCTTGCCCTGGCCCGCGATCTGGCGCGGCAGTTGCGGCTGCGCGGGCTGGGCGGGCAGGTGGTGATCGACTTCGCGCCGATGCCCAAGCGCGACCGCCACGTGCTGGAGCAGGCGCTGGCCGCGGCGTTCCGGCGCGACGGCGGCGAGGCGACGATGGCCGGCTGGACGCCGCTGGGCCTCTATGAACTCACCCGGCGGCGCGACCGGCTGCCGCTTTCGCGCGCGGTGGCGCCATGAGTGCGGCCCGCTGCCCGGTGTGCGGCAAGCCGGCGGTGGCGCGCTATGTGCCGTTCTGCTCGCGCCGCTGCGCCGATGTCGACCTCGGGCGCTGGCTGACCGGGGCGCACGTGCTGCCGGGCGAGCCGGTGGGCGAAGGCGAGGGCGATGACGGCGACGGCGAGGACGGCGGCACGCCACCCGCGCCGCACTGACGCGGTCGGGATCGGTTGCCGAGCGCGGTGTTCTGTGGCAGATCATCGGCAGAAATTGCGAGACAGGGACGCAGCCATGCCGGATTTCGCCAAGCGCCGCATTGTCATGGTCGACACCCAGGTGCGCCCGTCGGACGTGACCAGCTATCCGATCATCGACGCGATGTTGCAGGTTCCGCGCGAGCGTTTCCTGCCCGCCGCCCTGCGCGAGGCGGCCTACATCGGCCAGAACCTTGCGGTAGGTGACAACCGCGTCGTGCTGGAGCCGCGGACGCTGGCCAAGATGCTGGACGGTCTTGGCCTGCAACCCGAGGATGTGGTGCTCGATATCGGCTGTGCCGGCGGCTATTCGGCGGCGGTGATCGCGCGGCTGGTCGATGCCGTCGTCGCGGTCGAGGAAGACCCCGGCATGGCCGCCGAGGCCGAGGCGGCGCTGGCCGCCGAGGGCGCCGACAACGTGGTGGTGATGACCGGCCCGCTGGCCGAGGGCGACGCCGCCCACGGCCCCTACGACGCGATCACCGTGCAGGGTGCGGCCGACGTGGTGCCCGAGGCGCTGCTGGCGCAATTGCGCGAAGGCGGCCGCATCGGCTGCCTGTTCGAGGAGGGCGGCGTCGGGGTGTGCCGGATCGGCCACAAACTCGACGGTGTCGTCAATTGGCGCTATGCGTTCAACGCTGCCGCGCCCATCCTTCCGGGGTTCGCGAAGGCACCGGTGTTTGCGTTGTAGCCATCGGACTGCGGGGCAGTTCGAAAGACAGGTCGAGGGGCAAGGCAATGAGAATCGTGGGGCAAACTGCACGGCGGGTGCTGTTGGCGGCCGGTCTGATGGCGGCCGCGGTGCCGGGCAGCGCCGAGACGCTGGCCGATACGCTGGTGGCGGCCTACAACAACTCCAACCTGCTGGAACAGAACCGCGCCCTGCTGCGCGCCACCGACGAGGATGTGGCGGTATCGGTTTCCGCGCTGCGGCCGGTGATCAACTTCATCACCTCGGCCAATTACACCGGCAGCCAGATGGGGCGCAGCGTTGACGAATTGACGGGCAACCTCGGGTTGACAGCCGATCTGCTGATCTACGATTTCGGGCGCACGCAACTGGGGGTGCAGGCCGCGCGCGAGACCGTGCTGGCCACCCGCGAGGCGCTGGTCGGGCTGGAGCAGCAGGTGCTGCTGACCGGGGTGCAGGCGTTTTTCAACGTCCGCAGCGCGGTCGAGTTCGTGGCGCTGGGCGAATCGAACGTGCGCCTGCTGGAGGAAGAGCTGCGCGCCTCGCAGGACCGCTTTTCGGTGGGCGAGGTGACGCGCACCGACGTCGCGCTGTCCGAGGCGCGGCTGGCGGCGGCGCGCGCCGATCTGGCGGCGGCGCGCGGCGATCTCGATGTCGCGCGCGAGGCCTACAAGGTCGCGACCGGCCGCTTTCCCGGCACGCTGACCGGCCCGACGCCGATGCCGCGCCTGGCCGACACGCTGGCCGAGGCGCGGGCGCTGGCGGCGCGCAACCATCCCTCGGTCAAGCAGGCGCAGCGGCAGGTGACGGTGGCGGGGCTCAACAAGGCCCGCGCGGCGGCGGCCACGCGGGGCACGCTCTCGGCCGGGGCGCGGCTGTCGGTGAACGAGGAGTTCGACGATTCGTCGTCGCTGTCGCTGAGCTTCTCGCAGCCGATCTACCAGGGCGGGCGGCTGTCGGCGCTGTTCCGCCAGGCGCTGGCGCGCGAAGAGGCCAGCCGCGCCGCGCTGCTGCAAGCGGTGCGGATCGTCGAGAACGAGGTCGGCCGCGCGTGGTCGAACTTCGAGGTCGGGCGTATCCGGATCTCGGCCGCCGGCCAGCAGATCGAGGCGGCGCGGATCGCCTTCGCGGGCGCGCGCGAGGAAGCGACGCTGGGCGCGCGCACCACGCTCGACGTGCTCGATGCGGAGCAGGAACTGCTCAACGCGCAGGCGACGAGGATCGCGGCCGTGAACGCCGAAAGCATCGCCGCCTACACGCTGCTGGCGTCGATGGGGCTGCTGACGGTCGAACAGCTCAATCTCGGCATCCCGACCTACGATCCGGAGGCCTATTACAACGCCGTTCAGAACGCGCCGGCAACCTCGGTGCAGGGCGAGCGGCTTGACCGCGTGATGCGCGCGCTGGGGCGCGAGCCGGCGAACTGACACAATCTGTTGTGGCTTTGGGGCGAAGCCGCTACCATAACGACACCAACGAGCAGGTGCGCCCATGTCCGATCCGCAGACCAACCTCGATATCGAGGACGTCTTGTCGTCGATCCGAAGGCTGGTGTCCGAGCATCCGCCGCTCGAGACCCGGCGCACAGGACGGCCCCGGCTGATCCTGACGCCCGACATCCGCGTGGACGTCAACCCGCCGGCGCCCGTCCCCGAACCGCAGCCCGAACCGGCCGCCGACGATCGCGCCGGAAGCGCGCGCGAGGCGGTGGTGGAGACGGCCGCGGCCGAACCCGCCCGGGAGGGCGGCCCGCTCGAGCCGACGCTGGAGGAGCGCATCGCCGAGCTTGAGCATGCCATCGCCGCCACCGCCGGCGTGTGGGAGCCCGACAGCGGCGACGACGGCTTCGACACGGTCGAGGTGGACGCCGTCGCGGCGCTGGCCGCCGCCCGCAACGGCGGCGCCGACGCGGCCGGGGAAGACGTGGTCGAGCACGAACCGGCGGCGGAAGCGCCCGCCGCAAGCGTCGATGCGCCGTTGCTGGACGACGACGAGGCGATTCTCGACGAGGAGATGTTGCGCGATCTGGTGGCCGAGTTCGTCCGCCAGGAGCTTCAGGGCGCGCTGGGCGAGCGCATCACCCGAAACGTGCGCAAGCTGGTGCGCGCCGAGATCCAGCGCGCGCTGGCCGCGCGCGAGTTCGACTGACAGTCATCCACTGATACCAACGGCCTTAGCTTTTGACCGTTTTGGCGTATTCTCGGGTGGTGATCGAGCGCACGGTGGCGCTGTCGTTGGCGAAGAAGTTCCAGGCGTCGCAGCATCGTGCCACGATGTCCTCGTAGGTTTCGAACACGGAGATGGAGAGGCGGTTGGCGCGGAGGTAGGCC
>Ga0209347_1001508_pt1 | contig 37114 bp, 22 predicted proteins | sample AutmiccommuBRH23_FD_187382 | JGI IMG/M metagenome (GOLD analysis project Ga0209347, IMG submission 187382) | Deep subsurface microbial communities from Mt. Terri, Switzerland - Autotrophic microbial communities BRH/23 (SPAdes) (version 2) | ecosystem: Environmental > Aquatic > Deep subsurface >... | reverse complement strand
CCCGTACACCATCGAGCGGGTGGACAAACTGATTACCACGGGGTCGGCGACCTACGGCAAGGATTATCCCCCTGCGGATCAGACGCAGGATATCAATTACATGGCTGCCGGCTGGGCGTACCGTCACAAGGGCAGGTGACCGAATCGCGGCCGGCGGAGAATGCCTGACAGACGCTCACGGAGAGGGCAAATCGCAAAGGAATGCCTGGGTTGGATGGGTTTCCACGTAGATTTTGTGGATGGTCTATAGAAGGAAAAGGAGAGCACGATGAAAAAGACAACGGTGTTGGTGTTCTTGTGTCTGTCGGTCGGCCTCGGCACAGCGCAGGCCCAGTTGAAGATCGACTTCAACCAGATGAACGGTGCCGTGGAGGCCGGCTACCAGGGGTACTTTGCCACCGACAAATCGGCGGCGACGTACACGGCCCAGAGCTATGCCGCCTTCGGGACCACGGTAACGATTCAGCCAACCTGGGCTCTCGGTGTCAACGCCGCGGCCATCCGGATGATCGACCGCGGCGTCACCGATGTCATCGAGGCGCCGAGTCTCATGCGGGACTGGATCGGCACCGACACGCGGCAACCGGGTGATCCGATGACCCTGACCATCAAGGGACTGCCTGCGGGCACCTACGAGTGGGTTTCCTACCACCACGATCGCAACGATCAGACGGGCATCTTCCAGGTGACGGTCACCGACATGATGGGTTCCAAAACGGTCCCGGACATCGACATCTCCAACGGCACGAATGTCGCACTCGCCGACGTCACGAAGTTTACGGCCACGATCGTCTCCGATGGGCAGGGGGATGTCACTCTGGTGTTTGACCAGACTTCGGCCAGCAGTGTCGTCGCCAATGCGATTTTCCTGATGAACGGCTTCGATCTGACGGCCGTCGATACCGGTATGGCCCTGGCCCCGTCGCCTGCCGCCGGACAGACCGATGTCCCCCGAGACGGCACAGTTCTGTCGTGGGTGGCGAATCCCGAGGCCGTCGCTCACGACGTATATCTGGGCATCGACAAGGAGGCCATTGAAGAGGCGACGACCGCCGACGCGGTCTACGCAGGCCGCCAGGATGCGACCAGCTTCGACCCGGGTCGCCTGGAGTTCGACCAAGTCTACTACTGGCGGGTGGATGAGGTCCTGGCCGGCGACGCGGTCACCAAAGGCTATGTTTGGAGCTTCACCGTCGAGCCGCTCAGCATTACCCTGCCCGGCGAGAGCATCCTGGCCACCGCCTCCAGCGCCAACAGCGCCGGCGAAGGGCCTGAGAAGACCATCGACGGTTCGGGTTTGACCGACGGGCTCCACTCCGTGGAGACGACGGACATGTGGCTCAGCGCCTCCACCGATGCGGGCCCGGTCTTGATTCAGTATCAGTTCGACAAGCTCTACAAACTCCATCAGATGCTCGTATGGAATCACAACACCGGTATCGAGATGCTCGTCGGAGTGGGCAGCAAGGCCGTGACGATCGAGTACTCGACCGACGGCCTTGACTGGACGGCGCTTGACACCACCGGCGAGTTCACCCAAGCGCTTGGCGAGAAGGGCTACGCTGCGGATACGACGGTCGACTTCGGCGACGCCGTGGCGCAATACGTCCGGATGACGATCGCCAGCAACTGGGGCGGCGTTCTCGCACAATACGGCCTGAGCGAAGTCCGCTTCATGGTGATTCCCGTGTCGGCCCGCCAGCCCGAGCCGGCCGCCGATGCCACGGGCGTGGACCCGCGGTCCATCCTGAGCTGGCGCCCGGGCCGAGATGCCGCCACGCACAGCGTCTATCTGAGCACCGACGTCAATGAGGTAATCAGCGGAAATGCCCTGGTCGGCACGGTTGCCGAACCTCAGTTCGATGCCGGCAGTCTGCTGGCCCTGGGCAGGACCTACTACTGGAAGGTCAACGAGGTCAACGACGCCGAGGAGCAGGCCGCCTGGGAAGGCGAGGTCTGGAGTTTCTCCACCACCGCGTTCCTCCCGGTGGATGACATGGAAGGCTACAACGACGCCGAAGAGCAAGGTACGCGCATCTACGAGACGTGGGTGGATGGCTGGGATGTTCCCGCCAATGGCTCGCAGGTCGGGCACAAGGAGACCCCGTTCGCGGAGTTGACGACCTTCCGCGGCGGCACTCAGTCCATGCCGTTCTATTTTGACAGCAGCGAGGCCGCCTACTCCGAGGCCACGCGCGGATTTGAGGATCCCCAGGACTGGACCCAGTACGGCGTCAAGGGCCTGGTGCTGTGGTTCTACGGCGACCCGACCAACACCCCGGGGCAGATGTACGTGAAGATCAACGGCAAGAAGGTGGCCTACGATGGCGATGCCGACAACGTCCAGCGAAAGCCCTGGCAGATGTGGTACATCGATCTGGGCAGTTTCACCGGCGTCAACCTCAAGAAGGTTACCGAGTTGACGATCGGCCTGGAAGGCGGCCAGGGTCTCCTGTTCATCGATGACATCGGGTTGTCTCCGCTGGATCGGCAGTTAATCACGCCCGTCAAACCCGACGCGGCGAATCTGGTGGCCCATTACGCGTTCGAGGGAAACGTCAACGATGCCACTGGGAAACTCCACGGCACGGTCGGTGGCGCACCTACGTATGTCCCCGGCAAGGTCGGCCAGGCGATCCACCTCGACGGCGCGCGTGATTACGTCCTGGTTGTGAGTCCCCTCGATTTGCCCGTGTACACGGCGGCCCTGTGGTTCCAGGTGGAAGGAGGCACGAGCATCAGAGATCTGATCTCGATCTTCAATGATGCTTCTCTGCATGGTGTCCTACTGGAAGTCACATCCACCGGCGGACTGCGATTCCTGCATCGGGCTATAGTGGGCTCCACGGGAGGAGACGTTGACATCCGCAATAACGCCAAGTTGGATGACGCCGCGTGGTACCACACGGCGATAGTCAAATCGGCCGATAGTGCGACGTTGTACATCAACGGCGAGCGGGCGGGCTCCGCAGCGAGCACGACCCAATTCGATCAAGCTCTGACGAAGATTGCTTTGGGTATGCTCAAGACCATGCCAGGGACCAACGATCCAATCCCTCCGTCGGATGCACGTTTCTTCGCTGGCGCCATGGACGAGGTCTATCTCTATGGTCGAGTCCTCTCAGACGCCGAGATCGCAGGGCTCGCCGGACGGACCAAGCCGTTCGATAAGCCGTAAGATCGCGGATGTGAGATCCGCTCGATCGCGTAGAAATCTACGGGGCTCATGTCCGTGCGGCATGGGCCCCGTTGTTTTGCACAGGCGGGATGGTTACGAAATGAATATGAAAACGATTGTGATCCTGCTGTCCCTGGCGTTCTCGCCGACGGTTTCCGCGGCCTCGCTCAAGATCGACTTCACGCCCACGAGCGGCCTCGTGGAGGCGGGCTGGCAGGGGTACTATGCCGATAACGAGTCTGCCGGCACATTCACGGCCCAGAGTTACGCTGCCTTCGGAACGACGGTCACGGTGACGCCGGCCTGGACCAACAATCCGGCCCAAGGGGCCAGGCAGATGATCGCCAGATCGACGGGCTCGGCCCTTGTCGACTGGATCGGCACCGATGCCCGCGTGACGAAAGCCGACCCCCTGGTGCTGTTCATCAGTGGTCTCCCGGCGGGCAGCTACTCCTGGACGTCCTATCATCACGACCCCGACGATCAGACGGGCCTCTTCGATGTGATCGTCGCGGACGCCGGGGGCCTCAAGACCGCCAAGGGCATCGACATCTCCAACGGCGACATCCCCATCGAGGCGATGACGACGTTCCAAACGACAATCGTCTCCGACGGATTGCACGCGGTAGCCCTCTCGTTCGACAATCAGCCGTCCGGGACCGTCTCGGAGTCTTTCTTTGTGATGAATGCTTTCGTGCTGTCGGACCCGAATGGCGAGGAGGAGGTGCCGCCGGTGGTCGAGGGGCCCGACGTCTCCTCCGTCGTGATCAACGAGTTCGTCGCCTCCAATCGCAGCAGTCACCTGGATGGAGACGGAGACGCCTCCGACTGGATCGAACTGTACAATAGCACCTCCAGGACCGTCTCGCTGGATGGCTGGTCTCTGACCGACGACCCGAACAACCTCGCAAAATGGCTCTTTCCTTTGGGCACCCGGCTGCCTGGCGGTGGATACCTGATCGTCTTTGCGTCGGGACGTCCCGAAGCGGACGGTGTGGACAAAGGGGGACATCTCCACGCCAATTTCTCCCTCGACAAGGAGGGCGAGTACCTGGCCCTGGTCGGGCCCGACGGTGCCGTGGTCCACGAGTATGCGCCGGCGTTCCCGCCCCAGCAGACGGATATCTCCTACGGTTTGTGGGGAGGCGCCCCGTGCTACCTCTCGCCGCCGACTCCGGGCAAAGCCAACGAGCGCGGCTTCGCCGGGCTTGTCGGCGAGACACTGCACAGCCACGAGCGGGGGTTCTACGATGAGCCGTTCGATCTGTGGATTCTCTGCGACACGCCGGGCGCCGTCATTCGCTACACGCTCGATGGATCGGAGCCGACGGTCCAGCGCGGCCTGGTGTACAACCCCGCGGTGCCGGTCCGCATCGCAACGACGACCCACGTGCGATCCGCCGCCTTCAAGACCAGTTGGAAGCCGGCGGCCGTCAGCACGCACAGCTACATCTTCGTCGATGACGTCGCCCTTCAGGGCGCCAATCCACTCGGTTGGCCGAGCGACTGGGGCTATGATGGCGATGCCGGCGGTATCGTCCCGGCCGACTATGAAATGGACCCCCGCGTAGTCAATAGTACGCTGCCCGGCTACTCGATTCGCGAGGCTCTTCTGGACATCCCCACGGTGTCGATCTCCATGGCATCGGACGACTTCATCAGCGACGCCACAGGGATCTACGCCAATCCGCAGGGGCGATGGGAACGCAAGTGTTCAATCGAATACATCCTGCCCGATGGCACCGATGGTTTCCAGCACGACTGCAAGATCGAGGTCCACGGCAATGCCAGCCGGCGGCCCGCGCGGATGCAGAAACACTCGCTCCGCCTGACCTTCACCAGCGAGTACGGCCCGGCGAAATTGAGATACCCGCTCTTTGCGGCATCGACCGTCGACAAATTCAACCAACTCGTCTTGCGGGCCAGCTTCACCGATTCGTGGGCGCTTGTTTCCTGGGCGCCCGACCGCTATCGCCCCAACGACTCCCAGTACATCCGAGACGTCTGGATGAAGGAAAGCCTCCGCGATATGGGCCAGCCGTCCAGCTACGGCAGCTTCGTCCACCTGTACGTCAACGGCCTGTATTTTGGCATCCACAACCTCACGGAGCGCGTCGGAGCGGATTTCTTCGCCGACCATCTCGGCGGCGAGCCTGAAGACTGGGAGATCAACGAAGACCTTTCCGGCGGCGGCGCCCGCTGGAACGCCATGATGGCCGTCAATCCCTCGACGTTCACGGGATACGCGCAGATCCGCGGCTACCTGGACGTGGAGAACTTCGCCGACTACATGCTGCTGCACTTCTATGCGGACTCCGAGGACTGGCCCCACCACAACGGCTATGCCGCCGCCAACGTCCGCAGCGGCGACGGCAGGTTCCGCTTCTTTGTCTGGGATCAGGAGATCGTCCTCGACTACCACGGCCGGGCCGCCTCCCGCATCGACAACTCGAGCGGGGCCGGCGGCGTCTTTCAGAAATTGCGGACCAGCGAGGAGTTCCGTCTGCTGTTTGCGGACCGGGTCTACAAGCACTGCTTCAACGACGGCGCCCTGAGCGTCACCGCGTCCCAGGACCGCTACCGCTGGATTGCCAATTGGATCGACAAGGCCATCGTCGCCGAGTCCGCCCGCTGGGGCGATGTCCAGATGAGCACGCCGTACGGCAATACGATCCAGCAACCGATCCCGGCAACCGACGTCAACCACAACCACTACCCGCCTGCGCCGCACGGACCCGATTACTACTTCACCCGCGAGGATTCTTGGGTCGTCGAGCGCGACAACGTCATCAACAATTACATCCCCGCGATCCACAACCCGGCCAACTCCTACGCCCTGATCAGTCTGTTGCGGGCCAAGAAGCTCTATCCGACCGTCGATCCTCCTGAGTTCCATGTCGATGGAACGCAACAGCACGGTGGTAGCGTCTCACCCGGCGGTATGCTCAGCATGACCAATCCGAACGCCAAAGGAACGATCTACTACACGCTTGATGGCAGCGACCCGCGGATTCACGGGAGCGGCTCTCCGCAGACTACCGAGAACGCCCTTGTCGGCGAGGAGGCGGCCAAACGCGTTCTCATCCCCAAGAACGATATCGGCCATGCGTGGCGGGGCGGCGAGCCCTACGACGATTCGGGCTGGATCAGCGGCGCCGGCGGCGTTGGGTTTGAGAGAAGCACGGGCTACGAGCCGTTCTTTGCCATCGACGTCACAAGCCAGATGTACAATGTGAACACCAGTTGCTACCTCCGCATCCCGTTCACCCTCACCGCGGAGAGCCTGCGCGATCTGGCGGGCCTCGTTCTGAAGGTGCGGTACGACGATGGCTTCGTCGCTTACCTCAATGGTGTCGAGATAGCCCGGGCCCTGTTCACCGGAACGCCCCAATGGAATTCGGCCGCCACGGGCAGCCACTCCGACATCGACGCCATATCATTCGTCGATTTCGACATCTCTGCCCAACTCGATCTACTCCGGCAGGGCGGCAACATGCTGGCCATCCACGCCATGAACCAGACATCGGCAAGTTCCGACTTCCTGATTTCGGCAAAGCTCGTCGCCACGGGGAATGGCCTCGGGAGCGATCCAGCCGTCGCACCCGCCGCGGCTCGATACGCCGGCCCCATCGCTCTGACCGAAAACACGCGCGTCAAAGCCCGCATCCTGGACAACGGCCAATGGAGCGCCGTGAGCGAGGCGACGTACACGATCGATCAACGATCGGATCGATGACCGCGTGGGTTGAGAACCCACCCGACTACTGCGGCCACGCACGACTTCCTTCTCGGGCATCACAGGAGGAGGTTCACGCCAAGTGACCGCATCCCCCACGAAACGGAATCGCAAACCACAGGTCGCCGGCCGGAAAAGAACCTTCAAATTGTCCGGGGTCTACGGTACCATGAAGGTCCTTTGAAGACTGCCGTGCGTAGTATCTACGCGACCTTCAGCACAGAGAAAGGAGAATGGTTATGAGCGCGACTGCGAGAGCGTGGCGGATTGCGGCTGTGGGATTGGCGGTTGTGGCGATTGGTGTGGCAGCCGCACAGAGTCAGGAGACAGAGGCGCAAGACCGGAAGCAGCCGGAGCAGGACGTCATCACGACCGAAACCGGGGACCTGAAGATCACCTTCATCGGGCACGGAACGCTGATGTTCCGATACCAGGGCAAGGTCATCCACGTCGATCCCGTGGGCCGGGAAGGGGATTACTCGAAGATGCCCAAGGCGGACGTTGTTCTGATCACGCACGAGCATGGCGACCACCTGGACCCCAAGGCCCTGGCCATGGTCCGTACGGACCAGACGACCGTCCTGCTGACCAAAGCCTGCGCCGACAAGGTCCCCGGCGGCACGATCATCATGAACGGCGAAACCGTGATCGCTCACAGTCTCAAGATCGTGGCCGTGCCCGCCTATAACATCATGCACAAGAGGCCTGACGGCCAGGCGTTCCATCCCAAGGGCAGCGGCAACGGCTATGTGATCGACTTCGACAAGACCCGCGTCTACGTGGCGGGCGACACGGAGAACATCCCCGAGATGGCGCAGCTCAAGAAGATCGACGTCGCCTTCTTGCCGATGAATCTGCCCTACACGATGACGCCGGAGATGGTGGCCGACGCCGCCAAGGTGTTCGAGCCGCGGGTTCTTTATCCGTATCACTACGGACAGACAGACCCCAATACGCTGGTCAATCTGCTGAAGGATTCGAAGACCGAGGTCCGCGTCCGCAAGATGAAGTAACCGCCTTCGGCGGCCGTACCCAGGAGCATGGCATCGATGGATCAAGAGAACACCGTCCGACGGCCCGAGCCGTTCATTCGCAAGGGCACCCTGATTATGATGGGCGTGGCCGGCTGCATCGCCTTGGCGTGTTTTGTCGCCGTGACGGTTCTGCCGGCGCCGAAAGGCCCTTTGTTCAAGGACCCGCTCCGGAGCTTTGTCACGGGCCTGGGCGTGCTGGCCGTCGCGTATCCGCTGGCCGTGCTGGGGCGGGCGATCCAGAGGAAGTCCGCCGCTTCACCCTATTTCGAAGGGGCGTTTATCGCGGGGGCGATCAACCTGGCGGCTCTCGTGTGCGGTGGCGTGGGTCTGGCCTGCGTCGGCTTTGGCGTCTACGACTTGATCCTGTGGCTGATCAAGCGGCCCCGATGACAATTCGCGTGAAGGAACATGCATGGATCGCAGAGAATTCCTGGGGATGTCGGCAACCGCCGGGGCGTATGCCGTGCTGGGGACGCCCTGGCAGACTGCGGCCGGAGCAGGGGAGCCCGAGCCGTGGTTCGATAGGCCGATGCGGTGGGCGCAACTGGTCCTGGTTGAGAACGACCCGGGCCGATTCGATCCAGACTTCTGGCTGGACTACTTCAGACGCATCCACGCCGACGCCGCCTGCCTCAGCGCGGGGGGCATCGTCGCCTACTATCCCACGAAGGTTCCGCTGCACCATCGCAGCGCCTGGCTGGGCGAGTCCGACCCATTCGGCTATCTCGTGCAGGGGTGTCGCAAAATGGGCATGGCGGTCATCGCTCGCACCGACCCGCACGCCGCATGGGAGAACGCGAAGGAGGCCCATCCGGATTGGATCGCCGTCGATGCCCAAGGCCGGCCGCGACGCCACTGGGCAAACCCCGAGATGTGGGTCACCTGCGCCCTGGGCCCGTACAACTTCGAGTTCATGACCGAGGTTCACAAGGAGATCATGGATCTGTACGGCCTCGACGGCATCTTCTCGAATCGTTGGGCGGGCCACGGGACCTGCTACTGCGAGCACTGCGTGAGGAACTTCAAGGCGTTCTCCGGGATGGACCTGCCTCGCACGAGCAGCCGGAGCGATCCTGCCTATCGCAAGTACGCCCAGTGGCAGATGGAGCGGCTCCGGGAGTTGTGGTTCCTCTGGGACCGGACGATCCGCGCGGTCAAGCCCGGCTCGCGGTACATCCCCAACGGCTTTCCGGACAACGTCGTGACGGGCAAGCTCTCGGACATTTTCTTCACCGACCACCAGGGTCGAAGCGGCGTGATCCCGCCGTGGTCCAACGGCAAGCGGGCGAAGGAGCTTCGCGCCACGATGGGCATGAAGCCGCTCGGCGGTATCTTCAGCGTCGGCCTGGAGGAAGCCTACCGCTGGAAGGACTCCGTGCAGAGCGAGGCGGAGATCCGGGTCTGGGTGGCCGAGGGGACCGCCAACAACATGCGGCCGTGGTTCGCAAAGTTCTCCGGCGTGATCTACGACCGCCGCTGGCTCGACGTGGTCGAGAAGGTCTATGGCTGGCACCATCGCTGCGAGCGGTACCTGAGAAACACGGCGTCGTTGGCCCGGGTGGCGATGGTCTATTCGGAGCAGACCGAGCGGTACTACGGTGGCCGGAAATGGCAGGAGCGAAGCGGCGGCCACGAACTCGGGATGTATCACGCCCTGATCGAGGCGCGAGTCCCATTCGAGATGGTCAACGACCGGTTGCTCGATGCTGAGCACTTGGCGCCCTTCAAGCTGCTGATCCTGCCGAATATCGCAGCCCTCTCGGATGCCCAGTGCGACCAGCTCAGGCAGTTCGTCGGTCGCGGCGGGAGCCTGCTGGCTACGTTCGAGACCTCGCTGTACGATGAGCAGGGGGAGCGGCGAAAGGATTTCGGCCTGGCCGATCTGTTCGGAGTCACCGCCGGCGAGCGGGTGGAAGGGCCGATGAAGAATTCGTACCTGAGACTGGCAAGCGATCCCGCAACCGGCAAATTCCATCCGGTTCTCGATGGCCTGAAAGACGCCTATCGCATCATCAACGGAGTCTGGCGGCTGGACGTCAAGCCGCAGGCGGATTTTCCGTCTCCCGTGACCCTGATCCCCAGCTACCCGGACCTCCCGATGGAGCACGTCTACCCGCGTACGCCGGAGACGGGTATTCGCGAGTTGTACCTCCGCGAGATGGGCGAGAGCCGAATCGGGTATCTTCCGTGGGACATCGACCGCACGTTCTGGGAGATTATGAACGTCGATCACGGCAGACTCCTGCGAAACGTCATCCGGTGGGCGACGAACGAGGAGCCGGTCGTGCAGGTGACGGGTCGCGGCGTCCTGGATGTCATGGCCTGGCGGCAGAAGGACTCCCTCACGGTGCATCTGGTCAATCTGACCAACCCCATGATGATGAAGGGGCCGTTCCGGGAGCTGATTCCCATCGACAGACAGGAGGTCCGCATTCGCCTGCCGAAAGGGGCAAAGATGGACAGACCCCGCCTGCTGGTCAGCGACGTCGCCCCTGAGCACCAGGCTGCGGACGGAATCCTCACGGTCATCGTGCCTTCGATCCTCGATCATGAGGTCATCGCGGTGGATCTATCCGCATGATCGGCGGCAGCGATGTTCAGGACGTCGATTCGCCGTAGCATGGGCATCTTGCCCATGAGTCGCAGGGCCATCCTGGCCCTGCCAAAGATATGTCTTATTCACGGGCAGGATGCCCGTGCTACGGGTCTTCCTCACGGGCAGGATGCCCGTGCTACTCGCCTTCCAGGCAGAAAGTCCCTTTCCTCATGATCGGTTCGCCATCGACATAGATGCTCGGGTTCTTGAGCACGCCGTCGACGTGGGCCTTGCTGTCCCACTGGGCTCCGGTCTTGGCCGGCAGCGAGCTGCCGAAGGCGATGTGGATGCCGGGGAACTTCTCGTCCTGGAGCAGGTTGTAGATCAGGTGCGTCAGGCCCGTGTTCGTTCCGATGGCGAACTCGCCCACGCGATAGCTGTTCTCGTCGGTCTCGAAGATGTATTGGGCGAACTCCTTGCGGAGCGCTTCGCTTTTGCACTGAAGGGTTGCCTTGTCCGCCCGGCCGTCTTTGACCTCGACGCGGATCGGCGTCTCTTCGAGCGAGGCATACCGCTCGGCGAAAAAGTCGCCGAGACAGCCGTCGATGACGACCGTGCCGTTGAGCGTCGCGGGCGAAGTGAACACTTCCCCGTCCGGCAGGTTCTTCCAGTGTCCCGGCATGATGTCGCCGTCGCTGATCGTCCACCTCAGGTCCGGGCTGAACTCGGCGGTGAAGTCGTTTCCCTTGTCGGTGACCACGCGGATCACCCGGGCGTTCTTGACCTTCTCATAGACCAGCCGGCTGATCCGCTGGATCTCCCTGTAGTCGCTGCACATGCCATCGGACATGATCTCGGGCGTGATCCCGATCATGTGGGCGTGCCGGAGTCTCGGATTGGCCTCGATGGCGTGCAGCATGTGCCGGCGGAAGGTCTGCAACTCGCCCTTGGCCCCCTGGGCGGCGTAGATACTGACCTCGGCGGCCGCCAGGGCCTCCTTCATCGCCTCCGGGAATTGGATCGGCCGCGTGCCGAAATCCTCCATGACAAAGAACCGCGCGGGCTTCCCGGTCCGGTGCTCGCAAGCCGTCCGCAGGGCCGAACCGATATCGAGTGTCTCCCTGTCGGTGATAACGACTATGTTCTCGTCTTTCTTCACTTTCAGACAGTTGTCGACGGCCTGTCTGACTCCTTCTTCCATCGTTCCCATATCCACCTCTCCTTGATCCTGCGGCACACCGCGTGCCGGCGCCCGTGCATTCTTCCCGCGACTCCGGCGGTTCTTCCATCCTACTGGCGCTCGTCGGCATTGGCAAAGGTTTCCACGCAGCCGCGTCCGCATTTCACGGACGCTGACGTTGCCAGTCGTAGATCGAGCGCACCGCGGGCTCGGGCCTTGGGGCCGTCGATAGCGGCAGGACCTGATTCCCTTCGTTGAGAGCCAATTGTCCCGGACCGGCGACGATGCGGCCGTTTCCGCCGTGGAGTTGATTCCCGATCGCCTCCACGCCCGTGCAGTCGGCGGTGGCCAGTTGGATCATCGGGGACTTGTTGTCCTTGAGGACGAAGACGTTGTCCCGGATGATGTGGTCGAAGCTGCTTGTCTTGGCGAAGACGCCCGGGCCGCTGTCGACGACGAAGCGGTTGTGCAGGATCAGCCAGTTCTCGTTCATGCCGCCCATCCAGAGGCCCGCTTTCGGCGAGCGGATGTCGCAGTTGTAGACGGCGTTTCGCGGGCCGTTAGGGCCGTGGGCCTTATCCTCCGGCGGCGAGGCCCACATGCCGTAGCCGTAGGCTCCGTGATTCTGGCTGGACTCCACGACGCACTGCTCCATGAGGTTCTCGTTCGTCCAGCCGGCGTGCCACTGGGCATCGCTCTCGTGAAAGACGCTCTTGCGAATCACGCAGCCGCTGGCGGCCCACTGGAAGAGCGGCGCGTGGCGGAACTTGAAGGTCTCGACGTTCTCCATCAGGCAGTCCCAGGAACTCTCCCAGCCGGCGTAGGCCGTGCCGCCACCGCCCTTGAACCAGGCGTCGTCGAAGGTGCAGTCGCGGATCTCGCACCACTTGGCCGACGAGCCGTAGACGGGGAATCGGCCGCACTTTGTGACCGTCACGCCGCGGGCCCAGCAGTCCCAGCCGTGGGAGAACAGCACGGTCGTGATCCAGAGGTTCTCCGTCTGCTCGATGGCGAGGTCCTCGACGCCGCAGCGCTGGATCGGGACGATCTTCCGCACGTAGGAACCGTCGATGACCGGGAACTCGATTCGCAGCGGCTGGTCGATCGTGATGGATCGGTCTGCGACGGCCGTGATGACGGTCGCACAGGTTCGATACGAGCCCCACAGGCAGGCGTTGCGGGTCAGCTCCTTCCAGCGGGTTGTCGCGGGACCATCGAGGAAGAGGCAGTCGCCGTTGCGCAGGCCGTCGGTGGTCTCCAGGTGCAGCTCGATGTCGCCTCGTTTGCCGTCCCTGGCGAGCTTGATTGTCCGGCCGACGGTTCCCTGTCCTGCGAACAGGATGGCCGCCCGCGAGTCGGGGACGAGCCGGCGATCCTCGAACCGGCGGTCCAGGACAATCGGGATCTCCGTCACGCGACGCGAGCCGCCCTGGTACTCGGCGATTCCTTTGAGCGTGTGCGGTCCGTCGGGTACTTCCCGGGCGATGTCGCGTCCGAACTTCGCGAAGGCAAAGCTGTTCCCGGAGTGCTGGCCTCGCGTCCAGGTGTCGATGATCGTGTCATCGATCATCAGGGTCATTGTCGCCAGGCCCATGGGTCTGGCGTGCATTTCGATTCGTGTCCCCGGGCCGACCGTGGCGTTTGCGGAGGGACTGTAGAACGCGACGCCCGGTTCCGGGATCGCATAGCGAAACACCAGACGGGTCCGTGACAGGCCCTGGCCCCGGATGACGACGTTGTCGTGGCGGATTGTCACGGGCCGGTCCAGGTAGTAGGTCCCTTCGCCGATCACAACCGCGCCGCCCGTTCGACCCGCCGTGTCGCAGGCTTTCTGCAGTGCGTCAGAGTCGTCGAAATCGTCGTTGGCCTTGGCCCCGAAGTCCTCGATTTTCGCGGCTTCCTTGACGGTCGGGATGCCGCCCTGGACGCCGCAGCGGGTCCAATTGGGGTAGACGATCCCTTCGGGCCCGACGACGTCCGCGGCGGTCAGACGGTCCGTCTGATCGGGGCGAATCTTGTATTGATGTGGCCAGGGAGTGTCCTCACCGGTCGTGCCGGCCAGGACTGTCCCCGTGCAGAATAGCAGCATCAGAAGAGATGATCGCATGTTCCCACCATCCTTTTCTGTTTGGTAGCATGGGCATCCTGCCCATGAGTCGCAGGGGCAGGATGCCCCTGCTGAAGACTGGTCTTATCCACGGGCGGGACGCCCGCGATACTCACGGGCAAGATGCCCGTGCTACTGTGTTTTGATCCGCAGGACTGTGAGCGAATTGCTCGGGAATTCATGGGTGAACTCTCTGCCTGCTGTGGTGATTCGGCTCTCTGCCGGCGAGACGCGCGTCGGTTCGTCCAGGCTGTTGTTGTCCGAGAGACTGGCGGACGTCAGGACCGTGACGGCGGCGTCCGGTTTGACGCTGTCCACGCCCCGCAAGGTCAGTTTCGCCGTGACGGGCTCGGCGCCAGTGTTGATCGCCTTGACGACCAGATCGCCACTGGCCTCATCACCGCCGGCGGTGGCGTAGAAGTGCTCCGTCGCGGGGGCGGTCTCATCGTGGATCAGCTTGCCGTCAAGATAGCAGCGGATTCGGTTACCCGCGAGTTCGACGCTGACGTCGTACCAGCGGCCGGCTTCAATGGAGCCTTGCACGTGGCGGCCGACGGGGCCTTGGTTGAGTTCGATGGCGTGCTCACGATTGCCCCAGCCGCCGACGTTCCACCAGTACTTGCTTTCGCCCTTGCGGCCGAAGACGACGATGAACCCCTCGGGGCCGCTGATCTTGCGGGCCTTGAGAGTCAGCGTGTAATCGGACCAACTCTCGTCGCCGAAGTAGCTCAGGCCCACGGCTTGCCTGCCCTGACGATAGGCTCCGTCCTCGACCGTCCATCGGCCGTCATCCTGTTTCCAGTCCGTGACGCCTTTGGAGAAGTCCGAGGCGTAGAGGACTTTGCCGTCTTTCTCCACGCGGATGTCCTTGAAATCCGCGGAGGTGTTCCACGTGCCGACTCCGATTGCCCCGGCGACCACCGGCGGCTTGACCGCTTCGAGCTTCACGTCGGTGCGGACGGTGTAGCTCGGTCGATTTGTGCCGAAGAGCTTCCAGAGATAGTAGGACACGGTGCCGAATACCCGCGTACCGTCGTGGTAGATCATGCCGTGCCAATCCCAGGTCCGGCCGTTGACGTGCGCCAGCAGCGGAGCGTAGGAAACCATCTGCACCGCGTCGGCGTTTCGCTCGCAGCCCATCAGGTATACGCCCTCGGCCAGCGCCGCCAGCAGGTTGCCCCGCAGGGGCCCGCCATCCTGCGAGGTCACGGCCACTTCGCCGAGATAGAGCGGAGCCTGATTGCGGTCGCGGTCGTCATATTCGTTGAAGCGGTTCAGGAACCACATGGGATTGTTGTAGTAGTGACGGTCGGCGATCTGGTAGAGATCCGGCGGCATGCGGTAGTAGGAGAGGTCCGCCAGGTAGGTCAGGTCCGGGTACTTGGCCTTCATCGCGTCGTAGATGAACCGGTAGCGTTCCTCGTAAGCCTTCTCGGCGTTTTCGTTGCCGATCTCGACGTACTGGAGCCCGAACGGCTCCGGGTGGCCCGCCTTGGCGCGGAACTCGCCCCAGTTGGAGTCGGCCGGACCGTTGGCGTACTCGACGAGGTCCAGGAAGTTGTCCCGCACCCAGTCCATCTCGTCCATCGGCACGTTCTCCAGTTGCCGGAAGATACACGTCTGGCCGCAGAAGCCCACCCACAAGGGCTCAGCGCCCAGGTCCTCGCAGAACTGGAAATACTCGTAGAGGCCCATGCCGTGCGTGAAGCGGTAGCTCCAGGGGCCCCAGCGTTCCTCGCGGTTCTCGACCGGGCCGACCGCGAGCTTCCAGTTGTAGGCTGTCTCGATCGTGCCGCCCTCGACGACGCAGCCGCCGGGGAAGCGGACGAAGCCGGGCTTGAGATCCGCGATCATCTGGGCGATGTCCGGCCGCAGGCCGTTGGTCCGGCCTTTCCAGGTCTCCGCGGGGAATAGCGACACGAAGTCCAGCCACAGTCTGCCCTTGGCCCCGGCCAGGATGACCAGTCGGGCCTTGGACTCCGTGGCCGATGCTGTAAGCGTGGCCTTGAACTGCTTCCAGTCGCCGCCGATGTTCTCGATGCGGACGCTGTCGGAGACTGCTTTGCCGCCGCTGTCCTCCAAATGGGCGGAAAGGGGGCCGGCGAATCCATTGCCGCCTCGCGCGTAGAGCGACAAACTGTACTTCTGGCCCTGTTTGATGCCGATGCCGAAAAAGCCGGTGTTCGCCACGCCGATGCGGCCGTCGGCGGGGTCTTCAATGTCCAGGCGAAGGCAGTAGCAGGATTGTGGCGTGATGCCGCCTTCATGCTGGAGGGACATGGTTCCCCTGGCGTTGCCCTCTTTGACCAGCGACCAGAAGGGCACGCCTTCGGTCGTGTACCCGAACTGGGCAAAGCCGGCGTCATAGCCCTTGGCGTCGAGCCAGCGGCCGTTGCGGAAGGTGAAGCCTTCAGGCGGGCGCGAGTCTTCGAAGCCGCGGTTGCGGATCAGCTCGGCGTACAGGCCGCCGTCTACGCCGTGGTTGATCTCCTCCAGGAAGATGCCGTACAGGCGGGGGTTGATCGCGGGACCTTTCTGTGACGCATCGATTGCGATGGTGGCCGTGCCCGCCTGGAGCGAGGCGGCCAGCAACAGGGTCAGCGTAACGGAAACGAGTTGTCGCGTGTTCATGTCGTCCTTCCTGTAGGGTGACCATTCTGACTTCGTGAGTGGGTGCCATGGCTACTCCTCGTAGCCATGCCCCGCTCGGATGCGTGGAAAGCATGCTTACGAGGCGTAAGCATGGCACCCAGATCACGGTTTCTGCCACGGCGATTCATGGTTCTGGCGTGGTCGGAGTGCCACGAGTCCTTACGGTGATTCTTATCATGTTCCATTTCGGTCCGGGGGCTCGACGCCGAGCAGGGTCCGGACGAAGAAATCCTCCATTCGCCGCTGGCCGTAGGCGCCGCCCATGCCGTGACCGCCGCCGGGGACGACGAGCAGGTCGAAATCCTTCCCCGCCTTGATCAGAGCGTCCACGAACCGCATCGTCGATTCCGGCGGGACGTTGTTGTCCATCTCGCCCACGATCAGGAACAGCTTGCCCTGGAGCCGGTGGGCGTTGTCGATGTTCGAACACTCGGAATAGCACGGCCCGACCGGGTAGCCCATCCACTGCTCGTTCCAGGAGGCTTTGTCCATGCGGTTGTCGTGACAGCCGCAGGAGGCCACGGCCGCCTGGTAGAACTCCGGATGGAACAGCACGGCCCCCGCGGCGTTCTGCCCGCCGGCGGAGTTCCCATACACGCCCACCCGGCTGATGTCGTACCAGGAATACTTCTTCGCCGCCGCCTGATGCCAGAGGATTCGGTCCGGGAACCCGGCATCCTTCAAGTTGTGCCAGCAGACGTCGTGGAAGGCCTTGGAACGGTTGGCCGTGCCCATGCCGTCCATCTGCACGACGACGAAGCCCAGGTCCGTGAGGGACTTGTACCGCGAGGTCGGGCTGAAGGTCTTGGGCACATAGGAGCTCTGCGGCCCGGAGTAAATGTACTCGATGATCGGGTACTTCCTGCTCGGGTCGAAGTCCTTTGGCCTGCAGAGGATACCCCACATGTCGGTCTTGCCGTCACGGCCCTTGGCGACGAACACCTCGGGGGCGGACCATCCCTTGGCGAGCAACTCGCTGATATCGGCTTTCTCCAGCGGGCAGACCAGCTTGCCGTCGGAGACTCGTCGCAGCTCGTGGATCGGTGCGGCATCCACGCGGCTGTAGGTGTCGATCAGATAGCGGTTGTCCGGGGAGTACTGGATCGAGTGGTTGCCGTTGCCCTCGGTCAGGGCGAGGAGTCCCGAGCCGTCGAAGTTGACGCGGTAGTAGTGGAGAAAGTACGGGTCCTGGTCGGCGTTCTTGCCACAGGCGTGGAACCAGATCTGGCGGGCATCCTCGTCGATCCGGTCGATGCCGCGGACGACCCACGGGCCCTTGGTGATCTGGTTGCGGATGCCCCCCTTGTCGGCGTCTACGAGGTACAGGTGCCGCCAGCCGTCCATCTCGGAGACGTAGACGATCTCGTCGCTCTTTTCCAGCCAGTTGACCAGCGAGAGCGCCAGGTTTTCCGTGTGGGCGGTCCAGATGAAGGTCTCAGTGTTCTCTTCGAGCACGGTGGAGACCTCGCCGGTGCGGGGCTTGACCTTGATGATCCGGAACCGCTGATGACCCCGGTCCTCCTGCTGATACGTGAAGAAGCTCCCGTCCCGGCTCCAATGCACCTGCGGCCTTTCCCATTCGTGCTCGAACCGTTCCACCTGAGGCTTGATCTGTTTGCCCGTGGCCACGTCGAAGAGGTTCAGTTCATAGTGCGGGAACTTGTCGCCGGGCAGGGTATAGGGACGGGTCTGGAGCACGGCCCGGCCGCCTTCGGGGGGCGACGACTGGACGAGATAGACTTCCTTGCGGTCGCCCGGCTCCACGCGCCAGGCGACCAATACGGTCGAATCGGGCGACCAGGCGAGCGAGCTATAGGCGTTGTCTTCGACGCCGTCCGTGCTGAGTTGGATCTCGTTGTTCGGGTCCTGCGAGCGGACGAACACGTTGTTGTCCCGGGTCTCGGCCGTCCACTTGCCGTTCGACGACTCGGGCGAGGAGCCGCGACGTCGCCCCTGGGGCATCTGCCCGCGACGTCCGCGCGTCCCGAAGGCCGAGGCTTCCTCGGTCGTGGCGATGGTCGCATCGCTCGGAGACACCTCGCAGGTCCCGAGGTCGCACTTCCACGTCTTGTCGGCCGCACGGAACAGGATCGCCTTGCCGTCTTCGACGAACTCGATGGTGGTAAACGGCAATCGGTTGGCCTGGCACTCGGTTCCTGTGGCCTTGGACAGGGCGGCGGCCAGTTTCTCGTGGTCGAAGGCGGGGCGTCGCGTTCCGCTTTCCGCATCGACCAGGATGAATTCCGTCGTCTCGTCGCTCAGATCGTTGCGATACCAGAAACGGTTATTCTCGGCGAACCAGTGGGGCGTGATCCGGCCCTTGTAGTAGCCTTCCACTCGACGGGACGACTGGTATCTCGACTGCGGAGACGTCTGCGCAGCGTCGACGGCCATCGCCGTTTGGAGGATTGCCAGAGACAGAATCGTCGTGATCCGTATTGTGCATGTTGTCACAGCCATCAGTCACCTCGATGCAGGGGATAGGAAGATGGTGCGTGGTACGCACCCGACGGGATTCATCGCTTGTACGGCCGGTATCGCCAATCGACTTTCGTTTCGTAGGCCATCGTCTCGTTGACGAGGGCGAACAGATCCGGGTCGTACTCCTTGAGCTTCTCGCGCGTGTCGATCTGGTGCGCGGCGTCGTTCGGCGCGTCGTCGTGTCCCAGGGCATCGAAGTAGGCCAGCACGCCTTCGGTCCAGTACGCGGCGCGATCTGCGATGGCGGCGGTGCCTTGCCATTTGCCGGCGGCTGTTGCCTTCTCGAAAAGCTCCTTGAGTTTGGCATCGAACCGCTCATCCAGGCGTTGAACGCGAAGCTCATACTGCTGCCAGACGCCTCGGGAGCGGTTCTCGAAATCCGGATCGACCGGCCGCGTGCCCGTCACCCGGTAGATCGCATCGGCGAAGACGCGGATCACCTGGTTGTCGCCGACGTACATGTCCCGGGGATCGGCCAGTACGTTCTCCTCGCCCACGACGAGCAGCTTCAACTCGGGCGTGTAGGTGAGATACCGCGACAGGGCATCGACGGACTTGGCGTCGCTGAGCTTTTTGTACTCGGGCAGGTCGTAGATATGCTCGTCCGGTCCCAGCACCACGAGCTTCACGCCGTCGGCCATAAGGGCCTTGAGGATATCGTGCCGATAGGCGAACATCCGGCGGATGGTTTCGTTGGCATGGAGCAGGGCTTCATTACTGGCCTGACGCCCGATCACCGTGAACTCGCGGGCCCAGGTGAACTTCGTATAGTATGGGTCGATATTGAATCGGGCCGGCGGGGCTGTGACGTTTGGCAACTCCTGGAGCCATTGGTATCGCCAATCCTGCTCGGGACTCAGATTGAACGTCGTTCGGCACAGCTCATAGCCCACCGGGTCATAGGCCTTGAGCTGTTCGCGATGGCCGATGGGCCCGTGGTTCCAGTTGTTGACGCGATTGCAGTCGAAATACGCCTGGGCGATTTCGCACCAGTACTCCGCCGAGTTGGAGCCGCAGTAGGTGTTGTGGTAGAGACCCTTGTCACAGGCGTTGCGGTAGGCGGCGTTCTTGCGGTCCCGCCAGGTCGGATCGATCCGCCCGAGCGTGCTGTCGATCGTGTGGCAGAACTCGTGGACGCCGATGCTCTCGTCGTCGTAGCGATCGAGGGGCAGGCTCAGGAGGTTCTCCTCGCCGAAGCTGGTGGGCAGGCCGCCCGTGCCGCGGACCCGCTCGTTCTGGAAATCCGGGTTGCGGCTGTTGCGGTACTCGGGCATGTCCGTGTAGACCTGATCCTTGCCGATGATGATCAGGTACATGCCCCGTTCGGCCATGGCCTGGAGGATGTCGGGCCGGCCCGCGAGCATGTGGGTGACGATCTCATAGGTCCGCTGCAGGGCCCGATCCGCGACCTCAGCCGACGCCGCGACGGGCAGGCCCTTGACATCGATGTGTTTCTTGTAGAACTGCCGGGCCGCGTCCCGGTCGTTCTCGCGGACCAGGTTGAAGAATGACTCCGGCGGGGCGGTCACCTTGGGGGCATCGGTTGTCGTGCCGGACTGGCCATGGGCCCAGCCGGCCAGGAGCAGAGTGGCCAGGGCCGTGATTGTGGTTCGTCTCATCGATTGGCTCTCCAAAACATGGCTTCGAATCGGACTGTGACACGGCCGTCGTGGACGGACGTCATCGCACTGTATCATCTTCTGCCCCGATCGGGAACAGTCTTCCGCCACGTTGTGACGGCCCCCGTGTCATGTAAGACGAGCCTCTCGCTTTCGTTATTTCACGATCCGCTCTCGTCGGCGAAGGAGGTGTCCAGGATGTGCCGGCAGTTGACGACCTTCTCCACCAGATCCAGAGGCAGATAGTAGTAGTGGTTCGAGGCCTCGAAACCGATCCGGGAATCTTCGCACGTCAGCGCAAAATGGCGTCTGGCGGTTTGTATTTCGTCCAGAAGGACCTTTCGGGCGGCTTCGATGCGTGTTTTGCGTTCGCTGTTCTGGAGGGAGCCGGAGAGCAGGGCGTTTCGGGCCATGATGAAGCGAATCTGGTTGGCGACGCTGCGGAAGTGCAGGCCGGCCGCCTCCGCGAGGGCCATGTCTTCGCGCAGATGGGCCAGTTGCGCAGATGTGGCTGTTTTGTCGCTCGCAGCACGCAGGGCCGTGAGTCCCTCCTCCCAGGCGGCGGCGATCTTCTCGAACTGGCCGGCCAGGACATCTGCCGGGTAGATCGCACGCCATCCTTCCAGATCGTCATAGGGGAAACCAACCATGGTCGAGCGGTATCCCGTCGGTTTGGCGTACAGGAGACTCGCGGGGCCGCACTGCATCGGACCGTTGTAGACGAACCCGCCATGGAAGGGGTACTCGGCGAACGCCGTGCTGAACCTGGACCACGCCGCGAGCACGTCCGGGCCGGCGTCAGAGCCATAGCGGGACTGAGCAACGCTTGCCAGCGCCTGCTCGGTGGTCGGGAGCGGGTCCGCTTCGAAGCACCGGGCCAACGCCAGGTTGGGTGAGGGATATCCGCCGACGCTCCAACTCATCATGAGCCCGTCGATACCGGTTTGTGCGAGATTGCTGTAGTGCTGGGCGACGAGATTCATGACGGGCAGATAGGGCACGGCCGAGAGTTCCCACGAGCAATTGGCCTGGGTCTTGGCGAGGGTTTTCAGCCCACGTTTCTTGGCCAGCTCCCAGTGCCTCTGGGCTCGGGGACCGGGACCCACAGCCGAGAGGGAGTACTCGCCGACGCCGCTGGGGACGCCGCCGCGGACGATGGGCTTGCCCCACTCGCTGACGCACATCAGGTAGACATCGTCGGGCAGGGCTTCGATGATCTGCGAGGCCCAGTCGGGCTTGCCCCATCCGGCGTCGGTGCCGTCGGGCCAGCCCCAGTCCCACACGATCACCTTGGCGCTCGGACTGCCCGCCCGGACGCCGGCGGCGATCGTCCGATTGACCTCGGCGATGACCTCTGGTCCCGAGCGCTTCGAGCAGCGAGGGCAGCCCGCCGCCGTCCGACTGTGGCTGTAACAATTCGTGAGATTCTCCGAGCCTGTGATCGTAAAGACGCCGCCGAGGTCGGGCACCTGCCTGAACACGTAAGTCAGGGATTCGGCGAGCCACTGCCTGACCTCCGGGGTCGAGGTACACAGCGTGAAATGGTCGCCTTCCTGAACGCCCCGAAGGTGCTCGCGACCCTCGAAGAACGAGGCCTCCATCGCTCGCGGCTCGTTCACGTAGAGGTAGATACTGATGCCGTACTTCCTGGCTCGTTCGACCAGGCGCCGCAGGCCGGCGATTCGCTGCTCGTAGCCATTATCCGGCTCCGGAAACAGGGCGCCCGGTGCGAGTTGACGCAGCACGACGTGCAGCCAGACGCCGTTGACGCCGAGATCGGAGAGCTGCCCGAGCAGCCCGTCGGGGTAGGGGTCCAGTTCCGGGGTGAGTAGCGGATCGCCGAAGAGGCCGCAATACGAGTAGAGGAATCGGATCTTCCGTGGCGAGAGCGTTCCGCTCTTGTCCTCCGTGGCAAGGGCATCGGCCGACAGACTCCGAAGAAAGTCGAATCGCCGCTTCCATGGCCTGGCGAATTCCTCCGCGAAACTCGATGAGACAATCGCCCTGATCTGCTCACATCGTTGGGTCGCCGCCTCGTTCGGCTCGGCGTATCGCAGGATCGGGCAGGAGGGCTTGAAGGAGCCGAGCTTGATCCAGAGGAAGTCGTCCTCCCGAAGCGCGAAGGCGAGCTTCTCGGCGTCCCAGCCGAGCAGTTCGAGCAGTTGTTCATAAGGCAGGATATGCCAGTTCCGCCGGATGATGGTGATGTACCCTCGCTGTTGATACTCGGCGGTAGGCATCCTGTGGTGCGGCAATCCCATGGAAAGCCCGACCGCGTGGACCTTCTCGGGCGTCGTGTCGAGCACCTCGGCCATCCGCTCCAGGGAGACCATCTCCCAGTTCCGCCAGACGAAGGCGTGCAGGCGGTCGGGGAAATGGTCGAACGCCACAGGCGGGCGAGGATCGGTCGCCGGCAACGGGCTCGCAACCGCGGGATAGACACCAATCAGAACAATCGCGACGATCCAAGCCGGTGCGATGGCCTTCCTGCATTCCATGTGTTCTCCTTGTGGGGCACTCCGGTCGGGCCCATAGCCAGGTCCACGAATAGTCATCCGCTGTTGTACGCCGTCATAGCGATGAATTCAAGCAACACCTCCCCAACAGAGGGGAATTCCCTGTGCGGCCTTCTGCCGCAACCGGAACCAATCCACCATCCTGCAACTCCAGATAAGGATTGGCTTGGCGGCCCGATCCTGGTACAATCGGGGTGTGGGTCGGCGGAGTGGGCAGGCTGATGGAACCAGTGTTTCGGGAGTGGGTTGCCATGCGAATCCGAAGAGCCTTTACACTCATCGAGTTGCTTGTCGTCATCTCCGTGATCGCCGTGCTGATGGCTATCCTGATGCCGGCCCTGATGCGGGCCAAGGAGCAGGGCAAACGGATGGTCTGCTGCAACCACGTCCGCTCCCTCGGAATGGCCAACACGCTCTATGCCGACGAATCCGATGGCTGGTATGTCCCGGTCATCGATCGGACTCTGGGCCAGGACTTCTACTGGCCCGCCAACCAGTTTTTCCGGAGATTGCTGGGCTACAAGGATAAGCAGGGTCCCACGGAGAGCACCTGGGACGCGCCGAAGGAATACCGCTGCCCGAGCGATCTGGTTGCCATGCAGGAACGCCAGGACACGCAGTACACTCAGTTCATAAGCTACGGCTGCAATATCACCGATTGGTACACCAGCGGCACCAACTGGATGACCATCCCCTATGTCGGCCACAAGAACACGAGCGTTATCGCCCCTGCGTCCGAGTTGTTCTTCACCGAGAGCAACGATTGGTGGCTCCACTGGAGAGGGGCGAATTACACGATCGGATGGGATGTCCTCGGCCACGACACGATTATGCCGTACAAGAACGTCGGCTGTGACGGCCCGGTCCTGTACCGCCATGCCGGGGGTGTGAACATCGCCTTCTTCGACGGCCACGTCGAGCACATGAAGAAAAATAAGGTCTGGAGCGAGGATGCCTGGAAGGGCGGCACACCGGGCATGTGGTCCACCTTCAAGAGGTATCCGCCAAGCGAGGCCGACAAGAAGCGGCTGCCTCGACCGTAGCGGGCATGAAAGGCCGGGATTCGCAAGTCAAAACCGATTTTCCAAGAGGCCGACAACGCCGTTGTTGTCCGGAAGAACGGACCGCCGAGGCGTGTGCGTTTCGTGACGCAGCCTTCTTTTTCGACACGGATTCACACGGATTTACACGGAGTCTCTTGTTGTGCAGAAGGCAACACCAAGAGACTCCTCCAATCCCTCCTCCAATCCGTGTCCATCCGTGTGAATCCGTGTCTGACAATCTCCGTCACTCACCGCCCCGGACGTAGGGATCGTGCTGCCGGCGAAAAACGCAAACTCTCATGGTCCCGACCGCGTCCCCGGTCGTGGGATGTTGTGCAGCTACAGAAGATCAGACCTCATCGGGGATTGTCCACGGCTTGCGGTAGGTCCGCTTGAGGTGCTTGTTGGCGTCCGGCGCGTCGATGAAGGTTTCGGTCTTGGGGTCCAGACGCAGCTTCTGATTGCCCACGAGACCCGAGACGTTGGCCATGTGACATAACAGGGCTGAATAGTGGCCTTGTTCCACGTCGGCGTTGGGTTTCTCCCGCGTGCGGATGCATCCGATGAAGTTGTCCTGGTGCGGCTTGTCGCCCTGACGGCCGTAGCGGGACTCGATCACCTTGCCGTCGGCGTCGAAGATCTGCCATCCGCCGCCGTGGCGGCCCAGGTACATGAAGCCCTTTGTCCCGAGGACCTCGATCCGCGTGGCGCAGAACGGCCAATCCGGAAATTGGTCCGAGTCGCGGACGCTCACCGGAATCTTCTTCATGTAGGGCGTCCAGAGGGCGGACTCGAAGACGAGCGTGAAATCGCCATATTCGTACAGGGCCATCTGCGTGTCCGGCATCGTTCGGCCGTCGCGCAGGGCTTTGAGGCCGCCTGTGCAGGCGATGGTGTCCGGGTAGGGCTTGTCGCCGAAGAGCATGCGTGCGAAGTCCAACTGGTGAATGGCGTCGCCGGCGATGGGGCCGCAACTGAATTCCCACTGGTTCAGCCACCATTGGCTCGGATTGTACGGCAGCTTGGGGGCGGGCCCGCACCACAGATCGTAATCGAACCCCTCCGGCACGGGCTGCTCCGTCCCCGGCTTTCGCGGCGTGTGCGACATCATGTTAAAGACTCGGATCATGTGGACGTCGCCGAGTTTGCCGCTTTGGATTTGCTCGACGGCTTCGATGGCGTAGGGGGCGCTTCGCGTCTGCATGCCGACCTGGACGACCCGCTTGTACTTGCGGGCCGTCTCGATCATCTTGCGTCCCTCCCAGACGTTGTGGGACAGCGGCTTCTCCGTGTAGACGTCCTTGCCGGCCTGGCAGGCCAGGATCGTGCCCAGCGCGTGCCAGTGGTCGGGAGTCGCGTTGATCATGGCGTCGACGTTCTTGTCGTCGAGGATGCGCCGGAAGTCCTGGGCCGTTTGCGGGGCCTTGCCCTGGGCCTTCTCGATGGCCTGTTTGGCGGGCCCGAGCCGTCTGCTGTCGGGGTCGCAAATCCAGGCAATCTCGACGTCCGGCCGGGCGGCGAACATCTGGGCCACCTGCCGACCCCGGCCTCCGGCGCCCATCAGGCCGATGACGACCTTGTCGCCGGCAGCCCGGCTCTGCCTCTGCGGCAGCACGGCGACCATGGTGGCCGTGCCCAATGAACCCTTCAAGAACGCTCTGCGATTAACCGATTCCATGTTGTCTCCTTAGTACTCTGCCCGGGTGCCACAGCGAAACTTCGTTTGGTTGTGCTCTTCGGATCTGACGGACTACCCAAGATCCACAGCCAAACAAGTTTGGCCGTGGCACCCGACCGGCAGCAGGGTCTGGTGATTGCGGTTCTTGTCTGTCATTACTTGCTCGGGCCCGACGGCCGCTTGTCCTCGACCTGTTGTTTCGTCTGAATCGTGTTGTCCTGCAAGTGCATCGGTCCCACGCGCTCCTCAATGAGGATTCCGACCGAGGGCTCTTCCCGTGTGTCCCGGATCGTGGTCCTTACGAACGTCAGATCGTTGACCTCGCCGCGAATGCGGATCTCCGGGCCGCCGTTGTTCTCGATGGTGTTTTCCTCGAACCGGTTGCGGTGGGGGGCCATGCCCAGCGTCTCGTTGCGGAAGAACAGGCCGTTCTGCTGGTTCAGCCGGGACGTGTTGCGCCGGAACAGATTGTCGGAGTCCTTGTGGCCGATGGAGATGCCGAATTGCCCGTTGGCCTCCAGGAGATTGTCCTCGAACAGGCCGTGACGAACCCGCCAGCACAGGAACAGGCCGTCGGTGCCGTTGCGGCGGGCGGTGCAGTTGCGGATCGTCGGCCGCTGCGAGCCACTGCCGGGGTGAAGGCCCAAGGCCGCGTTCTCCTCGGATACGCAGTCCACGACGGTGACATCGTTGGACTGCTGGAAGCTGATGCCGTCGCCATTGTAGTTTCGTACGACGCAGCCGCGGATGACCGTGCCGAACGCCCGGTAGAGAAAAATGCCTCCGCCCCGGCAGCCGTTGAGCGGGACGTTTTCTTGTTTGTTGCCGTCGATGACGAGGTCCTCGATTCGTACGCCCTCCGTATCGTACGCGCTGACAACCGGGAAGACGGTGGCGGCCTTGGCGTCATTCTGAACCATGCAATCGGCCATCAGGGATTTATCGATGGAGAAGGTGTTGCCGCTTCGGCCGGTGATGCGGGCGACGGTGGTATGGAAGCCGCCGGCTCCTTTGTCCCACACCGCCACGCCACAGCCCACGGCGAACCCGTTGGGGTCGGCCAGGGTGATCTGCTCCTCGCCGAAGTCGCCGTCGAGCGCCAGCGCAGAGACAGTCCCGGCCGCTTTCCTCAGGACGGTCTTGCCCTTGATCCCCCGAACGGTCACGTTCGAGCGAAGGTGCAGCGAGTCTCGCATCAGGTACTCGCCCTCGCCGATCTCAACGACGCCGCCCCCGAGGCCGGCGACGTAATCGACCGCCGCCTGCAGGACGCGGTTGTCCTGGCCGGTGAAGTCTGCATGATCTGTGCCCACCGTGATGCGAGGCCGTTCCGCCATCTCCGAGTGCATCGCCCGGGGCAACTGCCGTTCTTGCGGTTTGGGCGAAAAATCCAGCGTCGAGCCCGCCGCCCACGATGCGGATAGGGTAGTCAGAAGGATCGTCAGAACCGTGTGGACAGTCGTATGTGTCATTGCGGACCTCCTGAAGGGTCTCCTCGTGGCGAGGGCATCTTGCCCTTGCGTGTCGCGGGCATCCTGCCCGCGATTTGAGGGCGGGACGCCCGCGACACGGTTCCCTTGCTGCTGGCGATTATCAGACAATCTCGGGTCGTTGTCAATGTTGCGTGCCGCTTGACATTTCTCCCGGCTTGGGGTAGACGAGGCGGTGAACCGTATTTGGGAGATCATTCGGCCATGACGGATACATCGTGCCTTGATGAACGCGGACTGGAGGACTGGCTCAGCGAGCCTGCGGCGGCCACGCGCCAGATGCTGGCCCAAACCCCGGGCGATGTCGCGGTCCTCGGCGCCGGCGGCAAGATGGGTCCCACGCTGGCCATGATGGTCAAGAAGGCGGCTCCGGACAAGACCGTCTACGCCGTCTCCCGTTTTAGCGACCCGGCGGTTCGGGACCGGCTCGTGGAGCAGGGGATCGAGATCGTCGAGGCGGATCTCCTGGACGAATCCGCCTACGCGGGCCTGCCCGACGTGCCGAACGTCTTCTTCCTGGCGGGCATGAAGTTCGGGGCCGCGGGGAATCAGCCGCTCACGTGGGCGATGAACGCCTGCGTGCCGGCGCTCGTCGCCGGGCAGTACAATCGCGCGCGGATCGTGGCCCTTTCGACGGGCAACGTGTATCCGTTCGTCGATCCCCGCAACGGCGGGGCGACGGAGGACGATGCGCCGAGCCCCGTCGGCGAGTACGCCCAGTCCTGCCTCGCCCGCGAGCGGATCTTTCAGTACTTCTCCGGGCGTCACGGCACGCCCGTCACTCTTATCCGGCTCAACTACGCCAACGAGCCGCGGTACGGCATCCTCGTCGATCTGACGCGCAAGATCCTCCACGACGAGCCGATCGACGTGACGATGGGCTCGGTCAACCTGATCTGGCAGGGCGATGCGAACAACTGCATCATCCGCGCTCTCGGGATCGCCGAGGCGCCGCCGGCCATTCTGAATGTCACCGGCCCCGAGACGCTGAGCGTGCGCGATCTTGCGCAGCGCATCGGCCGACTGGTCAGGAAGGAGCCTCGATTCGTCTCCCAGGAGGCGCCGACCGCGCTGCTGTCCAACGCCTCGAAGTGCGTCGAGCGGTTCGGCCCTCCAGCGACGAGCCTCGACGAGATGATTCGTTCTATCGTAGCCTGGGTGGCGGCCGGCAAGCCGGTCCTGGGCAAACCCACAAAATACAACGTCCGTGACGGTCGCTTCTGACGTGGCGAGGGCATCTTGCCCTTGCGTGTCGCGGGCATCCTGCCCGCGGTTCGAGGGCAAGACGCCCTCGCCACGATGCACCTGGCGGGCGGTTTTGAGAGGATCTTCCATGATCGGGCCGAGCATATTCGAGAAGCTATGGCAAGGCTGCGTGATTCCCGCTCACCCGCTGGCTTTGACCCGTGAGAACAAGCTGGACGAGCGATGCCAGAGGGCCCTGACCCGCTACTACCTGGCGGCCGGAGCAGGGGGCTTGGCCGTGGGCGTCCACACGACCCAGTTCGCCATCCACGATCCCAAGGTGGGCTTGTATAGACCCGTGTTGGAGTTGGCGATCTCGACCGTCGAGGAGGCCGTCGCATCCCGAACGATCGAGCCGCCGATCCTGATCGCCGGCCTGCTGGGCGACACCGCACAGGCCGTGCGCGAGGCACAACTCGCGGTCGATCTGGGCTACCATCTGGGCCTGCTCTCCCTGACCGCCCTGCGCGGCAAGTCCGTCGACGACCTCATCGACCACGCCAAACGCGTGGCCGAGGTGATCCCGATCATGGGCTTCTACCTCCAGAGCACGATCAGCCGCATGACCCTGCCGAAGGAGTTCTGGTCCCGGCTCGTGCAGATCCCCAACGTGCGGGCGATCAAGATCGCGCCGTTCAACCGCTACCAGACGCTGGACGTCCTCGAGGCGGTCGCCCACTCCGGCCGCGCGGACCGCATCGCCCTCTACACCGGCAACGACGACAACATCCTGATCGACCTCGCAACGCGATTCACGTTCCGCACCCAACAGGGCGAGGTCCCGCTCCACCTCGCAGGCGGCCTCCTCGGCCAATGGGCCTGCTGGACCCAGCGCGCGGTCGAGCACCTGAGGGCGATCAAAGAAATCCGCAGGACCCGCGCACCGGTCCCGATGGACATCCTCACCCTGGCGGCCCAAATGACGCTCGCGAACAAGGCGATCTTCGACGCCGACAACGCCTTCGCCGGCTGTGTCCCCGGCATCTCCTACATTCTGCATTCCCAGGGCCTGATGCGTCACATCGGCACGCTCGACCCGGCCGAGCGGCTCTCCCCCGGCCAGACCGAGCAGATCGACCGGATCACCGAGATGTACTCGCACCTGACCGACGACGATTTCGTCGCGGCCAATCGAGACACCTGGCTCGCCCCGTGACCTTCCGAGAGGGGGACTCAACCGCAGAGGACCCAGCGCGGCCTGCGGCCGCAACCCAAGAGGGATTCACGCAGAGACGCAGTGACGCAGAGGAAGAACGAAGGAGGGGGGAGGCAGCAGCGCGGAGTGTCGGTCTCCACAGTGTTTTCTTCCCTCTTGTGTTCGTACCTTCTCTTCCCAGCGTCCCTGCGTGAGATAGAATCCTCCCTGCTTTCAGAACCTGCGTCCTCTGCGGTTGACTTCTTTTCACCGGTCGTAGTCCTCGGGGAAGTTCAGGTACGCGAACTCGCCGAGCAACTCCCATGCCTTGCGGTCCCGCGCCTTGGCCGCCTCGACCTCGTCGTCGAACAGACCCAGATAGTGCTGCTTCCCGTGACATGCGATTTCCGCTTTCCACTTATCGCCGAAGCGGGACACCCCGACGTAACACGATGAGCCCCGCCGGGAGCGCTTGTTCGACTGGTTCTGCTGCCACGTGCAGAATCGCAGGTTGTCGCGGTGGTCGTTCAGGCTGTCGCAGTCCTTGTGGTCCACGAACTGGCCTCTCCTGGCCTTCATGATCTGGCGGTGCATGTAGATGACCCGCCCCTTCTCCCGACGGGCCGCACAGATGTGCGGGCTCTTGCCGCTCGCATACCAGTTGTACTGGCTCAGTTCCTCGAAGTCACAGGGATCGACAAGGGCGAACATGCCATTGGACAGCGGTATGCGGCACTCGTCCTTCCTCTTCTTCCCCTTCGCCGCCGCGGGGCGACTCTGCCGTATCGCGGGCTTGGCCGCCGGCTTGGACTGCTTCGATGGCTTGCGTCGCCTGCGATAGTTCCGGCAGGTCCCGCCAGGCGAGACGCCGTTCATCTCGCCGTCGGCCTGGGCGCAGCGAAAGCAGATCAAGAGCCCTCGAAAATCGTGCAGGGCCAGCCTCAGCAACCGGCTCGTCGGCCGCCTCGCGTACATGCAAGTCTCACAACGTCGCACGTCCATTTCTCACCTCCTTTGGGCCCGGAGGGCCGTGGATGCGTAGAAGCGTGAAAGCGTAGAAGCGTTGGTCGACGCCGCACGCCGGGTGCCGCGACTGCTCGCTGCCGCCATCCGGCACCGCGTACATGGTACAATAACCAGTAGTCCGAGTCAATGCCAGAAACAACAAACATTCAGATTTCAGTATCCCGTAAACCCTTGTCCGGCAAGGGGTTGGGCCAGGGCGGTAGAAAAATGTGCCAGTGGAGCGACAAAGTGAGGGACATATCCAGAGATGTCCGCGGTTCTCAAGGGGTAATCTGTGAAATCTGCGAAATCTGTGGCAGATCTCTTCCCTCCGGATTCACGATGTAAGAATTGTTAGCCGCAGATTACGCAGATTTCGCAGATTGTAGGGTGGGTTCTCAACCCACGCGCTGCGGTTCTTGGTCGGACCCACGAAGCGAGGCGACAGCCATGCCACGGCAGATAAACCCAGCCCGGCCTTCGGCCGGAACCAAGAGCGTTTATCGGTGCGCCAGGCGAAGCTTGGGTAAGGAGGTGCAACATGATGTCATGAAGATAGACCTTACAGAGGAATCCGGCAGGTAGTCAATCCTGCCCGGCACAGTTGGCCGACCGTCGGAAGCGAGTCTTGCGTGGTCGCGGGGTGACCCGTGCTGCGAAACGTAGACAGCGAGTGGGCAGGCCGTGTGATAGAGCCCCGAAAGGCTTATATTTGTGGGAGCCGACGACGTCGTTAATTCGGAAGGCCACATCAGCGTACCGAGATCGGCCGGGTCCGCTGGTCCACCGGCGTCGAAGAGCGGGGCATGTTCACACCGGGGTTCCCCAGGAACCTGGGAAGCCCTGTCGTCTCCATGCGAAGAAGCCGGAAGGGGCCACCAGCAACGAAAACCCCCGGCCGGACCGTTCGGCCGTGCGAACGACCCGGAGAGACGAAACCGCTACGGCACGCATGGTACCGCCAAGCGAAGGAAACCAAGTGCGGCGGAAGGGACGTCAGGGAGTCGGAGCATCTGATAGTACCGATGAAGCAGGGGACTTTTCCACAGGACCCTGTGGAGGCAAGCGGATGCCGGATCGAGGAACTGTTCGAGGGAAACATGGCAAGGACATCGAACCTTGGAACCGTGTCAATGCGACAAGAACGGATAGCGACACTGGCCAGATCCGCAGCGAATCCTTGATTCGAGGAGGCGGATGTGGTAATCCCACAAGTCCGGATCTGTGGGGGGCCTGGGCGGGCAACCGCCCAGGCCTACCCTACCACTCTTTCGTCAGATCACGAGGCTCCGCCAGCATGTGGAATGGCCTTGAGCCACCAGAGCCCGGCTCCCGACGCATCCGCCTCGGAGATCCACAAGAGTGGAGAACCCGCACGGTCCTCCAAAACCCTCTCAAGCGTAAACGAAGGTCCGACCCCGGAAGTCCCCCTAACTGACGATGTAACCCCGCTTCTGTGCTCTTCCTGACAGTACTGACAATCCGATGATAAGCAGAGCGATGCTTCCCGGCGCAGGAACTGGGGTTGGATTGGGGACGGGGGGGGCTATTTGCGTGAACCTCAAGGAGACTCCCCCCTTGTTATCCCACAGGATGTTGTCGTACACACCTACACCAAGCGTTGTAGTCTGTGGTAGGTTGAACTCAAATGAGTAGTTGTCCGTGTTCACTGTGGTCCAATATGCGGGTGATTGCCCGTAGTCCGCATTCCACATACCTGATCCCATCGACTCATTAGGACCTATGCTTAGACCGAAACAGGTATGCCAAGTATGCGAGAACTGATCATGCCATGGCTCATTGCCGTAAACGTGATACCAAGCGTAAAAAGAAGCTCTGGGATCATTCTCGGGACACACGAGTTCACACCTCCAATCACCTGCGTCGAGTGTAAACGGCAGTTGATTTATGTGGTAACCATAACTCCATGCAGGGACGTTTACCACCGTGTCTGCCTGAGCGACCGCAGACGATATCAGCAACCCTGTTACTGCTAATAATCCAAACGCAGTCTTCATTGAGTGTCCTCCAGAATAATGAAATTGTGAACGAGAAAAACCGTTGGGTATCAAAGCAGGCGCGAACGACGGTTCGCCAGGTAGCCTGTCGTCTCTTCTGTTCGTAAGTAGTAGTGGACATTCTCGGTTCTTGCGGCGCTCGCATCAGTACAACAGCTATATCCTCCTGCCTCCTTGCTGGTAAAATCCCACGACGAGCAGGTCACATCCGGTCTTGCTTATACTGTTGGTGTCTGGCCGTGCATCCAAAATGGCGCATCTCATTCTTCCTGCGAGAACATCGAAAGTACTCCAACCATGGCCGAACTGTCCTACACTGCAGAAACACCGTATTTGTGTCGGCAAACAAGCAGCGCAGGCATACATAGACACTCCTGTCGCCATCCTTAGGTGAGAAACCAGATACTACTCGCTCCTTCAAGTCTTCATACTAACGTGGATATCTCGGCATGTCAAGTACGTTGTCTCGCAATTCCAAGGACGCGTTCAGATGACCAGGACAACTATGTGGGATAAGGGACAAGGAGGACTGTCCCGAATGGCGGTTCGTTAAGGGGCGTGTTGGGCCCTCCATTCAGTACGGGTTTCCCTGAGCGCGGGGGTAGTGTGTGTGTTCCCGGCAGACCGCTCGCGGCTGAGTTCTTCCCGGGCGTTCCGGAACGAGACGAGGTGCTATTTCCGACACCAGGGCTCGGTAGATCTGCGGCAGCCGCCCGGGAAAGGGGACGGTGTCAGGTACTTTTTCGGAGGACCCTATGCCGGCAGGCTGAGGATTCGCTCGTGGGACAGCTCGGCCGCGTAGGCGATGGCGGCTCGTACGGCCTCGGGCGTCAGGGCCGGGTAGCTGGCGACGATCTGCTCGACTGTCTGGCCGTCCGCCAGGTTGTCCAGGACGACCGAGACCATGATCCGCGTGCCCTCGATGCACGCCTTGCCGTGGCATACCTGCGGGGCCACCGTGATGTAATCTGACCAGTTCATAACCGTAGTTTATCCGAAAACCCATCCGAGGTAAAGGCCAGCGTTGCTCGCATCTCGGGTTCAAAATCTCTTGTCTTCCTTCGTGAACTTCGCGCTCTTCGTGGTGCAGAACATGAAGCAAGTCTTGCCTTCGGAATGCTCCGGATCGATCTTCACCACGCAGGACACGAAGAGCACAACGGCCGCGAGCAGGATGGGTTCACGCAGGGACGCAGAGACGCAGGGGGTGGAAGGCAGGAAGCTCGGAACATACAATGCCGAATCTTGTGTGGATTCTACCTTCTTGCCTTCCTACGTTCTTGTCTTTTCTCTGTCAATCCCAGCGTCCCTGCGTCTCTGCGTGAGGCACGATCCTTTGTTTCCCACGGCCGGCGGCCATAGCCACAAGAAAGATTGTATCTCGCCAAGCCGCGAAGGACGCCAAGAAGACCGGGAATTGAAATGTCTGTCCTTTGCGATCCTGGCGTCTTTGCGAGAGATCACTCTGCCCTTCGGAGGATTACGATGATCTTCCTGTTGGCGGCGGGGAAGGCGTAGCGGGTCAGGTCAGTCGGGCGGACCCATTTGAGGTCGGTGCACGCGATGCAGCGAGGTTCGCCTTGGATGTGCCTGCACTCGAAGGCGTGGATTTCGACGTGGAAGTGGGTGTAGGTGTGTTCCACAATCGCGATTTCGCGGCCGACTTCGATTTCGATGTCGAGTTCCTCGCGGATCTCGCGGTGCAGGGCGGACTCGAGGGACTCGCCCGGCTGGACCTTGCCGCCGGGGAATTCCCAGAGGCCGCCGAGAAGGCCCTTTGGTTCGCGCTTGTCGATCAGGATGCGGCCGGAGCGGCAGATTACCGCTACGACGACCACGTGACTGGGCAGGGGCTTCCTGGGGACTCGCGTCGGCAGCATGTCCTGCTCGTTGTGGCGGTTGGCCTCGCAGAGCTTCGCGAGCGGGCACTCGTTGCAGCGCGGATTGCGGGGCGTGCAGACCCCGGAGCCCAGTTCCATCAGGGCCTGGTTGAAGTGGCCGACCTTGTTTTCGGGCAGCAGGTCCTCGGCGAGGGACCATATCCGCTTCTTGATCGCGGCGTTCTTCGGGTTGCCGTGGAGGCGGAAGACCCGGCTCAGAACTCTCTCGACGTTGCCGTCCACCATCGCGGCCCGTTCGCCGAAGGCGATGCTGGCGATCGCGCCGGCGGTGTAGCGGCCGATGCCGGGGAGCGACAGCAACTCGTCCCTGGTGCGGGGCATTTGACCGTCGAAGCGGGATACGATCTCTTTGGCCGCTTTGTGGAGGTTTCTCGCCCGGGAGTAGTAGCCCAGGCCCTCCCAGAGCTTGAGCACGGTGTCGAGGCGGGCTCGGGCGAGGTGGTTCACCGTGGGGAATCGCTTGAGGAAGCGTTCGTAGTAGGGGATGGCTGTGGGGACCCGCGTCTGCTGGAGCATGATCTCGGAAAGCCAGATCGCGTAGGGGTCGTGGGTCCGCCGCCAAGGCAGGTCGCGGGCGGTGGCGGTGTACCAGCGGAGCAGGGCCTGGCGGATTCGGGTGTATCGTTCGTGTTCCTTCATTGCTGTAATGCTATACGATATTCGAAACAGGTGTGGCGGGTGGGGGAGGAGTCAAATCGATCATAGCCGAAAAAAATGCCTCTCTGTCTTTTCTTTCGCCTTCTTTCGTTTCTTTCGGCTAACGGCTCCGATCCTGCTCTTCTCTTTCGGCGTTTATTGAGTCATCAATTGCAGTCGGGCGGTCATTCTGAAAGACGGCCTGTCCGTCAACTCTGAGCCGGTGGGGCGATTGCATCTTTCTTGCGGTAGACCATTCCTTCGAACTTGGCGACCAGTTCGCCGGCGTCGTCGGTGACTTCGATGGCATAGACCGCCAGTTTCGGGTTGCGGGAGACCTCCTTGGCCTCGGCGTAGAGGGCGCCTTCCCTGGCCGCCTTGACGAACCAGATGCTGGCGTTGATCGCCACGGCGACGGTGCCGTAGGAGTTGGAGGCGACCGCGAAGACGAGGTCCGCCAAGGTGAAGATGGCTCCGCCGTGGACGATGTCCACGCCGTTGCGGTGGCAGTCCTGAATGACCATTTTGGCCGTGGCGCGGCCTTCGCCGATCTCCAGCAGCTCGATGCCGCTGTGCCTGGCAAATCTATCGTTTTTGAAGAAATCGCGGATCGCCTGCATGGTTGACCTCCAACTGCCCGGGCCTCCGGACGCGACCTGTCGCATGCGGGCCCCCGGATCGCATGGTGACTGTAACCGGATTCGTTGGCGTGATCCTACCCGAAGCGGGGCGATAGATCAACTGCCTGGGCCCCGTCGGCCCCGTTCGGGCCTTGGCTTGGGCAGGACACGCGTGCGTCGCCCGTACAGGGCACGGGCAGACAGATTTGTCCTTGACGGACTACAGGGATTATCCTTAAGATAGACGGCTTTGCAGCAGGCGGCTGCCAGCCGGCCCGATAGGGAACAGGACAGAACGATGATTGTCGATGGTCATACTCACATTCGGTCATTGGATCATGCGGATACCGCCGAGCATTTGGCCGCGGTGGAGGCCGTGGATGCCTGCGTTGTGCTGGCCGCCCATAACGGCCCGCGGGAAGAGGCCAACCGGAAATTGTCCGAGTACGTCGGGCAGCACAGGGAGAAGATGGTGGGCTTCGCCGTGGTAGACCCTACCCAGGACCGGCCCGGCGACAAGGGTTTGACTTCCCTGACCGAGAAACTCGGCCTCAAGGGGCTTGTGGCCTACTGCTCGATGGGCGGTTTTCATCCGGCTCACAGCCAGGCCATGCGGTATTATGAGGCGGTCCAGGAGGCCGGGGTTCCCATTTTCTTCCATAACGGCAGTCACGCGCTCAGCGCCAAGGCGATCCTGGAGTATGCCCAGCCGTACCTTCTGGATGAGGTGGCCCGGGCGTTTCCCGAGCTCAAGATTGTCATCGGCAATATGGGGGTTCCCTTCGTCGAGCAGACCCTGTCGATGGTGTCCAAGCACGAGAACGTGTACGCCGACCTGACGATCCGGCCGACCAAAACGTGGCAGACCTATAATATCGTCGTGGCGGCCCACGAACGCAACGTGATGGATAAACTGCTGTTCGGCAGCGGTTTTCCCGCGGGCAAGGCCAGCGAGTGCATGGAGACCCTTCTCGGTTTCAACATGCTTTTGGCCGATATGAAACTGCCGACGGTGCCGCGTGGGAGCATCCGAAACGTCATCCAAAGGGACTCACTGGAATGCCTGGGGATCGAGCACGATCAGATCAAAGCCCAGGAGCACCGAGCGCAGCCGACGACTCAGGCAAAGCAGGAGAGTCGGGAGCCGTGAGCAGTCCTGGCCGGGGGGCGCAATGAGACGGAATCATGGAACAGAGAAGTCAGTGGGGCACGAACGCGGGGTTCCTGCTGGCGGCCATCGGGTCGGCCGTCGGGCTGGGCAATATCTGGCGATTCCCCTATGTCGCGTATGAGAATGGCGGGGG
>Ga0209347_1001505_pt1 | contig 37163 bp, 35 predicted proteins | sample AutmiccommuBRH23_FD_187382 | JGI IMG/M metagenome (GOLD analysis project Ga0209347, IMG submission 187382) | Deep subsurface microbial communities from Mt. Terri, Switzerland - Autotrophic microbial communities BRH/23 (SPAdes) (version 2) | ecosystem: Environmental > Aquatic > Deep subsurface >... | reverse complement strand
AATCCCGGCCACCACGCGTCCGGTCGCGGTCGCCGTGTCGAGGCCGTTGTCCAGGCAGCGCAGCGTGATTCCGCGGCGGGTGAGGTCCGAGACGGTCTGGAGGACCTCGGTCGCCGACCTGCCCAGTCGATCGAGCGCTGCCACCACGACGACGTCACCCGAGCGGGCGTAGCTGAGCATGGCCAACAGCCCCGCGCGCATCTTGTCCGCGGGCCCCGACGTCCTGTCGGTGAAGATCCGCCGGGGGTCCACGCCCTCGGCGGCGAGCTCGGCGAGTTGCTCGTCGAGCTCCCGGTCGGTACCTGCGGCCGTCGCGTAACCCAACGTGACCGTCACCTCTTCAAGGTCTCACGAGGTGAGCTTGCGGTCACAGAGACTCGCCGTCGAAACGCTCCCGGGTGGCGAACTGCGCCACGGGATTGCGCGTCAGCCGGGTGACCTGGCGCAGTGGTTTGCCCAGCGGCAGCACCGCGGCGACGGCGTGGTCGTCGGGGATGCCGAGCAGTTCTCTGACCGCTGGTTCCTCGGCGACCGCCATCGTGGTGAGCACCCCGCCGTACCCCTCGTTGCGGGCCGCCAGCAGCACGTTCCACACGAACGGGTACACCGACGCGCCGGCGACGACGCCGATCCGCTCGAGATCCTGGTCGAAAGCGGCGACCACGGCGAGGTCGATGCAGACCACGAGCACCACCGCCGACGTCAGTAGCGGCGTCGACAGCTCGGCGGGCACCTCGGTGGCGGCGAGCTGCTCAGCGGATACGCCCATGGGGTGCAACGGGTTCCACGGGCCTTCACCGTTGCGGGTCTGCGCGATGTAGCGGCGGGCACCGGTCACGCTCAACTCCCCGAGGGCTTGCCGGGTGGCGCGGTCGCGGATCGCGATGACGTGCACGCCCTGCCGGTTTCCGCCGCTGGGCGCGAACCGCGCGTTGTCGAGGATGCGTTCGAGAACGTCGTCGGGCAGGGGCTCGTCGGTGAACCGGCGGACGGCCCCCGTCGTCCGCATGACGTCGTAGCACTCCATGTGTCGATCTTGACCCATGGGCGCGCGGCCGCTGTGACATTGTGAAGAGATGAAGACACACCTGAACTGCCCCTGCGGCGAAGCGATCACCGGCAAGGACGAGGAAGACCTCGTGGAGAAGGCCCAGGCGCACCTGTCCGAGGTACATCCCGGCCGCGACTACGACCGCGACGCCATCCTCTTCATGGCCTACTGATCACCGCGAACGTGCATTCCTTGTAGCGATCCGACGGGATTGACGACAGGGAACGCACGTTCGGCGCGGCCGGCCGGCGCAAGACGACCGGTCACGGGACGACGGTGGAGCCGATCGTCGGCATGAACTGGCACTGCTTCTCGGTCGTGGTGACCTGGCCGAAGATCGTCGACATGATGCTGCCCGACCCGGTGTCGGCGATCGCTGTCAGCGTGGTCGGCCCGGCGGGGTTGATGTCCGCGCGCGGCGTCAGCGTCGCGCTGCCGGATTTGCCGGTGCTCAGGTTCACCCAGGTGACATTCAGCGGCAGCTTCTGCTCGGCGGCGGGGCCGGGGGTGCCGATCGCGGTGAAGACGTAGGCGGTCTGCCCCGGCCCCGGACCCGGGAGCGGGATCGTCGCGGGGCCGGCCACCGAGATGGCCGTGGCCAGCACGTTCCCGCCGTCGGACAGGCAGCCGTTGCTGATCGACGGATACAAGAAGTCCTGCGTGACCGGCGCGTCCGGCCCGAAGTTCGTGGTGCCCGAGGGGGCAACCCCGGCGGGCGCTGGCGCCGCAACAGGGGCCGGTGCGGGAGCCGGGCCCGGAGCCGCGCTGGGCACGACCCCTGCACCCGGCATGTGGGCGACCTCGGGAGCGGCCTGCGGCATCGCCTCGGGCATCGGGCCCACCGCGTGCGCGGGATTCACGCCCGCGGGCAGGTGGGCCTGGGTGCCGGGAACCGCGCCGGTCGCAGGCACGTGAGCCACCGGCTGGACGAACTGGTTGACCGCCGACGCGACGTCGCGGGACGGGCGCGGCGCGGCCGCGTCTCCGGCGAACACCGCGGCGGCGGCCATCAGCATCGAGGCAGCATTGGTGGGGTCAGACGCCGCCTGCTGAATGACGGGCCCGATGCTCTGCACCGCGGGCAGGCCCGGGGCCTGCAGACCGTCGATCGGCAGCGGCGCCGCTACCGGTTCGGCGTGAGCGGTTCCGGTCACGCCGACCATCAGGAGCGCGGCCGACGCGCCCACCGCCATCGCGGTGGTGAGCATCGTCCTGGTCGTTGACATGATTCCCCAATGCGTTCGGTGGGCGGGCGGGCTGGGATCGGGGCCGGGCGTCAGGGCAACGCGGACAGCGGGGTGAACACCGGCGCCAGCGGCGCGGCCGGTGCCGCCGCCGGAGCGGGTGCCGCGGGAACAGCGGGTGCGGCGCCCGTGCCCGTGGACGGCAACAGGGCGGCCAGCGGTGTGCCCGCGGGCAGCAGTGACGCCAGCCCGCCCGGCACGCCCAACGAATCGGTCAGGCCGGTCGGCAGCAGCGACGGCGTCGACGCCGGGGTCGCCGCATCGGCGGGCACGGTGGTGGTGTTGCCCTGCCCGATCGCCGTCGCACCCGGAAGGCCCGTCGCCGCACCGGGCAGTGCGGTCGCCGGCTGCGGCAGGGTGATCGACGCCGTCGCCGCAGGCGGGGCGGCCGGCGCGGCCGGCGCGACCTGGGCGGTCGGCGCGGCGTTGCCCATCATGGTCGTGACGGTCTGCATCAGCTGCGTCGCGGCCGCAGGATTCGCGGCGAGCTGCTGAAGGAACGGCAGGCCCGGCACCTGGGGCGCCGGTGCAGGCGCAGGCGCAGGCGCAGGCTGCGCCGCCGCAGAAGTGCTGAGCGCCAAGGCAGCCGAGACCGCTCCCGCCGCTGCGAACATCGTGGTTGCAAACAATTTCCCGGTGCGGTGCATGGTTCTCCCAATCATCAAAAGACACGGTTGGCACTTATGGCAGGCCTGAACCCGAAGCTAGCCTGTTACTGGAGTTACTCAAGTGACACGTGTGGCATTTATGCAACCGTTACTGACACGAGTGCCGATGGTGACCGCTCGCTAGAGTCGATGGGCATAGACGCCATCGCTTCCGCCCCAGCAACGTCCGCCTCACCGCTGGCGGCCCGCTTGTCAGCCGCGGCGCCGGTGCTGTTGATCCTCAGCATCGCGGCCCGACTCGCGTGGACCTACCTGTTGCCCACCGGGGCGAACTTCGTTGACCTGCACGTCTACCTCGGCGGTGCCGCCGCGTTGGACCACCCGGGCACGCTCTACGACTACGTCTACGCCGACCAGACCCCGGACTTCCCGCTGCCGTTCACCTATCCGCCATTCGCGGCCGTGCTGTTCTACCCGTTGCACCTGCTGCCGTTCGGCCTGGTCGCGCTGGCGTGGCAGCTCGGCATCGTCGCGGCGCTCTACGGCGTGGTGCGGATGAGCCAGCGACTGCTGCCCGACGGCGACGCGTCGCCGGGTGGTCGGCGTGTCGCGATGCTGTGGACCGCCGTCGGGATCTGGATCGAACCGCTGCGCAGCACGTTCGACTACGGCCAGGTCAACGTGCTGCTGGTGCTGGCCGTCCTCTACGCCGTCCACACGACGCGCTGGTGGCTCTCCGGGCTCTTGGTGGGGCTGGCTGCGGGGGTGAAGCTGACGCCCGCGGTGTCCGGGTTGTACTTCGTGGGTGCGCGGCGCTGGGGTGCGGTGGCGTTCTCCGCGGTCGTGTTCCTGCTGACGATCGGGGTGTCGGCCCTCGTCGTCGGAGACCAGGCGCGGCATTACTTCACCGAACTGCTCGGCGACGCGAGCCGCGTCGGCCCGATCGGGACGTCGTTCAACCAGTCGTGGCGCGGCGGGATCTCGAGAATCCTCGGGCACGACGCCGGCTACGGCCCCGTGGTGCTGGCAGGCATCGTCGTGACGGCCGCGCTGGCCCTGCTGGCGTGGCGCGCGGTCGGCGGCGGCGGTGTCCAATCCGGCGCCCGCGCCGGTGACCGCCTCGCTGCGATCGTGATAGTCCAGCTGTTCGGGCTGCTGCTGTCGCCGATCTCGTGGACTCATCACTGGGTGTGGCTGATACCGCTGATGATCTGGCTGCTCCACGGTCCGCTGCGGGCCCGCCTCGGTGCCCGGGTCCTCGGATGGGGCTGGCTGGCGCTGACCGTCGTCGGGGTGCCGTGGTTGCTCAGCTTCGCGCAGCCGAGCATCTGGGTGATATCGCGGCCCTGGTACCTGGCGTGGGCCGGGCTGATCTACATCGTCGCCACGCTGGCGACGCTGGCGTGGATCGGCGCTACGGGTTTCCGACGATCCCGTTGATGGCGCGAGCCATCGCCACGTCTTTGTCGGTGATGCCGCCTTCTGAGTGGGTGACCAATGCGAAAGTCACTGTCCGCCAGCGGATGTCGATATCGGGATGGTGGTCCTTGGCCTCAGCGTGCTCACCGACCCGGCGCACCGCGTCGATGCCGTCGAGGAACGCGGGGAACTTGATCGAGCGTCGCAGGGCACCGTCACTGTGCTCCCAGCCGTCGAGGTCGGGCAGTGCGGCGTCTATTTGGTCGTCCGTTAACACAGCCATGTCTTCGACGGTATACCGTCTGCCGCAGTGTCAAACCAGTTGCCGAATCTGATCGTCGTCGCGGGTGCGTTGGTTCGGGACGGCGCGCTGTTGGTCGCCCAGCGTTCCCGGCCGCCGGACCTCGCCGGCCTGTGGGAGTTGCCCGGCGGCAAGGTCGCTGCGGGCGAGTCGGAAGACGTTGCGCTGGCGCGCGAACTGCGCGAGGAGTTGGGGATCGGCGTGTCGGTCGGGGCGCGCCTCGGCGGCGACGTCTCGTTGACCGAGTCGGTGGTGCTGCGCGCCTACCTCGTCACGCAGACCGACGGCGTGCTGCACCCCCACGACCACCGCGCCCTGCGATGGGTGGGCGCCGACGAACTCGACACCCTGCCCTGGGTGCCCGCCGACCGGGCGTGGCTGCCGGAGCTTTCGACGGTCCTCGGCGCAGCGGCATCCGCCGTGCGTCCGGATCGACACCGAGGCTGACCGCGCGGTCTGAGCGCACACCACAGTACGGGGCGCCCCGCCGGACCCGGTTCAGTAGTGCAGGCGGTCCCCGACGACCCGCACATCGGTGCGGTTGTCCGGGTGGCGCAGCGCATGGATCGGGTGCGTGAGCATCGGATGGCGGCAGTGGGGGCACGACGTCCTCGGCTGGTTGGCCGAGTTGAACGCCAGGTGGTGACACTCCGTACATCGCACGACGTAGAGCGCCCCGACCCAATTGAGCATGCCCAGATAGATCGCCACGACCGCGAACGTCCCGACCAGGACGATGGACGCCACTGCGAGTATCTCGTAGACCGTCATATCGGCTGACCTCCGTAAACGCCCGACGGATGGTTACCACGGTACGCCGATGGGTCCGTCAGATCACGACTTCCCGGCCCGCTTGAAGACCTTGGTCAGTTCCTTGCCCCGAATTCCGTTGAGTTTGGGCCTTGTGCACCTTGTTGACGACGACCGGGCTGGGGGCACCTCCCGCTTGCGGGGGACGCTTGCAGCGCGGCTTGCTGCGACAACACTTCTTCTCGGTTTCAGGTCGGCGAGCTTGCCGTGGTCCAAGTGAGCTGTCTCTCTCGTTTTCGTGATCAGTGCGCTGCACTGCGACAATCACCGCGTGACTGCACGCCCCGATTTTCGCAACGTCGCCATTGTGGCCCACGTCGACCACGGCAAGACGACCCTGGTCGACGCGATGCTGCGCCAATCGGGGGCCTTGAGCCACCGCGGTGACGACGCGATCGAACGCCTGATGGACTCCGGTGACCTGGAGAAAGAAAAGGGCATCACCATCCTGGCGAAGAACACCGCCGTCCATCGCCGCAACCCCGACGGCACCATGACCGTCATCAACGTCATCGACACCCCGGGTCACGCGGACTTCGGCGGTGAGGTCGAACGTGGGCTGTCGATGGTCGACGGGGTGCTGCTGCTCGTCGACGCGTCCGAGGGCCCGCTGCCGCAGACGCGGTTCGTACTGCGCAAGGCGCTGGCCGCGCACCTGCCGGTGATCCTGGTCGTGAACAAGACCGACCGTCCCGACGCCCGGATCTCCGAGGTCGTGTCCGACAGCCATGACCTGCTGCTCGATGTCGCCTCCGACCTCGACGAGGAGGCCCAGCGGGCCGCCGAGGACGCACTCGGCCTGCCGACGCTGTACGCGTCGGGCCGCGCGGGCATCGCCAGCACGACCGAGCCCGCCAACGGCGAGAACCCCGACGGGGAGAACCTCGACCCGTTGTTCAACGTGCTGCTCGAGCACATCCCGCCGCCGCAGGGCGACCCGGAGGCTCCGCTGCAGGCGCTGGTCACCAACCTGGACGCGTCGGCGTTCCTCGGCAGGCTCGCGCTGATCCGCATCTACAAGGGACGGATCCGCAAGGGCCAGCAGGTCGCCTGGATGCGTGAGGTCGACGGTCATCCGGTCATCTCCAACGCGAAGATCACCGAGTTGCTCGGCACCGTGGGTGTCGAACGCACGGCCGTCGACGAGGCGATTGCGGGCGACATCGTCGCGGTCGCGGGCATCCCCGAGATCATGATCGGCGACACCCTCGCCGACCCCGAGCACGCGCACGCGCTGCCCCGCATCACCGTCGACGAGCCTGCGATCTCGGTGACCATCGGCACCAATACCTCACCGCTGGCGGGGAAGGTGTCCGGACACAAGCTCACCGCGCGAATGGTCAAGTCGCGCTTGGATTCCGAGCTCGTCGGCAACGTGTCCATCAAGGTCGTCGACATCGGCCGCCCGGACGCGTGGGAGGTCCAGGGCCGTGGCGAGCTGGCGTTGGCGGTCCTCGTCGAGCAGATGAGGCGTGAGGGCTTCGAGCTCACCGTTGGCAAGCCACAGGTCGTCACCCGGACCGTCGACGGCAAGCTGCACGAGCCTTTCGAGGCGATGACGATCGACTGCCCGGAGGAGTTCGTCGGCGCGATCACGCAGCTGATGGCCGGCCGCAAGGGGCGGATGGAGGAGATGGCCAACCACGCCGCCGGATGGGTGCGGATGGACTTCATCGTGCCCAGCCGTGGCCTCATCGGGTTCCGCACCGACTTCCTGACGCTGACCCGTGGCACCGGCATCGCCAACGCGGTGTTCGACGGCTACCGCCCCTGGGCGGGCGAGATCCGGGCCCGCCACACCGGCTCGCTGGTCTCTGACCGAAGCGGCTCGGTGACGCCGTTCGCGATGATCCAGCTCTCCGATCGCGGCCAGTTCTTCGTCGAACCGGGCGACGACACCTACGAAGGTCAGGTCGTCGGGATCAACCCGCGCGCCGAGGACCTGGACGTCAACGTCACCCGCGAGAAGAAGCTGACCAACATGCGTTCCTCGACCGCGGACGTGATGGAGACACTCGCGCGTCCGCTCGAACTCGGTCTCGAGCAGGCCATGGAGTTCTGCGCCGAGGACGAGTGCGTCGAGGTGACACCGGAGATCGTGCGGGTGCGCAAGGCCGAACTCGACGCGACCACCCGGGGGCGCGCTCGCTCGCGGGCCAAGGCGCGCGGGTAGTCCGATGACCATCGATCGGCGAGACACGGGCCGCGTCGAGGAGTCGGACGGTCGCCCCGTCGCGGTCGATACCCTGTAGACGTGCCGACGACCCAGCGACGCGTCAGCGCCGTCGCCGGCGCGATCCTCACCACGTTGTCCCTGCTCACAGGGTGCAGCGTGAGCCCGCCGCCGGCCCCGCAGAGCACCGACACCGCCAGCAACACGCCGCCGCCGCCGATGAAGGCGACGCAGATCATCATGGCGATCGACTCGATCGGCCCCGGCTTCAACGCCCACCTGCTCTCCGACCAGTCACCGGTCAACGCCGCGATCAGCTCGTTGGTGTTGCCCAGTTCGTTCCGGCCGGTCCCCGACGCACGGACACCCACGGGCGCCCGCTGGGAGATGGACCCGACGCTGCTGGAGTCCGCGGAGGTCACCGACGAGAACCCGTTCACGGTGACCTACAAGATCCGTCCCGAGGCCCAGTGGACCGACAACGCGCCGATCGGGGCCGACGACTTCTGGTACCTGTGGCGCCAGATGGTCAGCCAGCCCGGCGCGGTGGATCCGGCCGGCTACGACCTGATCACCGGGGTGCAGTCGGTGGAAGGCGGCAAGACCGCGGTCGTGACGTTCTCCCAGCCCTATCCGGCATGGCGGGAGCTGTTCAACAACATCCTGCCCGCGCACATCGTCAAGGACGTCCCCGGCGGATTCGGCGCCGGGCTGGTGCGCGCGCTGCCGGTGACCGGCGGACAGTTCCGGGTGGAGAACATCGATCCGCAACGCGACGAGATCCTGCTGGCACGCAACGACAGGTATTGGGGGGTGCCCGCGACCCCGGATCTGATCCTGCTGCGGCGCGGCGGCGCGCCCGCCGCGCTGGCCGACTCGATCCGCAACGGCGACACGCAGGTCGCGCAGGTGCACGGCGGCGCGGCGGCATTCGCTCAGCTGTCGGCGATCCCGGATGTGCGGACCGCGCGGATCGTCACCCCACGCGTCATGCAGCTGACGCTGCGGGCGCAGCAGCCCGCGCTCGCCGAAAGCCAGGTGCGACAGGCGATCCTGGGTCTGCTCGACGTGGACCTGCTGGCCGCGGTCGGTGCCGGCGACGACAACACCGTCACGCTGGCGCAGGCCCAGGTGCGCTCACCTTCTGATCCCGGCTACGTCCCGACCGCTCCGCGCGCGATGAGCCGCGAGCAGGCCATGGAGCTGTTGGCCGGAGCCGGATACCAGATCGAGCCGGTCTCGACCTCCCCCCCGGCGCCGCCCACACCCACCCTGCCGGAGAACAATCGCGGACACCTCACCAAGGACGGCGAGCCCCTGACGCTGGTGCTCGGGGTCGCCGCCAACGACCCGACCTCGCTCGCCGTCGCCAACACCGCGGCAGACCAGCTGCGCAATGTCGGGATCGCGGCGACGGTGTCGGCGCTGGATCCGGTGGTGCTCTACGGCGACGCCCTGGTCAACAACCGTGTCGACGCAGTGGTCGGCTGGCGTCAGGCCGGGGGCGACCTGGCGACCTCGTTGGCGTCGCGTTACGGCTGTCCCGCGCTGGAGGCGACCCCGGTCGCGACGACGGCGCCGCAACCGGCGGCCACGCCGTCACCCACCTCGCCGGCGACGCCGTCACCGACAACGCCACCAGCGGAGCCGCGCAGCACGACCACCACCGTCGCCCCGCCTCCGGAACCCGACACCGGTGAGCTCTTCCAGGCGCCGAGCAACATCACCGGCATCTGCGACCGCGGCATTCAGCCCAGGATCGACGCGGCGTTGCGCGGCACCGCCGACATCGGTGAGGTGATCGCCGAGGTGGAGCCGAAACTGTGGAACATGTGGACCGTCCTGCCGATCCTGCAGGACACCACGATCGTCGCCGCCGGGCCGCGGCTGCAGAAAGTCAGCCTGACCGGCGCGGTGCCGGTCGGGATCGTCGGTGACGCCGGCAAGTGGGTCAAGCTGCCCCAGTGACGTCGCGGCGGCTGCCGTGACCGCGGCGCCGAGGCATCGCCAGGGCGTACGCGGCGTAGGCGCCGATCGCGAACTCCGCCAGCAGCCACAGCGGCGGACGGGCGAGTTCCCACACGAACAGCGCCGCGAACAGCGGCGAGCGCTGTGTGATCGCCAGCACCCCCGCCGCGCAACTCAGCGAGACCGCGGCCACGTGAAGATCGGTGCCCGCCCACTGGTTGAGGCCGAGCGCCACCAACGACCCCGCCGCGGCCCCCGTGGCCAGCGCGGGGGTGAGCAGGCCGCCCACCGCGCCGGCGCGCAGGAACAACGAGGTCAGCAGCGGCTTGAGGAGCAAAATTGCGGCGGCCGCACCGAATGTCAGCCCGCTGTTCACGCTGACCTCCAGGACGCTGCGGCCGTTGCCGGGAAGTTCGGGCAACCAGATCGAGCAGACGCCGGTCACCAGCCCGGCGGTCGCGATCGCCGGGATCAGCATCTTCGACCGCACGAGGGCCGAGGGCCTGGCGGCGGTCGTCATCCGGTCGAATGCGAGCCCGACGGCCGCCGCCAGCGGCGCCAACGCCAGCGCCAGGAAGCCGAGCAGATAGGACAGTCGCGCGTCCGGCCACACCAGCGGGTGCTCGAGGTGGGTGACGGGTGCGGCGACGGCCACGGCGAGGCTCGACGTGATCAACGCCGTCCCGACCGCCCGCGGATGCCACGTGCCGAGCAGGATGCGGGCGGCGAACACCGCGCCGCCCAACGGCACGCTGTACACCGCCCCCAGCCCCGCGCCTGCGGCGCAGGCCAGCAGGATCTCGCGGTCGCGGGCGGTCAGCGCCAACCGCGAGGTACCGAGATCGCCCCACGCGGCGGCCAGTTGGCGCGGTGCCCCTTCGCGACCGAGCGAGGCGCCCGATCCGACCAGCAGTACCTGCAGACCCGCGTCGATCGACAAGGCCAGCCGGGGGATCGGGCGGTGGGCGGTGATGGTCGCAGACAGCTCCGGCACCTCGCAGCGGCGCCGCAGCCACCACCATCCCCACCCTGCCAGCGCGCCCCCGAGCATGGGGCCGAGGGCACGGCGTAGGTGACCGCTGTCCTCCACGCCGCTGAGCAGCGTTCCGAACGTGTAGTGGTAGGTGAGGTGCTCGATGGCGTGCAGCAGCAGGGTGGTGGCCGCGCCGGCGACACCGGCGAGGAGACCGATGATGACGATCGCGCAGCCGAACTCAACGGTGCGCCGCGTCACGAGCCGAATGTATGCCAGCACCGTCGCCCGCGTACTGCGATGAGCAGGCAAACTGATCGGAATGGAGACCGCGCGGCTGCTCTTTGTCCATGCCCACCCCGACGACGAAACCCTCACCACCGGTGGGACGATCGCGCACTACGCGGCCCGTGGCGCGCAGGTGCACGTCGTGACCTGCACGCTGGGTGAGGAAGGCGAGGTCATCGGCGAGCAATGGGCCCGGCTCGCCGCCGACGCGGCCGACCAGCTGGGTGGTTACCGCATCAGCGAGCTGACCGCGGCCCTGGCCGAACTCGGCGTGGACCGTCCCCGGTTCCTCGGCGGCGCCGGGCGCTGGCGCGACTCGGGGATGGACGGCACGCCGGCGCGGCCCGGGCGGCACCGCTTCGTCGACGGCGACCTCGACGAGCAGGTCCGCGCGCTGGCCGCGGCCATCGACGACCTCCGCCCGCACGTCGTCGTCACCTACGACCCGGACGGCGGGTACGGCCACCCCGACCACATCCGCACCCACCACGTGACGACGGCCGCGGTGGCCGCGGCCACCTGGCGGGCACCCAAGTTCTATTGGACGGTGACGTCGGCGACGGCGTTGGCCGCCGGGCTGGGCGCGATGACCGACGTGCCGGACGGGTGGGTGACGGTGGACGCCGACGACCTGCCCCTCGTCGGTCACTCCGACGACGCGATCGACGCGGCGCTGGACCTGACCGCGCACCTGCCCGCCAAGGTCGCCGCGCTGCGCGCCCACGAAACGCAGGTCAGCGTCTCGCCCGACGGGTGGACCTTCGCCCTGTCGAACGACATCGCGCTGCCGCTCGACACGACCGAGTACTACGTCCTGGCAGCCGGCGCCGCCGGGCAGCGCGACGACCGCGGATGGGAGACCGACCTACTGGCGGGCCTGAACCTGGGTTGACGGCGCCTGGTGATCACCCGCACGCTCGATGCGCGTTAGCCGAGGGGCAGCGGCCGGCGACCGGGTAAGCTACCCGCAACGACTGCCACGGACGCACGGAGGGGAAGCACATGGACCCGGACCTGGATCCCAATCTGCAGCACTGGCAAGACCGTCTCGACAGCTACCAGTGGGTCATCGGTTCGCTGGTCTCCGTGCTCGACAGCATCCCGACCTGACAGCGTCCTCCGCGCCGGTGTCGGACCGGCTCCGTTTCGTGGTGCTGGCCGTCCTCGCCACCGACGGCGTGCTCTCGGCCCTGATGGCGGTGTTCTTCCTGCCGCTGCGGATCGGATCGGTACCTCTGCCCGTCAGCGCCGTGCTCAGCGGCGTGATCAACGCGCTGCTGGTGTGGGTGGCGCTGCAGTGGACGTCCAGCCCCCGCCTGGCGGCGCTGCCGTTGTGGGCCTGGCTGCTGACCGTGCTGGCGTTCACCTTCGGCGGACCAGGCGACGACATCGTGTTCGGCGGTCCCGGGATCATGGAGTTCGCGCCCGTGCTGCTCCTCGCGCTGGGAGCGCTGCCCGCCGCATGGGTGATCATGCGGGGCCGGACGAGCGCCTGATAACCGGGGCGGACTCCGGCGGCCGCGTCGGGTGACTACTGTGATCCCCATGTCCCGCGGATGGCAGGCGCACTCGGTTTCAGATAGTGAGACGCGCGGATGATCCGCGACATCGCCGGGGTTACAGGGAAGTGGCTCTGAACACCCAGCGCGGCGCCGATCTGCCCAGCCCGGCCGTACCGCCCCGGCCCACCTCTGCCGCCCTGAGACGGGTGCTGCGGCGGGCGCGTGACGGAGTGGCACTCAACGTCGACGAAGCCGCGATCGCGATGACCGCACGCGGAGACGACCTCGCCGACCTGTGTGCCAGCGCGTCTCGGGTGCGCGACGCCGGACTGGAGGCCGCGGGCAGGCGTGGCGTCACCGGCCGGTTACCGGTCAGCTACTCGCGCAAGGTCTTCATCCCGGTCACCCACCTGTGCCGGGACACCTGCCACTACTGCACCTTCGTCACGGTGCCCGGCAAGCTGCGGGCCGCGGGCAAGGGCATGTTCATGGAGCCCGACGAGATCCTCGACGTGGCTCGCCGCGGCGCCGAATTGGGTTGCAAGGAAGCGTTGTTCACCCTCGGTGACCGACCGGAGGCGCGGTGGGACGAGGCGCGCCAGTGGCTGGACGAACGCGGTTACGACTCGACCCTGGACTACGTGCGCGCGATGGCGATCCGGGTGCTCGAGGAGACGGGCCTGCTGCCGCACCTGAACCCGGGCGTGATGAGCTGGTCGGAACTGTCGCGCCTCAAGCCGGTCGCACCGTCGATGGGCATGATGCTGGAGACGACGTCGCGGCGGCTGTTCGAGACCAAGGGTCTGGCCCATTACGGCAGCCCCGACAAGGATCCCGAGGTGCGGTTGCGCACGCTCGATGACGCGGGCAGGCTTTCCATCCCATTCACCACCGGACTGCTGGTGGGCATCGGCGAAACCCTCGCCGAGCGCGCCGAGACCATCCACGCCATTCGCCGGTCACACAAGGAGTTCGGGCACGTCCAGGAAGTGATCGTGCAGAACTTCCGCGCCAAGGACCACACCGCGATGGCCTCGACGCCCGACACCGACATCGACGAGTTCCTCGCGACGCTGGCCGCCACCCGCCTGGTGATGGGCCCCAAGATGCGGATCCAGGCTCCGCCGAACCTGGTATCTCGCGCCGAGTGCCTCGCGCTGATCGGGGCCGGTGTCGACGACTGGGGCGGGGTGTCCCCGCTGACGCCCGACCACGTCAACCCGGAACGGCCCTGGCCTGCACTGGACGAACTCGCGGCCGTCACCGCCGAGGCGGGCTACGACCTGGTGCAGCGACTCACCGCCCAGCCGCAGTATGTGCAGGCCGGTGCCGCGTGGATCGACCCACGGGTGCGTGGCCATGTGCACGCGCTGGCCGACCCGGACACCGGTTACGCACTCGATGTCAACCCGCACGGCAGCCCGTGGCAGGAGCCCGACGAGGCGTCGGAGTCACTGGGTCGCACCGACCTGCACTCGGCGATCGACGCCGAGGGCAGGCTCACCGAGACGCGCAGCGATCTGGGCAGTGCGTTCGGCGACTGGGAGTCGATCCGGGCGAAGGTGCACGAGCTGGCCTCCCGCGCACCGGAACGCCTGGGCACCGACGTGCTGGCCGCATTGCGTTCGGCCGAGCGGGACCCGGCAGGCTGCAGCGACGACGAGTACCTGGCGCTGGCCACCGCTGACGGTCCTGCGATGGATGCCGTTGCCGCGCTGGCTGATTCGCTGCGACGCGACACCGTCGGCGACGACGTCACGTTCGTGGTCAACCGCAACATCAACTTCACCAACATCTGCTACACGGGGTGCCGGTTCTGCGCTTTCGCTCAGCGCAAGGGCGACGCCGACGCCTACTCGTTGTCGACCGCAGAGGTCGCCGACCGCGCGTGGGAGGCGCACGTCGCGGGGGCGACCGAGGTGTGCATGCAGGGCGGCATCGATCCCGAGTTGCCGGTCACCGGCTACGCCGATCTGGTCCGCGCGGTCAAGGCGCGGGTGCCGTCGATGCACGTGCACGCGTTCAGCCCGATGGAGATCGCCAACGGAGTCACCAAGAGCGGCATGAGTATTCGCGACTGGTTGACCGCGCTGCGGGACGCCGGACTCGGGTCGATTCCGGGGACGGCCGCCGAGATCCTCGACGACGAGGTGCGCTGGGTGCTGACGAAGGGCAAGCTGCCGACGTCGGCGTGGATCGAGGTCGTGACCACCGCTCACGAGGTCGGTCTGAGATCGTCCTCGACGATGATGTACGGCCACGTCGACACCCCGCGTCACTGGGTCGGCCACCTCAACGTGCTGCGTGAGATCCAGGACCGCACCGGTGGTTTCACCGAGTTCGTGCCGTTGCCGTTCGTGCACCAGTCCTCGCCCCTGTACCTCGCGGGTGGCGCGCGGCCCGGTCCGACACACCGCGACAACCGTGCGGTGCACGCCCTGGCGCGAATCATGTTGCACGGCAGGATCGCCAACATCCAGACCAGTTGGGTCAAGCTCGGCGTCGAACGCACCCAGGTGATGCTCAACGGCGGCGCCAACGACCTCGGTGGCACCCTCATGGAGGAGACCATCTCGAGGATGGCCGGCTCGGAGTTCGGCTCGTATAAGAGCGTCGAAGATCTGGTCGGCATCGCCTCGGGCATCGGCCGTCCCGTACGTCAGCGCACCACCACCTACACGCCCCTGGCCGCCTGACCCGTCCCCGCTCGTCGGTATCGGCCGCGACCCTGCTGCCCGCCCGGCTCCCCGCCTGGTAGGACGGAGGGTGTGAAGCTTCGACGTGTCTGTGCCGACGGCGTGCTGGAACTGCAGTCCCTCGCACCGGACGGATCGTGGGTGCCTGCCCCGGACACGTCCGCGCTGGGTGGGGTGGTCTTCGACCGTGACTGGGAGCTGGCCACCGCGCAGCGGCACCGGGATCTGTCCGGTCATGTGCTGCCGTTCCAGCCGGCGTCGTTTCGCGACTTCATGCTCTACGAACGGCATGCGATCGATGCGGCGCGCGGACTGGTGCGACGCTTCCATCCGGCCCAGTCCCGCGCGGCCGAGGGAATCGAGAGGTTGACGCGAAGGCCGTTTCCGCTTTTCAAGCCGAACGCGCTGTTCTACCGGCAACCCATCTACTACATGTCCAACCACCTGAGCTTCGTCCCGAGCGGCACTCCGGTCGCCGTGCCGTCATACTCGACTGCGTTGGACTTCGAGTTGGAGATCGGGTTCGTGCTCAGGGCCCCGCTGTTCGACGCGAGCCCGCAGGAGGCGGTCGACGCCATCGGCGCGTTCGTCGTCGTCAACGACTTCAGTGCCCGCGATGTCCAACGCGGCGAGATGGCGACCGGGCTGGGCCCGCAGAAATCCAAGCACTTCGCGTCATCGATGTCGGTGCTCGCCGTCACCGCCGACGAGATCCTGCCGCACATCGATCATCTGAGCGGTTCGGTCGCCGTCAACGGCACCACCGTCAGCACGGTGTTCAGCCGCGGAATGCAATGGTCGCTCGGAGATGTGCTCGCGCACGCGTCGCGAAGCGAACGACTCTATCCCGGAGAGCTTTTCGCCACGGGCACGCTTCCCGGCGGCAGCGGCATGGAGACCGGGCACTGGTTGCGGCCCGGGGACCGGCTGTCGCTGGCCATCGACCAGATCGGTGAGATCAGCCATCCGATCTCAGGAGCCAAGGAGCTGGCATGACCACCATCGCAGGACTGCCGGCGCACGCGCTGCTCGTCCACGCCATCGTCGTCCTCGCGCCGCTGACGGCGGTGCTCGGCATCCTCTGCGCGTTGTGGCCCGCCGCCCGGCAGCGGTTCGTGTGGCTGGTGCTGGCGCTGGCCGCGGTGAACCTGGTGCTGACGCCACTGACCGTGAAGGCGGGTGAATGGCTGTACAACCGCGAAGACTCCCATAGCCCGATCCTCGAGAGCCACGCGGAGCGCGGCGAGACCATGATCTACTTCTCGATCGCGCTGCTGGTGATGGCGATCGCGATCGCAGTGCTCCATGTGCGCGCCGGCCGGTCCGAGGCGCCGAAGACGGTCGCCACCGTGGTGGTGGCGGTCGTCGCCCTGGTCGTGGGTGTGTCGTCGATCGTCCAGGTGGTGCGCATCGGCCACGCGGGCACCGAAGCCAAGTGGGGCGTCATCGCCGAATAGCGCCGACCGGGCAGCCACCGCGGGTTCCCTCGCGGTGGCTGCACCGTCGCGGGGTCAGGACTGCTTGAGTGCCTCGATCTCCAGGGCGATCGTCACCTTGTCGCCCACGACCGCGCCACCGGTCTCCAGCGGCATGTCGATGTCGATGCCGAAGTCCTTGCGGTTCAAGACGACCGACGCCTCGAAACCCGCGACCTCGCCGTGGCCCATGCCGGGGTTCACGCCGTTGAACTCCAGATCCAGCGAGATTGGCCGGGTGATGCCCTTGAGGGTGAAGTCGCCGTCGAGGATGTAGCGGTCACCGTCTGCGCGTACCGCGGTGGAGGCGAATGTCGCGACCGGGTGGTTCTGTGCGTCGAAGAAGTCCGCGGACTTGAGGTGCGCGTCGCGCTGCTCGTTGCGGGTGTTGATCGAGTCGACGGCGATCTCGGCGCGCACCGACGGCGTGCCGTCCTCCGCGACGGTGATCGCGCCGCTGAAGGTGTCGAACTCTCCTCGGACCTTGCTGACCACGAGGTGACGTACCGAGAGACCGACCGACGAGTGAACGGGATCGATCGTCCAGGTACCGGTGGCGAGCTGTGCGGTGGCGGTGGTCATGTGATGTCTCTCTTCTCGAAAGGGGGGTCGGAACTCCGACGGGGTACCTTCCGTTAAACGGACCATGGTCCGTATTCATTCCCGGTTTAGCATTCCCAGGTGGTCCCGCAGACCATGTGCGGCACCTGCGGGTGAGGCGGGTGACGGGCAACGCACTGGCGTAGTGGCCTACAACCGGGCGGCGAGCTCGGTGCCCTGGCGGATCGCCCGCTTGGCGTCCAGCTCGGCGGCGACCGCGGCACCGCCGATGACGTGTGGGGTGATCCCGCGCGCCCGCAGGCCGTCCTCGAGGTCGCGCACCGACTCCTGGCCGGCACAGATCACGATGTTCTCGACCTCGAGCAGCCGCGGGTCGCCGTGGTTCGGCCCGAAGCTGATGTGCAGCCCGGCATCGTCGATGCGCTCGTAGTTCACCCCGGAGAGCTGGTGAACGCCCTTGGCCCGCAACGACGCCCGGTGCACCCATCCCGTCGTCCTACCCAGGTTTCGGCCCTGCGGCCCCTTGGTGCGCTGCAGCAGGTAGACCTCGCGGACCGCAGGCGCGGGCAGCGGGGTCGTCAACGCCCCACGTGCCTCCCACGGATCGGCGACGCCCCACTCGGCCTTCCACTCCTTGAGGTCGAGCGTGGGGGAGTGCCCGGTGGTCAGGAACTCGCTGACGTCGAAACCGATGCCGCCCGCGCCCACCACCGCGACGCACCTGCCCACGGGTCTGCCGGTGATCGCCTCGGCGTAGGACACCACCATCGGGTGGTCGACACCGGGGATGTCGGGCATCCGCGGCGTGACGCCGGTGGCCAGCACCACCTCGTCGAAACCCTGCAGTTCGACGACCTCGGCGCGGATGTCGAGTCGGACGTCGACGCCGTGCTTGTCGAGCATGCGGGTGAAGTAGCGGATGGTCTCCCCGAACTCCTCCTTGCCGGGAATCCTTCGTGCCAAATCGAATTGGCCGCCGACCGCCGGCGCAGACTCGAAGAGCGTGACTCGGTGGCCGCGCTGGGCCGCGGTGACGGCCGTCGCCAGGCCGGCCGGGCCTGCGCCGACGACGGCGACGCGCCTGGTACGCCGGGTCGGGCTGAGCGTCAGCGTGGTCTCGTGTCCGGCCCGCGGATTGAGAAGGCATGACACCGTCTTGTGGGCGAACGCGTGATCAAGGCAGGCCTGGTTGCACGCGATGCAGGTGTTGATCTCGTCGGCCGTGTCCGCACCCGCCTTCGCCACCCAGTCCGGGTCGGCAAGCAGCGGGCGGGCCATCGAGATCAGGCTGACGTCGGTCTCGACGAGGATCTGCTCGGCGGCCTGCGGCATGTTGATCCGGTTGGAGGCCACCACCGGGATGCCGACGTGTTCGGAGACCGCGTTGCTGATGTCGACGAATGCGCTGTTGGGCACCGAGGTCACGATGGTAGGGATCCGCGCCTCGTGCCAGCCGATGCCGGTGTTGATGATCGTCGCCCCGGCTGCTTCGACTTCGGTTGCCAGCGCGACGATCTCATCCCAGCTCTGACCGTCCTCGACGTAGTCGGCCATCGACATCCGGTAGCTGATGATGAAGTCGCGGCCCACCGCTGCACGGGTTCGGCGCACGATCTCCACCGGCAGGCGGCGTCGTCGCCCGGGGGTGCCGCCCCACGCGTCGATGCGCTTGTTCGTCCGCGGTGCCAGGAACTGGTTGAGCAGATAGCCCTCGCTGCCCATGATCTCCACGCCGTCGTAGCCGGCTTCGCGGGCCAGGGCGGCGCTGCGGACGAAGTCGTCGATCGTGCCTTTGACGTCGCGCAGCGCGCGGGGCCGGAACGGGTTGGTGGGCGCCTTGATCGACGAGGCGCTGACCGAGAAGGGATGGAACGCATAACGTCCCGCGTGCAGGATTTGAAGCAGGATCTTGCCGTCGGCATCGTGCACGGCTTCGGTGATCTTGCGGTGCCTGCGGGCGGCCGCCGTCGAGGTCATCTGCGCGGCGAACGGGAGCAGCCAGCCTGTGCGGTTGGGCGCGTAACCGCCGGTGATGATCAGCCCGACGCCGCCGCGGGCACGCTCGGCGAAATACTCGGCGAGGCGGTCGGTGTCACGGGCGCGGTCCTCGAGGCCGGTGTGCATCGACCCCATCACCACCCGGTTGCGCAGCGTGGTGAACCCGAGATCCAACGGGGACAACAGGTATGGGTAAGGCGAGCTGCGGCTCATCGATTCCCTCCCAGGCCTGCCGCCACCTCGTCCAGCCATGCGATGGCACCCTCCTCGGCGCGGATGCCGCCGCGCAGCACCAGGTACTGGTGAAGATCGGCGTCGGTCAACGCGCCCGGATCGGGAAACTGGGTCTTCTCGAACCCGCGGTACGCCTCGAGCAGTTCGGCGCGATCCGAGCGCAACGACACCACCTGGTCGCGGAGCGCGTCGACGTCGCCGTGTACCGCCCCGCGAATCTTGACCGCCAGGTCGCGCGTTCGGCTGTCGGCCACGGTGCCATTCCTGCCTCGTCCTACCAGTGGCGCGGCGATCCAGCGCGCGAGTTCGGCGCGGCCCGCATCGGAGACCGTGTAGACCTTCTTGTCGGGCCGGCCTTGTTGCTCGACCTGGGTGACGTGCACCCAGCCGTCGCCTTCCATGGCGCGCAGGGTGCGGTAGATCTGCTGGTGGGTCGCTGCCCAGAAATAGCCGATCGATTTGTCGAAGCGGCGGGCCAGTTCGTAACCCGAACCCGACTGCTCGCAGAGCGAGACCAGGATCGCGTGCGGAAGCCCCACCGCCGCAGCGTAGGCACGCCTGCTGCGATATGCAACTAGTTGCAGTGCACCGACGCGCATAGCCGTGTGGCGCTAGGCGACCTGTATGTGAGACGTTTAGTATCTGTAACCACGCGCAACCCCTAAACCAGGGTTGTGTGGGAGTTAGGGCACACTAAGACACACGTCCAACTAACGGCAGGGATACTTGCTGAGGCTGGCCGCGGTTGATTAGCTGAGCCCCGCCTAGACAGCAGCCCACTGGTAGGTAGTAGTTCGAGAGAACTTGAGGAGAAGTTCGTGACGTACACGATCGCCGAGCCCTGCGTCGACGTCAAAGACAAGGCATGTATCGAGGAATGCCCTGTCGACTGCATCTACGAGGGCGCACGGATGCTGTACATCCACCCCGACGAGTGCGTGGACTGCGGAGCCTGTGAACCCGTGTGTCCGGTCGAGGCCATCTACTACGAAGACGATGTGCCGGATCAGTGGAGTAGCTACACGCAGATCAACGCCGACTTCTTCGCCGAACTCGGCTCGCCCGGCGGCGCGTCGAAGGTCGGCCAGACCGACAACGACCCGCAGGTCGTCAAGGACCTGCCCCCGCAGGGTGAGGACTGAGTCCGACGGCACAGCCCGCTCCTCGCGAACCGCGTGAGGTCACCCGCCGGCCGCTGAAGTCGGCGTCGCTCCCGGTGTTCCCATGGGACACCCTGGCCGAGGTGACCGCGCTGGCGCGAGCGCACCCCGACGGTCTCGTCGACCTGTCGGTGGGCACACCCGTCGATCCGGTCGCGCCGGTGATCCGCGACGCCCTCGCCGCGGCCAGCGCCGCACCCGGATATCCCACCACCGCAGGCACGCCCGCGCTGCGGGAGGCGGCCGTCGCCGCGCTGCACCGCAGGTACGGGATCACCGGTCTGACGCCCGGCGCGGTGCTGCCGGTGATCGGCACGAAGGAGCTCATCGCGTGGCTGCCGACGCTGCTCGGCCTCGGCGCCGGGGACACGGTGGTGGTCCCGGAACTGGCGTACCCCACCTACGAGGTGGGCGGCCTGCTCGCCGGTGCCGCGGTGCTGCGGGCGGACTCGCTGACCCAACTGGGCCCCGCGTCGCCCGACCTGGTGTACCTGAACTCGCCGAGCAATCCCACGGGCAGGGTGCTCGGCGTCGACCACCTGCGCAAGGTGGTCGGCTGGGCCAGGGAGCGTGGGGTGCTCGTCGCCTCCGACGAGTGCTACCTCGGGCTCGGCTGGGACGACGTGCCGCTGTCGATCCTGCATCCGCAGGTCTGCGACGGTGACCACACCGGACTTCTGGCGGTGCACTCACTGTCGAAGACGTCGTCGTTGGCCGGCTACCGGGCCGGCTTCGTCGCTGGCGACGCCGGAGTGGTGGCCGAACTGCTGGCCGTGCGCAAGCACGCGGGCATGATGGTGCCCACCCCGGTGCAGGCCGCGATGGTGGCCGCGCTCGACGACGACGCGCACGAGCAGGAGCAGCGGGAGCGCTACGCGCGCCGGCGCGACGCCCTGCTGCCCGCCCTGCGGTCGGCGGGTTTCACCGTCGAGCACTCCGAGGCGGGGCTCTATCTGTGGGCGACGCGGGGCGAACCGTGCCGTGACACCGTCGGGTGGCTCGCGCAGCGCGGCATCCTGGTCGCGCCCGGGGAGTTCTACGGGCCCCGCGGGGCCCGCCATGTGCGGGTGGCCTTGACGGCCACGGACGAACGGATCGCCTCCGCGGTGCAGCGATTGGCGGATTGGGCGCGCTGACCCCCGCGGCGGTCGCTTTTCGCGGCCGATTCGCTCAGGGCTCGGTGGCGCGCAGCCCCAACGCGAGCACCAGGCGCTCGTCGGCGTCGGCCAGCGATGTCTCCAGAAGCTTCTCGACCCGGCGGATGCGATAGCGCACGGTGTTGGGATGAACGTGCAACTGCCGGGCGATCGCGGCGACGTCACCGAACCCGTCGAGGTACGCCCGCAGCGTGTCGGCCAGCATCGGCTCTCGCGCGCACAGTTCGCGCACCCGCGGGTCCACCAGCCGCGATTCGGCCGCGACGTGCGAGACGATCTCGTCGAGCAGCACCGTCGTCCGTGCCTCGTCGAGCGAGGTGACCTGACCGATGGCGCTGGGGTGACGCGCGGCGCTGTCGAACACACGGTCCACTTCGGTTCGGGTTGTCGCCACCCCGCTCAGCCCGCTCAGGGGTACGGCAGTCACCGCACGGACGTCGAGGCCGAGTTCGCGGCGCAGCGCGGCGACCACACCGCGCGCCCACGACGTGACCGCCGCCGCCGCCCCGATCTTCGGAAACAGCACATAGACCCGATCGTCGACGGACGCGACCTGCGAGTCGGCCCGGAAGGCGCTGGCGCTCAACGCGACCACCTCGGACGGCACGGCCGCCGCGACCCCGCGGAAGCCGACGATCGCCGCGCGGGCTTCGGCGGGAATGCCCAGCTCGCGGGCGAGCACGCCCACGTCGTCGGTGTCGCCGAGCGCCAGGCCGAGCAGTTGCTGCACCAGGGCCGCGTGCTGTGACGGTGCCGCCGCCAGCCGCGACATGATCCGGGACGCCAGCACTGCGCCGCCCCGCAGGATCTCCTCGGTGTCGTCGGCGAGCGGGGTTGCTCCCTGCTGCAGCCAGATGGTTCCGGCGAAGCTGGGGGCAGGTCGGCCGTCACCGGGCGCGAGGTGCACGCCGACGGCCAGTCGGGGTCGCAGTCCCAGTTCGGGGCGTTCGTCGACGCGGACCACCTCGGGGCCGGCCCGCAACGCATCGAAGATGCCCCACTGGCCGATCCACTCCAGATGTTCGGGCGGACCTGCGCGGCCCAGGATCGTCAGGCGGCGCAGCTCGTCGGCCTCATCGCTGGAGGCCGAGTAGGCCAGCATCCGGCTCTCGGCGTCCTCGATGCAGATCATGCCGCGGGTGCGGTCGGCGATCGACTGCGCCAGGCCGAACAGGTCGGTGCCGGAATCGCGCAGCGGGTCGCTGCGGTCGCCGTGATGCGCGAACGCGTAGTTGACCAGGCGGTACAGGTGCTCCCAGCGAGCTCGGGGATCGACGGCGACGACCGCGGTGCCCAGGGCGACGGCGCGAGCCACCGCCGTCGGGGTGGGCTCCTTGACGAAGACCGCGGCGGGCCGGCACGCGTTCCGTTCGAGCCAGTCGATCGCCTCGGCGTCGGACACGCCGAGCAGGAAGAACAGATCGGCAGGCCCCGGGCCCAGTGCCAGGCCCAGCCGCACGTCGTCCGCGTCGACGAGCGCCACCGAGCTCACCGGCATGTCCAGCCCGCGTGGCGCCTCCACCAACGTGACCATCGTGCGGTCCAACGCGAGCAGCAGCTGGCCGAGACCCAGTCCAGGGGCGGCCGTCGGCACCATCACTGCTCCTTTGGCTGTTCGGACTATCCAGTGTGCCAGGGCTTGTCCGATCAGCCATCGGATAACGCGCCGGGAAGGGGCATCCTTGCTGCATGGACGCGATCAGCGCGATAACGCAGGTACCCCTGCCGCAAAACGAACCGGTACACGAATACCAGCCCGGTTCCCCGGAGCGCGCCAGGCTCGTCGAGGCGCTGGCGAGCCTCACCGGCGACCCGATCGACCTGCCGCACGTCATCGGCGGGGAGCACCGGATGGGCGCCGGTGACCGCGTCGACGTGGTGCAGCCGCACCGGCACGCCGCGCGGCTGGGCACCCTCACCAATGCCGACCACGCCGACGCCGCCGCCGCCGTCGAGGCGGCGATGGCGGCCAAACCCGATTGGGAGGCCACGCCGTTCGACGAGCGCGCCGCGGTGTTCCTTCGAGCCGCCGACCTGATGGCAGGACCGTGGCGGGAGAAGGTCGCCGCGGCGACCATGCTGGGCCAGTCCAAGTCCGCGTATCAGGCCGAGATCGATTCGGCCTGCGAGCTCATCGACTTCTGGCGCTTCAACGTCGCGTTCGCGCGCCAGATCCTGGCCGAGCAGCCTGTCAGCTCGCGAGGCGTGTGGAATCGCACCGACTACCGGCCGCTGGAGGGCTTCGTCTACGCGATCACCCCGTTCAACTTCACCGCCATCGCGGGCAACCTGCCCACGGCCGCCGCGCTGATGGGCAACACCGTGGTGTGGAAGCCCTCGCCCACGCAGATGTTCGCGGCCTACCTGACCGTGCAGCTGCTCGAGGCCGCGGGGTTGCCCGCCGGAGTGATCAACCTCGTGGCCGGTGACGGAAAGGCGGTCTCGGACGTGGTGCTCGCCGACCGACGGATGGCGGGCATCCACTTCACCGGCTCGACCGCCACCTTCCAGCACCTGTGGCGCGAGGTCGGCACCCACATCGATCGCTACGACACCTACCCGCGTCTGGTGGGGGAGACCGGTGGCAAGGACTTCGTGGTGGCGCACCCCTCGGCGCACCCGGATGTCCTGCGCACCGCCCTGATTCGCGGTGCGTTCGACTATCAGGGGCAGAAATGCTCGGCCGCATCGCGGGCGTTCATCGCCCGGTCGGTCTGGCAGAGGATGGGCGACGACTTCCTCGGCGCCACCGAGGCGCTGCGCTTCGGCGACATCACCGATCTGACCAACTTCGGCGGAGCGCTGATCGACGACCGGGCATTCGCCAAGAACGTCAAGGCCATCGAACGTGCGAAGGGCGCTGCCGGCGTGACGGTCGCAGCTGGCGGCGAATACGACGACAGCGAAGGCTATTTCGTCAGGCCGACGGTGCTGCTGTCCGATGATCCGTCCGACGAGGCGTTCGCCACCGAGTACTTCGGGCCGATCCTGGCCGTCCACGTGTACCCCGACGAGGACTACGGGCGCATCCTCGACGTCGTCGACGCCGGCGCCCGGTACGCGCTGACCGGCGCCGTGATCGCCGACGACCGCTCGGCGGTGCTGCAGGCGCAGCGGCGCCTGCGCCATGCGGCTGGCAACTTCTACGTCAACGACAAGCCCACCGGTGCGGTGGTCGGGCAGCAGCCGTTCGGCGGGTCGCGCGCGTCGGGTACCAACGACAAGGCCGGGTCCGCGTTGAACCTGCTGCGGTGGACCTCGGCGAGGTCGATCAAGGAGACGTTCGTGGCGCCCACCGACCACGCGTACCCCCACATGGAGGCGTGAGTCATGGGCCTCTTCCAGCGCGTCGCCCGGCCCGTGATCCTCGCCGCGGGGCGATGGGACGGGCTGCGGCGCACCGCAGAGCGGCTGCCGGTGACCCGCGACGTGGTGCACCGTTTCGTGCCGGGGGAGAGCATCGCCGATGTGATGAATTCGGTGGAGCAGCTTCGTGATTCGCGGCGTATGGTCTCGATCGACCATCTCGGTGAGGACGTCGGCGACGCCGAAGCGGCCGACGCCACCGTCGGGGCGTACCTGGCGCTGCTGGAAGCTCTCTCGACGCGGGGTGAAGACGCCGCCACGGTGCGCCCGTTGGAGGTGTCGCTCAAGCTCTCCGCGCTGGGGCAGGCGCTGCCGCGGGACGGCGAGAAGATCGCGCTGGAGAATGCGCGCGCGATCTGTGAACGCGCGCAACGCGTCGGCGTCTGGGTGACCGTCGACGCCGAGGACCACACCACCACCGACTCCACCCTGTCGATCGTGCGCGAGTTGCGCGCCGACTTCGGCTGGGTCGGCACGGTGTTGCAGGCCTACCTGAAGCGGTCGCGCGCCGACTGCGCCGAGTTCGCCGCGTCGCCGGTTGACTCTTCGCGCAAGCGCTCATCGGCGGGCGCACGAATCCGGTTGTGCAAGGGCGCCTACGACGAGCCGGCGTCGGTCGCCTTCCGTGACCGCGATGACGTCACCGCCTCGTACCTGCAGTGCCTCCGCATCCTGATGGCAGGCAGCGGCTATCCGATGGTGGCCTCGCACGATCCCGAGATCATCGACGAGGTTCCTGCCCTGGTTCGTGAGAACGGCCGCGGGGTGGACGATTTCGAGTACCAGATGCTCTACGGAATCCGCGACGGTGAGCAGCGCCGGCTGGCCGGGCAGGGCAATAACGTGCGCATCTACGTGCCGTTCGGAACGCAGTGGTACGGCTACTTCGTCCGACGGCTCGCCGAGCGGCCCGCCAACCTGACGTTCTTCCTGCGAGCCCTGGCCGAACGCCGCTGAGAGCGGTCGCCCCACCCCGCCGGTCAATACCTGGGCTACTCCCGGCTGCGTCTCGAGAATCGGCCCTCGGTCACCTCGTCCCACTTCCGATACACCTGGTCGACCTGCGGGTTGCCCTGCTCCCTGACCCAGTTGCACGTCGACACGTACGTCGCAGGGTTGGTGACGATGATGGTGTGCAGCTCGGGGCGCTTGCGCGCCAGCGCTTCCAGGTCATCCGGGGACGTCGACGGATCCGCGGCCCGCAGTGCGTCCAGCGGGTCGGCCAGGGCACCGCGGGGCGCATCGTGCGCCGCCAGGTCACCCTCCTCCGCCGCATCGCCGGCCCTGCTGTTCAGCAACAGGTTCAGCAGGATCGCGGTGATCGCGCCGGCCGAGATACCGGAGTGGAAGATGGTCTGGAACCAGTCGGGGAACTGGTGGTACAGGTCCAGCGCGACGTTCACCGGCGCATCCGACAGCGACCGGTCGGTGTAGTACAGCTTGGCCTCGGTGAGCATGGCCACCCCGACGGAGATCGCCACGACGAGGATGTTGGTGTTCGTGAACTTCACCTTGGTCAGAGTGCGGATACCGCTGGCCGCGACCATGCCGAACAGTGCCACGCCTGCGCCACCGAGCACCGGCAGCGGAATGCCCTCGACGACCGCTGCCATCTTGGGCAGCAGGCCCAGGAGCACCAGGATGATGCCCGCGACGGTCGCGACGTGGCGGCTGCGCACCCCGGTGATCGCGACGAGGCCGACGTTCTGGGCGAATGCGGTGTACGGGAACGTGTTGAAGACCCCGCCGATGACGGTGCCCAGACCGTCGGCGCGCAGGCCGTCGGCGAGCCTGCGCGGGGTGATCTTCTCGTCGACGATCTCGCCCACGGCCACGATGTCGCCCGTCGTCTCGGTCATGATCACGATCGCCACGATGAGCAGCGCGATGATCGAGCTGATCTCGAAACTCGGCGCCCCGAACCGAAACGGGGTGACGATGCCGACCCAGCCGTAGTCGCCCATGTGGTCCCAGTCGGTCATGCCGACGGGAATCGCCACCAGCGTTCCGATGATGAGCCCGAGCAGGATCGACACCCGCCGCAGGCCCTCCGGCGCGAACCGTTCGATGACGATGATCGTCGCCAGGGTGAAGAAGCCCATGCCGATGGCCGCGGGTGAGCCGAAGTCGGCGCCGGCGGCGCTGCCGCCGCCGAACCACCCTGCGGCCACCCGCATCAGCGACACCCCGATGATCAAGATGATCGTGCCGGTCACCAACGGCGGGAAGAAGCGGATCAGCCTGCCGAACACCGGAGCGAGCAGCATCATGAACAGCCCGCAGGCGATCACCGAGCCGTAGATCGTGGTGACGCCGTGGTTCACGCCGATGGTGATCATCGGGCCGACGGCGGCGAACGTCACGCCCTGCATCAGCGGCAGCCGCACCCCGAAGCGCCAGAACCCGACGGCCTGGATGATGGTCACGATCCCTGCGACGAACACGTCGGCCATGATCAGGTGGACGATGTCGGACTGCTCCAGCCGTCCTGCGCCCACCATCGCGCCGCCGACGATCAGCGGCACCGCGACCGCGCCCGCATACATGGCCAGCACATGCTGGATCCCCAGGGGGAGCAGCTGTTTCAGCGGTGGCACCTCGTCCACCGGCCGCGCCGCGGTTCTGCCCTGATTGAAGATCTTCGTGATCGTGGCCATCGCGCCCAATCCTGGAAGCCCTCGGTTTCGGGAGCTTTCCCTGCCCGTGTCGGGGGGGTTACGCCGGATACGCCGCGACCGGCATGACGATGGTCCCCTTGCACACCCCTTCGAGGATCTCGGTACGCCACGTCCCGTACATCGATCCGTCCGATGTGGGCGCGTAGAACACCAGCGAGCGGGCCGCGGCGTACTCGCGGGGGACGTCGTCGCCGCGGAAGCACTCCCACAGCCAGTTGTAGTTGAACACCCACTGCTTGCCGTTCCACGTGTAACGGGTCGGCTGCGGGATGGTGGGGTTGCTCGGCGCCGGGCCGTCGGAGGCCGTGGCCACGCACGTGCCCGCGCAGGACGTCGTGAACGTGTACTGGCCGCTGAAGTCGGGTTCCGGCTGGCGGGCGGCGATGCTCGTGCCGATCTTGTCCGACGCGAAGGTCACCACGGTGTAGCGTCCGCTCCACTCCGGGGGCGCGGCTTGCGCGGTGGCATCGGCGCAAACACACGCGGCCGCAACAAAAGTCGCGGATGCCAGTGCGTTGCGCGCCCGTCGGGCAGACATGGTTCCCTCACAATGGTCTGGGTGTGGCCTTTGAAACCTAATTGCCCTCGCCGTCAACCTGCCCGATCGACACGGCCCGTTGGGGCACGGTTGGATCACGGGTTGGTATCGGAGTCCGGGGATGAATGACGTTCGTGCGGAACGGACCTCAGCACAGGATGCTGGTCAGCGTTCGGAGAGCACCATCAGGGTCCAAGCCGCCATCGACTGCGCGTCGGTCATCACGCCGTCGCGCATCATCTTCTCGACCTCGGCGCGGGTGAACCACGCGCTGCGCATGTCCTGTTCCTCGTGCTCACGGTCATGGGGACCCTCGGTGATGCCGGTCGCGAGGAAGACCCGGCCGCGCTGGCTGCTCATCCCCGGCGCGACGTCGAGAAGACCGATCTCGATCATCGATTCGGCGCTCAGCCCCGTCTCCTCCCGGAGCTCGCGGGCGGCGAGCTCGGCGGGGTCGATGTCGGCCCGTCCCGGCGCGGTGCCCTGCGGGAACTCCCAGCGCCGCAGCCCGAGGGGGTAGCGGAACTGCTCGACGAGGTGGAACCGGTCGGCGCCGTTGCCGCCGTCTCGCGGAATCACCAGCGCATACGCCGGCTTGTCGACCACCGCGTAGATTCCGCTGCTGCCGTCGGGCCTGCGGATGTCGTCTTCGCGGACCGTCAGCCAGTTGTTCCGATACACCTCTCGTGACCCCACGGCCCGGATCGAATCCACGTGCCCAGTATGCCCAGCCGCGGGGAGTAGCCTGGCTTCCTGTGCTGCTGGCCTCCCTGAATCCCGCGGCCGTCGCCGCCGGTGCCGACATCGGTGACGCGGTGCGCATCGACGGGGCGACGCTGAGTCGCAGCGACCTCGTCGGCGCGGCGACCTCGGTGGCCGAACGTGTCGGAGCGGCGGGTCGGGTGGCCGTGCTGGCCACGCCGACGGTGGCGACGGTGCTCGCCGTCGCGGGCTGCCTGATCGCGGGGGTGCCGGTCGTGCCGGTGCCCGCCGATGTCGGCGCTGCCGAGCGGCGCCACATCCTCACCGATTCCGGTGCGCAGGCGTGGTTGGGGGAGAAGCCCGACGGAGCCGCGCAGGATGGGCTGCCCCACGTCCCCGTCCGGCTGCACGCCCGTTCGTGGCACCGTTATGCCGAGCCGTCGCCGGACGCGACCGCGCTGATCATCTACACCTCCGGCACCACGGGACCGCCGAAGGGGGTGGTCGTGAGCAGGCGCGCGATCGCCGCCGACATCGACATGCTCGCCGCGGCCTGGCAGTGGACGGCGGAGGACACGCTGGTGCACGGGCTGCCGCTGTACCACGTGCACGGCCTGGTGCTGGGGTTGCTGGGGTCACTGCGCATCGGGAACCGCTTCGTGCACACCGGGAAACCCAGTCCGGCGGCCTACGCGCAGGCCGCGTCGAGGACGGGGGGATCGTTGTTCTTCGGCGTGCCGACGGTGTGGTCGCGGATCGTCGAGGACGGCGACGCGGCCCGTGCGCTGGCCCCTGCCCGTCTGCTGGTGTCGGGCAGTGCGCCGCTGCCCGTCCCGGTGTTCGACGGCCTCGCCGCGCTGAGCGGGCATCAGCCGGTCGAACGCTATGGCAGCACCGAGTCACTGATCACGTTGAGCACCCTTGCCGCGGGCGAGCGCCGACCGGGCTGGGTCGGCCTACCGCTGACGGGTGTGCAGACGCGCCTTCACTCCGAAGACGGCGGCCAGGTGCCCCACGACGGGGAGACGATCGGCCGACTGCACCTGCAGAGCCCGACGATGTTCGACCGCTACCTCAACCGCCCCGACGCCACTGCCGAGGTCCTCGGGCCCGACGGCTGGTACCGCACCGGCGACGTCGCCGTCATCGACGGTGACGGCATGCACCGGATCGTCGGGCGGGAGTCGGTCGACCTGATCAAGACCGGCGGCTTCCGGGTGGGCGCCGGCGAGATCGAAACCGCGCTGCTCGGGCATCCCGGTGTCCGGGAAGTCGCGGTGGTCGGTGTGCCCGACGACGACCTGGGCCAGCGCATCGTCGCGTTCGTCGTCGGTGACGCCTCGCCGGATGAGTTGATCGAATATGTGGCACAGCAGCTTTCGGCGCACAAGCGCCCGCGGGAGGTGCGTCTGGTGGACAGCCTGCCCCGCAACGCGATGGGAAAGGTGCTCAAGAAGGAACTGGTGCAATGGGTTTGAGGTTCAGCGAGGTCTGCATCGACGCCGGCGACATCCACGCGTTGGCCTCGTGGTGGTCCGAGGTGCTGGGCTGGCCCGCGGAACCCACCGACGACGGCGATGTGGTGTTGCGGGCCCCGCAGGGCGCCGGGCCGGACTGGCTCTTCCTGGCCGTCCCCGAGGGCAAGGTGGTCAAGAACCGTATCCACTTCGACCTCACCCCCCACGATCAGGACGCGGAGGTCGCGCGGGTGATCGCGCTGGGCGCACGGCATGTCGACATCGGCCAGGGCGACGAGAGTTGGGTGGTGCTCGCCGATCCCGAGGGCAACGAGTTCTGCATCCTGGCGGCCGACGAGTGACCCCGCGAGTTCGCGTGTCTGTACCCGGTACGCCGCGCAGCTGCGGCAGTGTGCGCATGCTCGCGGCGATCAGCAGCGCGCTGAGTGCGCTCATGCTGACTGCGTGCGGTCAGTCACCGCAGGTGGCGCTGGTGCAGACCAGCATCGTCGTTCCCCCGGCTCCGGGACCTCCTGCGCCGCCCGCCGATTCTCTGACCATCGGACCGGCGGCCGTCGACACGACTGGCGGCTGGCTGGCCGACGGCAACATGCTGTCACCGTTCGATGTGGCCAATCCGGTACTGTCCCAACTGGATCCAGCATTGCTGACGGCGGTCCAGGAAGCCGCCCGCGCCGCCGAGGCCCAGGGTGTCGTGCTGAAGGTGACCTCGGGCTGGCGTTCGAAAGGCTTCCAGCAGAGGCTCTTCGACGACGCGGTCGTCGCTTACGGCAGTGTCGAGAAGGCAGCCGAGTTCGTCGCGACGCCCGAGGTGTCCAAACACGTGACGGGGCAGGCGATCGACATCGGCCAGGCCGAGGCCGACAGGTGGCTCATCGCCAACGGCCGACAGTTCGGCCTGTGCCAGATCTACGCCAACGAGATCTGGCACTTCGAGCTTGTCGCCGACGCGAACGGCAACTGCCCGCCGCTGCGGCCCAACGCCGCGGGGTGACGGCCGTCGCCGGCTAGTTGGCGTGCAGTGCTTCGTTGAGCGCGATGCCGGTACCGTCGCGCTTGACCACCTCGACTGCTCCGGTCACCGAGTTGCGGCGAAACAGCAGGTTGTCGGCTCCCGACAGCTCACGCGCCTTGACGGTAGTGGCCGTCTGGCTCTCGCCGAGGAGGGTGACCTTGGTCCCCGCGGTGACATAGAGCCCGGCCTCGATGACGCAATCGTCGCCGAGCGAGATGCCCAGTCCCGCGTTGGCGCCGAGCAGGCAGCGCTGGCCGACGGAGATCACTTCCGTGCCGCCGCCGGACAGGGTGCCCATGATCGACGCGCCGCCCCCGACATCGGAGCCGTCGTCGACGACGACACCGGCCGAGATGCGCCCCTCGACCATCGAGCTGCCCAGCGTGCCCGCGTTGTAGTTCACGAAGCCCTCGTGCATCACCGTGGTGCCGGAGGCCAGGTGCGCCCCGAGCCGGACCCGGTCGGCGTCGGCGATGCGCACCCCCGAGGGCATGACGTAGTCGACCATCCGCGGGAACTTGTCCACGCCGTAGACGGTGACCTGGCCGCGCCTGCGCAGCCGCGCCCGCACGGTCTCGAACCCCTCGATCGCGCACGGGCCGAAGTTGGTCCACGCCACGTTGGTGAGCACGCCGAAGAATCCGTCGGCGTTGAGCCCGTGCGGGGCCACCAGGCGGTGCGACAGCAGGTGCAGGCGCAGGTAGGCGTCATAGGCGTCGACCGCCTTGTCCTCCAGCGAGGCGATCACGGTGCGCACGACCACGGTCTCGACGTCGCGGTCCTCGTCGCGGCCCGCCAGCGCGGCGAGCTCGTCGGGGACCTCTGCGACCGAAAGGCGCACCGTGCCCGCGCTCGCCGCACCGTCGCCCCCCAACTCCGGCGCCGGGAACCACGTGTCAAGAACCGTTCCGTCGGCCGCGATGGTTGCCACGCCGACGCCTGATGCTGAAGTCACGGCCCTAAGACTAACGTCAGACGCATGGGCCTCGATCTTCACGGTGACCCCGTCGCGCTGACCGCGGCGCTGGTGGACATCCCCAGCGAATCGCGGCACGAGCAGCGCATCGCCGACGAGATCGAGGCCGCCCTGCGGTCGCAGGCCACCGGCTTCGACGTCGTCCGCCACGGCGAGGCCGTGCTGGCCCGCACCAACCTCGGCAAGCCGTCGCGGGTACTGCTCGCTGGGCACACCGACACCGTCCCCGCCGCCGACAACCTGCCCAGCAGGCTCGTCGACGGGGTGCTGCACGGCTGCGGAACCTCGGACATGAAGTCGGGGGACGCGGTGTTCCTGCATCTCGCGGCGACCGTCACCGATCCCGCCCACGACATCACCCTGGTGATGTACGACTGCGAGGAGATCGAGGCGTCGGCGAACGGGCTCGGCCGTATCGAGCGCGAGTTGCCCGACTGGCTCGACGCCGACGTCGCGATCCTGGGTGAACCAACAGGCGGCTACATCGAAGCCGGCTGCCAAGGGACGCTGCGGGTGGTGGTCAGCGCCGCGGGAACCAGGGCCCACTCGGCGCGATCATGGTTGGGGGACAACGCCATTCACAAGTTGGGCGAAGTCCTGGAAAGGCTCGCGAAGTACCGGCCGCGCAGTGTGGACATCGACGGCTGCGTCTATCGCGAAGGGCTCTCGGCGGTGCGCATCGACGGCGGCGTCGCAGGGAACGTCATCCCCGACGCCGCGACGCTGACGGTCAACTTCCGCTTCGCCCCGGACCGCAGCGTCGAGCAGGCCTACGCGCACGTGTGCGAGGTCTTCGACGGCCTGGATGTCGGCATCGACCTCACCGACTCGGCGGCCGGTGCGTTGCCCGGCCTCACCCGACCCGCCGCGGCGGCGCTGGTCGACGCCGCAGGCGGACAGGTCCGGGCGAAGTACGGGTGGACCGACGTGGCACGTTTCGCGGCGCTCGGCGTCCCGGCCGTCAACTACGGACCCGGTGACCCCAACCTCGCCCATCGCGCCGACGAACGGGTCGAGGCCGAGCAGATCACCGCCGTCACCGACATGCTGCGGCGGTACTTAACCGGTTGACGGGGTGGCTACCCTGGAAAACATGCTGGGAGAAGACATCACCGGGTAGATCCCGGACGCATGTCCTTGTCGCCTCCGCGGGCCGCCGTCGCCCGCCGCATTGGAGATCCCTCGCATGTCTTCATCTGTTTCTTCGACGACGTCGGTCGTCTGTTCCCACCTGTGGTTCTCCTGGCCCGACGACACACCTCTGTTCACCGACCTGTCGTTCACGGTCGGCGCAGGCGCCACCGGTCTGGTCGCGCCCAACGGCGCGGGCAAGAGCACGCTGCTGCGCCTCATCGCCGGCGAGTTGCGGCCCACCGCCGGATCGGTGACGGTCGGCGGCACCCTCGGCTATCTGTCCCAGACACTGCCGCTGCTCGATGACCGCAACGTCGCCGAGATGCTCGGGGTGGCACCGACGATCGCGGCGCTGGACGCGCTGGCCGCCGGTGATTCCGGGGACGACGTCTTCGCCGCGATCGGCGAGGACTGGGACGTCGAAGAGCGCACCCGCGCCCAGCTCGACCGCTTCGGCCTTGCCCACGTAGCGCTCGACCGGCCGCTGAGCACGCTCTCGGGTGGTGAGGTGGTAACCCTCGGGTTCGCGCGGGAGCTGCTGCGCCGCCCCGAGGTGTTGCTGCTCGACGAGCCGACGAACAACCTCGACCGCGGCGCCCGGCACCGGCTCTACACGGCACTCGACGATTTCACCGGCTGCCTGCTGCTGGTCAGCCACGACCGCGTGCTACTCGACCGGATGGACCGGATCGCCGAGCTGTACCGCGGCGAGATCACCTTCTTCGGCGGCAATTTCAGCGCCTATCAGGATGCGGAGGACGAGGCACGGCGCACAGCGGAGGGCGCGGTGCGCAGTGCCGAGCAGCAGCTCAAGCGTGAGAAGCGGCAGCGCCAGCAGGCACGTGAGCGGGCGGCACGACGGTCGAACAACGCCAAGCGCACCCTCAAGGATGCCGGGCTGCCGAAGATCGTCGCGGGTGCGATGAAGCGCAGGGCGCAGGAGACGGCAGGACGTACCGACGACGTCCACGCCAGGCGGATCGACGACGCGAGAACACGACTCGACGACGCCGAGCACGCGCTGCGTGACGACGACGCGTTGGTGCTGGACCTCCCGGACACCACGGTTCCGGCCGGACGGACAGTGCTGGACATCAAGGGATTACGGATTTCACGGGACGGCAGAGAGCTTCTCGCGGCCACGGACCTGGTGGTGCGCGGACCGGAACGGATCGCGCTGACCGGTCCGAACGGGGCGGGCAAGACGACGCTGCTGCGGACGCTGCTGGGTGAGATCGAACCCGACGACGGCACGATCCAGAAGGGGGACGGACGCGTCGCCTACCTGTCCCAGCGCCTGGATCTGCTCGACGACGACCGCGGTGTGGCCGAGAATCTCGCTGCGGCCGCGCCGGGCCTGTCGATGACCAGGCGCAGGCACCTGTTGGCGCAGTTTCTGTTTCGCGGGGACGACGTCGATCGGCTGGTGCGCACGCTGTCCGGGGGCGAGCGGCTGCGCGCGACGCTGGCGTGTGTTCTGTTCGCCGAGCCCGCACCGCAACTGCTGTTGCTCGACGAGCCGACCAACAACCTCGACCTGGTCAGCGTCGGGCAGCTGGAGAGTGCGCTCGCGGCTTATCGGGGTGCGTTCATCGTCGTCAGCCACGACGAGTCGTTTCTCGACGGAATCGGTGTGGATCGGGTTCTCCGCATCGAGGACGGCGACCTCACCGACGGTTAATCGCTCGACGGGCGGGTGGGCGCGGGCTCCTGCCGGCCACCGGGTGCCACGGGCGCCACGCCCGACCCGGCCTGAGCACCCGGGGCAGCCTCGGTCGGTGGCTGCTCGACCCGGCTAGGCTCGGGTCGTCGATCTGCGTCGGGATCGGGCACCGGATATTTGTCCGATTCCGTTGCCTGCGTGGCGCTCTGGGGCATCTGCTGCACGCCCTGCATGATCTGCTGGGGGAGCTGCTGCAGCGGCTGCGCCAACGCCGCAAGGGGCGCGCCGAGCTGCTGGCCCATCTGCCCGAGTTGTCCGACGGTCTGTCCGAGCGCGTCGGTGCCGCCCGCCGAACTCCCGGGCGCCGCCGATGCCGCGGCGCCACCACCGGCCGCCGAGCCCTGACCCTTGCCGATCGTGTCCGCGGCCGCCCTGATCGCCTCGGCGCCGCGCTGGTCGCCCCGTTCGTAGGCCATCGCCGCCTGGTGGAGGAGCTCCGAGATGTGGGCACCGTTGGACTGGGTGACGTTCATCGACCCGGTTCGGGAGCCGAGCGCAGCGGTCAGCGCGGTGTCGACGCCGTACGCGATGGTGCCGTGGGATGCGGCGACGCCTTCGGGCCCGGGTGCGCCTGCCGCGAGAGCGCCCAGCCCCGCGGACACGGCGGTGTGGATGTCGCCGAGTGAGCGCACCCCGTCGGTGTCGACCGAGAGCGGTTCGACCATCGGTTGTACCTCCAAACGTGTTCGGCTCGAGTCTAAGGCGGCCGCTGGGGGCAACCCCGCATCAGTTTCCGCGGGCGGCCGCCAGCGCCGCCCGGCCGAACTCGCAGTCGACCGCACCGCACAGCCGGGCCAGCGTGTCGACGCCACGCGGATCCCCGAGCCGGGCCGCGTCCGCCGCGGCCCGGAGCGCGACGGCACGCTGGGCGCCGCGTTCGGCGGCCTTGACCGCGTCCCTGGCGGCGGCGACCGCGCCGTGGGTGTCGCCCCGGGACGCCATCGTCCACGCCTTGGCCAACGCCAGCTCCGGGGCGAACAGCATCGATTTCAAGCCGTGCCGGGATTCAGCCCGCCCCAACGCTTTTCCCGCCTCGACGGTCTCACCGAGCCGGCCCAGCGCCTGCGCCAGCAGCATCCACGCCAGCGGGCCCCACGAGTATCCGGTCGGCGCCAGCGTGTGTGCGGCGCCTCGCAGCAGCGTCACCGCGCGGTGCAGGTCGCCGGTGGCGATCAGTGTGTCGGCCATCAGCACCTCGCCGATCGAGCGGCCCGGCTGTCGTCGCTGTGCGAGGTCGGTCAGCCGCTGCGCCAACGTCAGCGCCCGCTGCGGATGGCCCGTCATCAGCAGCGCCGTCGTCTGGCCGAACCCGCTGGTGAATCGCAGCAGGCCCGGGTGTCCGGCGGCCAAGGCCTGCTCGGCCAGCGCGTCGACGTCGCCGAAGCGACCCATCCGCGCACAGCTCAGCGCCGCGGCCGAGGCCGCCCAGCCGATCGCGGTGTCGTCGGCGGTCGGCGACCCGAGCACTTCGTCGGCGATGTTCATGGCGCGGCCGAGGTTCCCGGCGTTCATCGTGAACGTCGCCGACAGCGCATCCAGGGTCGTCAGCGCCGCCGGGGAGGACACCTTGCCGCGGGTGGCCCGCAGGAACGCCGTCGCGCGTTCGGGCTCGGACAGCATCCAGAACTGGTTGGCCGCCGTGGGCAGGGCCCACGCCATCAGCTCGTCCTCGGTCAGCCCCGCCGGATCGATCTCGGCGAGCACCGCGTCGGCTTCTCTGCCGCGGCCCTGCCATGCCAGCGCGTATCCGACGGTCAGCCGGGTGGTCAGGTCCGGTTCCCGTCCCAGGGCGGCCTGCCCGAGGCGTTCGCTGAGCTCCAGGTCGCCCAGCCGCAGCGCCTCCTGGGCGGCCGCGCAGACGTCGGGTACCGGCTGCGGGCGGTCGCTGCCGACCGCGAGGACGGCCAGCCGCAGCCGCCCGATGACGCTGCCACC
>Ga0209347_1001504_pt1 | contig 37166 bp, 25 predicted proteins | sample AutmiccommuBRH23_FD_187382 | JGI IMG/M metagenome (GOLD analysis project Ga0209347, IMG submission 187382) | Deep subsurface microbial communities from Mt. Terri, Switzerland - Autotrophic microbial communities BRH/23 (SPAdes) (version 2) | ecosystem: Environmental > Aquatic > Deep subsurface >... | reverse complement strand
CTGATGATGTTTCAGGATGTTTTTGTAGCCATATATCTGTCTATAGTATCCGGACTTGTCCTGACCGGTTCAACATCTTCGGTGATGGTTCTAAAGTCAGCATTGCTGGCCTTGGGATTTATGATAGGGATATTGTTTTTGGGCCGTAAACTACTTTCTTTATTGAACCGGCTTCTTGATATTCCTTCTGACGAGGTGTTTATGCTGGCATTATTCGGCATTTTAATACTGGTTGCCGGTTTTTCTGAAACTATCCACGTCGCAGAAGCAATAGGTGCATTACTGGTGGGACTTGTTTTGGCCGAAACAGAGCATCGTGAACGGATAGAGCACCTGGTTGTGCCATTCAGGGACTTTTTCGGCGCCATGTTTTTCTTTAGCTTTGGACTAAGTATAGATCCTTTGTCATTACCAGGTGCAGTATGGCCTGCAATAATAGCAGTGTTGCTAACGGTTATTGGAAATTTTATTTCTGGTATGATTTCTGGTCGTTTATCAGGATATTCACATCGGGCTTCTGCAAATATTGGATTAACGATTACATCCAGAGGTGAGTTTTCAATTATTTTGGCTGGATTGGCTATGGCCGGGGCTTTGCTACCCATCCTGCAATCCTTTGCCGCACTCTATGTGTTAATATTAGCCGTATTAGGTCCGCTTTTAACTAAAGAGTCAAAGTGGATTTATTCTAAATTAGGCCGTTTGTTTGGGTGGCCTCCCATAGTAGAGAAAATTAGAGGAAAACAAAAGAGTAAAGTTGTTTGCTAAAAATTTGTAAGGTAGATGAAAAAACCCTTGAATTCAGGAAAGCATGGTTGGGAAAAACCATATAAAGAAGGACCTGTCAATAAAGTGAAGAATTAGTAAAATAACTTCTTTAGAAAAAGCATCTTAACGGTGCAGTTTGCGGCTAAAGTCCCATACTCCCAAGGTTCGTGGCCAGGCTTATGTGACACCTTATATTTGATCAACTTGATCATCAACAATCCTGGAGGAGTTGACTACCTTGAAACGCAATATTATCGTGTACGGCTGGGGAAGAATGGCATCGCTGGCAAGAGAAATACTTAAAAATATGACTCTTCCGTCAAACCTCATAGTTGAAATCACTGACCTGTTGGTCGAAAAGCTTCGGGAGAATCCCGGTTTAAGAGAAGAATATCAGTTGCTCGGCTCCCAGCGCGTTCTGATTGGCGGCGATCGGACATCTCTCTATTTAAGGGAGCAGTATAATATTCCCATGATACCCATCAAGGTTACCGGCTTCGATCTGATGGAGGCGCTTATTGAAGCCCGCCAGTATGACTCAGAGGTGGCATTAGTCAACTTCTACAGCCATATGGAGCAATTGGAGAAATGCCAGGAAATCATAAAGGTTAAAATAAACCAGTACGTTTACGCTCATCAAAAGGACGCCCGCAATCTTATAAAAATACTGAAGGAAAAGGGTTGCAAAGTAATAATAGGCGCCAGCCTTGCATGCCAATTGGCGGATGAAAACGGTATAAAGGCGATTTTTATGTATACCCGGCCAGCGCTACGGGAAGCGCTCAGGTATGCAGTTGACCTGATTAACTCCTACCAGCAGGAAACTGAGCGGGCCGAAACCTTCAAAGCTATCGTTGATTTTACCCATAGCGGAATTATAGGCACCAACAGTGAATTTAAGATAACCACCTTCAATCCGTCAGCTGAAAAAATACTGGGTATAAAATCCGGCGATGTTATCGGTAAGCAATTCAATGAATTTTTCCCCGAGTTTCAGGTAACACAAAAAGGAGCCAATTTTATACCAAAAATCAACTCCCTCGGAGCATTCGATAAAAGTATGGTGGTTTTTAGCTCGCTGCCAATACTGGTAGACGGTCATTCCTGCGGACAGGTTACCGTTCTGCAGGACACGGCTTCAATACAAATAGCCGAGGAAAAGATACGCCATGAACTGCATCGTAAGCATTTTACCGCAAAATTTACCTTTAATGACATAGTTGGAAAAAGCCCGGCCATCCGTAAGGCCGTCGAAGAGGCCAAAAGGTTCAGCCTGGCCGGGACTACCGTCCTTATTACAGGGGAGACAGGAACTGGAAAGGAATTATTTGCTCAAAGCATTCACAACTTCAGCAGCCGAAAGGCCAAGCCATTCGTTGCCGTTAACTGTGCGGCACTGCCGGAATCACTTTTGGACAGCGAGCTGTTCGGCTACGAGCAGGGGTCATTTACAGGCGCCCGGAAGGGCGGTAAGCCAGGACTTTTCGAAATGGCTCATACCGGTACCATTTTTCTGGATGAGGCCAGTGAAATATCACCCACAGTACAGGCACGTCTTTTAAGGGTACTGCAGGAAAAGGTGGTTATGAGGATCGGTGGCGAACAGCTGATACCTGTGGACGTAAGGGTAATTGCAGCCACAAACCGTAACTTATGGGAACTGGTACAGATGGGCAAATTCAGGGAAGATCTTTATTACCGCCTTAGTGTGCTGGATTTTTATATCCCGCCGGTAAGGGATCGCAAGGATGATATACCCCATCTTATTACAGCCGTTCTCAGGCGTATATCCCCCCAAATGTTATACTACAGCGGAGATCTTGTGCTTAAAGCCTTTAGTGAAATCAGTATGTATTCATGGCCGGGGAATGTCAGAGAACTTGAAAACATTCTGGAAAGGTTCGTTGCCCTGTCCGGAAGCAACACCACTGACCTCAAAAAATATACCTCAATACTTAAGGATTGCTTCAGCGGCAGGTCGACTAAAACCAAAAGCAGCAGGCAAATAAATGAGAGCTTACAGATTAAGATAAATGAAACCGAAGCTTCAGAAATACAGCTGACTTTAAAGAGTCTTGAAGAAAATAAAACACAGACTGCCCAGGCACTCGGCATATCCAGGTCAACTCTTTACAGAAAATTGAAGAAACTGAATAAACCCTGAACTCCAGGCAGTAGCTGTGCCCACGAAGCCGGTTTCAACGGAGCAATTATGTTAAAAATTATTTACACTATTTACCATTGAATACCGCTTCTCTTTTTTCCAGAAAAGCTTTAAAACCCTCTTTAAAGTCATCGGTATTCCTGCATATACTCATGCACATGCTTTCATAATTCAGGGCCTGGTCCAAGTCGGATTCATAAAAATCCTGCAGTCCTCTTTTAATATAGTTAACAGGAATAGGAGCGTTTGAGGCAATCCTTTCAGCCATTTGAGAGGTCTCCTCCATCAGTTGCTCATGGGGGACAACCTTATTTACCAGACCTATTTTCAAGCTTTCCTGGGAATTAACCGGCTCACCGGTAAACAGCAGTTCCGCAGCCTTGGAATACCCTACCAGCCTGGGCAAAAAATGAATAGCTCCCCAGTCGGGAAATGCTCCCCTGCGAGCAAAAACCTGTACAAATCTGGCTTTTTCGCTGGCAATCCTTATATCACAGGACAGGGCAAGATTGCACCCCCCACCTGCGGCCACACCATTAACCGCTGCAATAAACGGTTTATCACTTTTGTTTATGGTTAAAACCACATCATGCATGGCATATCTTTCCCCGGGAGAATTTCTAAATAACGCCTGGCCGGTGCCGGCTATAAACTCATCGACGTCTCCTCCGGAGCAAAACGCTTTTCCGGCCCCGGTGATTACAACTACACGAACCTCAGGATCGGAATCTGCCTCCTTCACAGCCTCAAGGAGTTCCTGCCTCATCCTTCCGGCAAAGGCATTATATTTTTCCGGCCTGTTGAGGGTGATGGTGGCTATTTTATTCTGCCTGCTTAGCAGCACATATTCCCAATTCATCTTTCTTCCTCCCTGGAAAAATACTTATTAATCTTCATGGACAGAAGGCCTGCTTCTTCCATCATACTGGGAAATATCTCCCCCGATCCTTCAATCTCCATACACAAGCCGGCGGACTGTCCGCACGAGTATACCGCTTGCTCTTTTTCCCGATCCTCACCCCCGGCGGCCATTAATACGCGCATAGGCATGGTCTTATCCTTGTTAATAACCACAGTTGATTCAGATCTTGCATTTATTACGAGCTGCTTGACAGAAACGGGAACCGGGCATTCCCGGGTAGCCAGAAAGCGGGTTCCCACCTCAACACCCTCAGCACCGAGAACGAGTGCCGCCAGGAAACCCCGGTAATCTGCAACTCCACCGGCTGCCACCACCGGTATCTTCAAATAATCGACCAGCTGGGGAACCAGGCAAAAAGTTGTAGCATCCGTGCGTCCCAGGTGTCCCCCGGCCTCATAACCGGTGGCTATAACCCCGTCCACTCCGGCAGCCTCGGCTTTAAGCGCCATCTCCAGGGTCGAGACCTTGTGCAGAACTTTAATTCCTGCTTTCTTTATGCGATCCATAACCTTCAACGGGCTACCGCCCGAGGTGGTTATTGTTTGAATCCCCATTTCAATGGCAATTTCCAGGGCCTCAAAAGCATTGGAACGATGGAGGGCGATATTAACACCAAAGGGGAGGGACGTTAAATCCCTTGCCTTATTAATTTCTTCCCGAAGCCTTATGGCAGAAATGCCGGAGGCGGCTATCTGACCATATCCCCCACTGCGCGATACTGTAGCTGCGACCTCACCCATGGTGACAAAGCGCATGGGCCCCTGTAACATCGGATAGGTCGTACCGAGTATTTCGGTAATACGGTTTTTAAATATCGGTTTATCTGGCCTTAAGTCCATCTTTTATCCCTTCCTAAATCTCATGAATTTTAAAATGCACCGGCCTCAGCTAATCATATATGGTGCCGCACTCCAACAGTTCAACAGCAACACCGGACTCTCGCTCTATATCAAGGTAGCACCTTCCGGTGAGGTCCCTTCCCCACTGGCTCAAATTAAAGGGGGAAGAGGGGATGACTACCAGATCGGGCTTCTTATTTCCAGAATTCATGTAGCTTTTAATGCAATAGATAAAGTCGTCCACCACCAGCAGGTCTCCCATGAAGATGTTTCCCCCGAAAAAACGGTTCCGGGGAATTCTGGTTACAAGGTTAATGCCGGCAAAATATAGTGATTCCCGCAGAGACTGCTCAAATGAGGGCTTTACCAGTTCCGAAGTCAGAAACAGAACTTCCCGGGCTTCATGCTTATGAATAATTTGATTTAATTTTTCAAGGTATCCGGTCTTAAAGCCGGTCCCCATGAACACAAATCCCAGGTGTGAATCGGTCTGCCGTGAATATGGGTAATCATAATTATCAAGATCAATGGAGATTGAAACATCATTGCTGCCCCTCTTCAGCCCTATTGCCACCGACCTGGCCCCGCTGTTCTGGAGGATGGAAAGCAGGTCCCGGGCCTGTGGCCTGTTGCGAACCATGGACCCGGCTATTCTCTTTACCACATCTCCAGGCTTTACTCCCGACAGGTCGGCCGGTGAGTTTTTTACCACGCCGATTACTTCAGGAATGTTTTTAAGTTGTCGGCACATATTTTCTTCGTACATACCGGGCATCACCACAATAGGGCAACAGACTTTTTTGCGAAGTTCCTGAACCTTTTCAACAATCAATTTCCATAAACGCTCCCGTTCAAAGGGCCTGTCAACGGGCAAAAGACCTGAGAATCCGGGCATACTTATCTGAACTATGTGAACGCCGTGCTGAGACACGTATTCCACTGTCTTTTCCAGATCCTCCAGCATTTCTTGCTCTGTTTCAACGGGCCAGGGAACGATTACCGTTGAATATGGTATTCCGGCCTCCTTTAAAAAGGGGAGGGAGTTAATGGCCGTCTCCGGCCTTTTATCACGCATCAGCCTTTTTCTTCGGGCGGGAGTGGCGCTGTTAAGAGAGATGTCCAGATATACCGGCTTCAGTCCGGCCATTTTGAGAATATTTTTTTCCGTCAGCGCTGCCCCGTTGGTAGAGAAACGAAGGGTTCTGCAGGTTTTTTCACGGAGATCGGTAAGCACTTCAATTATGCGGGGGTGGGCCAATACCTCACAGGTGCTGCCAAGTTTGGGAAAAAGACTCTTATTTGCCTCAGGCTCAAAATATTTTATTCGGGTTTTGATCTCCCTATATTCTTCGGCCGCGCCCCTGGCCGGTACATGAAGCGCCAGGGAGGGAGGAGCCCCTTTGTTGTAACAAAAAACACAATCACAGTTGCAGCGGGTACCGGCGTGTTCAAAAACCTCTGAAGGATCGCACCGGGACGAATCCACCCAGTCGTTCAATTCTTTCAGTCGAAAGCCGTCTATTTTTACAGGTTTACCTTCACTTTCCAGGTCTACCAGAGATAAAGCGCTTTCCAGGAGATTTTTAATCAGCTCAATTCTGGGCTCATAAAGGGATGCGTTTTTTATGCTTGAATAACTTGCTTCATCCGGTCCCGGCTTTTCCAAAGCTTTCTGCGGGCCGCAGGTATTCCCCGGTCGCGACTCTGATGAAATAACACAGTCCTTTCCCAATTCGCCACCGGAGATTTCCTGCTTTTCAAACAGATTGTGCGCCTGCATTTTGTTGTTCAGCATGGCAAAACCGTCAATTTTTACTTCCTGTTCACCCCGAAGAGGTATAAGAACATCCATCAGGCTTTTTAGTATACCCCTTACCGCACCGGATGTGCGATCCTGTCCCATGGCCCGGGCGTCCGGCTGGTCCAGTCTGTAACGGAAGATATAATCCTCCTGACCCAAATATTGATTCCCTCCCTCCAGGGTGTTCGGGGGTAAATAGGTTTTCCCAAACCTATTTACCCCCGACAAGCTGAATTAATACTTAAACAAAAACTAGTACTCCATACCCTCGATTACCTGCTTCCAGGTAAGAGTGCCTTTTTTTGATTCATCACGAATGGTGAGGTATCTCTTCCAGGTTTCTTCATTTTTTATCTGTGGCTTGACATCCAACTCAGCCGCGGCATAGGTGGCCTTAACTATCTTTTCCAGCTCCTGGGGCGCCTGCGTTGGAAAATCAAATACTTCGACGCCCTTGGATTTCAGGAATTTAACGTTTTCCTCGTATTCCTTGATTCCTTCCTCATAAGAATAGATGGTGGCTTTTTTCAGGGCAGCTTTAATAATTTTCTGATGCTCGGGGGAAAGGGTCTTCCAGAAATCAAGGTTAACAAGAACATAAAGCATGGTCGATGTCTCGTTGAGTAATTGTGCGTGATTGGCCACTTCGTACCACTTGCGGGATACAAAGGTGGTGGTGGCGCTGTTGGAGCCGTCTATGGTTCCACGCTGCAGGGCGGTGTAAACTTCCGAGGAGGTCATGATAACAGGTACAGCTCCCCAGGACTTGGCAGCCGATCCGAAGGCGCGTCCAGACACTCTGACCTTCAGCCCATTGTAATCTGCCATCGTGCGCACCGGTTTTTTGGTAATAGTGCCATGTTCGGGCGAATGCATAAAGCCGGGCATGATGTAAAAGCCCTGTTTTTCAAAAGCGGACTTGAAAAACTCAGGGAATAGAGCGCCGCCGCTTGTTTTGTCAAAAACTTTCCGGGTGTATTGGTCCGGGTTTTCAAAGCAGGGTATCTCGCTTAGCATTACCTCGGGTATTATGCCCGAAGCCCGGCTTGTGAAAAATTCGGCCATCTGTACGCCACCGGATTTGCAGAGGTCGTAGGCCTTATTATCCATGGCCAGCTGACCTGCGGGGAAGTAGGTGAACTTAATGGCTCCCTTGGTTTTTTCTTCAACCTCTTTCTGGAACATCAGGGACGCGTCAGTGCAATACTGCCCTATGGGCATATGCCCCGTCATTTTAATCTCGATCACCTTTTGGGGGGCGGCGGGGGCAGCAGGGGCCGAAGCTGCGGGCTCTTTGGGTTTTTGGCCGCACCCGGCCATCAGAAGACCAACTATTACCAGACCTACCAACAGTAAACGTTTCATCTTTGGAGCTCCTTTCGCAATCCTTTTTTCGGGCATATTAATTGGGGCAAAACCTCGTATCCCCATGTTTGTAGGGGACCAAACCGGCAGGGAAAACTATGGTTTATAATTGCTTTTTTTCAATGGATTCAAACTTTTCTCATTACACCTCATCTCCAGGCCTGGCTAAATTACAACCTACATAACATACCAGGCATTATCAACTGTTACTTGGTTACTAACACACCGGGCAGCCATGTACTCAGCTGGGGCAACAGTATCAATATGATTAGCCCAATGAACATCATAATAAAGAACGGAGCTACACCCCTAAGCACGTCTGACAGGTCGGCGTGTGTAATCCCCTTGATGACGAAAAGGTTGAGGCCCACCGGCGGGGTAATACAAGCCATCTCCATCATCAGCGTTACAATCACTGCAAACCAGATACCGTCGAAGCCCAGTGAGATAATCAGCGGGTAAACTATCGGCAGGGTGATCATCATGCAGGAGACCACCTCCAGGAACATCCCCAGAACAAAGTACATAAGCAGAATCATTATCAGCACTGCCCAGGGAGGGTATCCCAGTCCGGAAACAAATCTCATCGCGTCATCCGGAAGCTTTGTAAGGGTCATAAAGTCACCCAGGGTCAGTGCTCCAATAATTATACTCATGACCATAACACTGCTCAGGGTGGATTGGCCTATTATTTTTGGAAGATCTTTCAGTGGCACTTTCCGCCGGGCAACCACCATTATCATGGCATAAGCCGCCGCTACAGCCCCTGACTCCAGGGGGGTGAAAACACCGCTGTATATTCCCCCAAGTATTATTACAGGCGCCAGCAAACCCCATATCCCGACCTTCATGGCCTTTACCTTTTCGGCCCATGGAGCCGGCGGTTTTCTTTCATAGGATTTCGACCTTGCGCAAAACCACATTGAATAACCAATGAAAAGTGTGAGCATTAAAACTCCGGGCAATGCCCCTGCAAGAAAAAGTTTGCCCAGGGACTCTTCGGTTACTACCGAGTAAATAATCATGGATCCGCTGGGCGGGATCATTAGTCCCAGAGTACCTCCGGCCGCCAGCAAGCCATAGGAAAACCTCTTGTCGTATTTACGGGCGGCAAGGGCCGGAAGGGCTATCAGTCCGATAGTAACAGCGGTGGCCACACTGGAGGTGGATATGGCGGCAAATATACCGCAGGCAAGAATAGTGGCAATTGCCTCGCCTGCAGGGAGATGTCCCACCCACTTGCTGACCACATCAAATATTTCCTCGCTGATCCCACCGGTCTGCATCATGGCCCCGGCCAGAATGAACAGAGGCAGGCAGGCAAGGGCAAAGTTGTTCAATGATTCATAGGCGATAGTGGGGAAGAAAGAAGCTACACCGGCCAAACCGCCGAAAACCAGGTAGTAGCCCAATACCCCCACAATTCCCAGGGAAGGAAATATAGGTATTCCGCCAAAAAGCAAGAGAAGTACCATCAGCACCATTCCGGCAACGCCATTTACAGTATAAAGGTACAGGCTGAGTGCAATCAGTGCTATGAACGCAGGCACTATAATCTCAGGCCGGCTATAAAGCCCTGTCCCCCTCCAGAGATCATCCTTTCGCAAAGCCATAACTTTGGAAACTATTTTCCTCAGGAGGTAAATGGATGCAAGGGCGCCCCCCACTGGTAAGGCAGCCTTTGTGGGCCATGCTAAAACTGTCCACATGGACCAGTTTTCTTCTTTTAAATGAAAAGATTCCAGGGCAAATAAAAATCCAAAGTATGTCAACGTACACATAAACAAGAAAAAGATACTTGATGAAAGCACTTCCCATATTGCTCGGGTTCTTGGGGGGAAGTTAACGATCAGCAAGTCAACCCGGACATGCCTGTCTTGCTTCTCCACGTAAGCTATGGCCAGGTAACCAAGCCATATTAACAGGTAAATTGAAAGATCCAGTGTCCATATGGTGGGGGCGTTAAATATGTAACGGCAGATGACTTCATAAACCACTATTGCCACCATTACCACCATCATTGCCGCCGCCATCAGGTTCGCGCACTCCAGCACGCGGTCAAGGGCTCTGGCGCCTGATCTTGCCATATTGTAAATCAAAGGCAATCCTCCTTTCCGTCAAAAGAAATTGGTCATTTCAGTTTTACTATTTTAGAATAGAAATGCCCCCCCTCTTTGTCCTCTCCCGTTCAGTCTTTTCTATAGGTTTACAGGAGGTTCATATTCCCCGAATACTTCCCTCAAAACATCGCACATTTCCTGTTCTGTGGTATATGCCCGGGCGCATTCAATGAAAAACGGGAACAGGTTGACATCCTCTTTTCCCGCCGCCTCTTTCAGTTCCTGCAGCAAACGGCTTACGGTACGGCTATCCCTTACCCTCTTCACTTCTTTTATATTTGCGATCTGGGTCTCCTCTGCTTCTTCCCTCTTTAACGGATCATACGGGTGGGGGACCACACCGTTTATGGCCACATCTATTTCACTCTCTCCGGTAAAACAGTTGAGTCCGACAACGAGATCCTCGCACTTTTCAACCCTGCGCTGCCGTTCATAAGCGCTTCTGGCGATTTCACGCTCCATATAGCCGTTTTCGATAGCAGCTACCACGCCGCCCATTGAATTTATCTTTTCAAGTTCCTTCCACACCGCCTCCTCAATTTCATCAGTCAGATGTTCAACATAATAAGATCCTGCAAGGGGGTCCATAACCTCGGTAAGCATGGCCTCATACTGCAGAATCCTGCCTGCGTCCTCACTCAGCTGAATTGCTTCAAGGCTCCAACCCAGCCCAAGGGGCTCGTCGAAGGGGGGGGATGCGTTTGGCGACGCCCCGCTTAAAGCACTGGCAACAGCCCCGACTATCGAACGGGTAAGATTATTCAGGGGACGTTGTTTTGTGGTGCTTATCCGGCCTATATGAGCCCCTCCCGGCTGCCGCAGGAGCTGGCTGCGCGATTTTTTGGATCCAAATTTGTCCCGGACTATTTTAGCCCACATGCGGCGGGCGGCTCTCTGGAAAGCCACCTCTTTAAAAAGTTCCATGCTCCCCCCGAAGGCATTAAAGGTAAACTTGGGGGCAAAATCATCAATATCAAGGCCCGCGTCCACCCCGCATTGCAGGTAAACCATGCCTATGGCCATGCTGAAGGCCAGATCCTGCTCCCGGGTCGCTCCGGCTTCCCTGATGTGGTATCCGCCTATACTGGTGACATTCATTCCCGGCAGGTGCTTTGTGAAGAATGCCAGGCTGTCCCTGAACATTCTCAGGCTTGCCTTGGGCGGGTAAATATAGGTGCCCCGGGCGATGAATTCTTTCAAAATGTCATTTTGGGGAGTGCCCTTTAGTTTTTCTATCGGAATGCCCCTTTTTTCAGCCAGGGCTATGTACATGGACATAATAATATTGGCCGGGCCATTTATGGTAAAGTTGGAAGCAATTCTATCCAGGTTTCTGTCTCCCTGGAAAGCCTCGTAAATAACCTCAAAATCCCGCAATGTATCAATGGATACCCCCACCTTGCCAACCTCGCCGCGGATAAGGGGGTTGTCTGAGTCGTAGCCACACTGGGTAGGCAGATCCATAGCCAGATTTGGCCCCATTTTTGCTCCCATTTCAGCCATATGCTTGTAATAGTCGCGGGTGTCTTCAGGGGTTCCGTAGCCTGAGTACCGACCGGCCCGCCTGAGTCCGGGCGCGGATTGTATCGAGCCGCCGCCTCTGGTTCCCGCCGCATAAGGGTATACTGCGTAAATCCCCGCGGTAAACGGATACTGTCCGGGAAATCCTACATTTTCCATAAAATCAAAACCTTCAGCATCCAGGGGAGTATAAAATTTGGTGGCCGATTCTTTCATCTTGAATTTTTCAAGTGCCGGTTTTAAAGTTTTTTCCTCCCATGCGGCTTTTTTTTCCTTAATTTTTTCTGTACTCAATATCTTCACCTTCCAGACTTTAATCTTGCATTATTTTCCCGGATATACTCCGCTATGTTTTTGATGGAAGCTCCCGGTCCGAATATTTCACTTACACCTGTTTCTTTTAGCATCGGGATGTCACCATCGGGTATGATCCCTCCTGCTATTACCATTGTGTCACCCATTCCTTCTTCCTTCAACATCCTTACAACTTCTGAAAAAAGATAGCGGTGAGCTCCGGACAGACAGCTTAATCCCACAACATCCACGTCTTCCTGTATAGCCGCCTTGACGATCTTTTCCGGGGACTGCCTTAACCCCGAATATATTACCTCCATGCCCTCATCCCTCAAACCCATTGCCACCACTTTCGCACCCCGGTCGTGGCCGTCAAGCCCCGGCTTGGCAATAAGCACTTTAATCGGTCGAGACTGTTCCATGATTTAAAGGCACCTCCTTATGCTATTTAGCAATTACATAATTTCCCCTGTTCACCCTTTGGACCGGACATCCGGCATCTCAATAAGATCCAGCAGGGGATCTAAAGACTTAAGGTTTTTAATATCTCCCAGATATTCCTCGGTTTTGTTCACCACTGCCGGGGGCAGGATAATCCCGGCACACCCCCGGTATTTATGAACCAGTTCCTGCCAGGCAAGGGGATTTTCAGGATGCCCCTTCGGTTTTTCAATCCGACAGCTGTATAACCGCCCGTTGCGGTCTTTTATCTCAACAACAGCGCTCTGTGCCCGCATATTTGATTCGGCCAGCACCTCAACCGCAACCCTTTTAAGTAAATCCTGGGCTTTTGGGTTGGTCACAGCGGCATCGTAAAATTGGTCCATGCCCAAATTCCCCTCAATCAACGCCGCCGCAGCACAGTACTGCATGCTGAACTTACCTTCCAGCCCGGTACGGGGCCGGGAGTGGATCAAAACCTCCACTCCCTGTTTATCTATCCTGCAAACTATAGAGTCTACCTGTTCAGCGGGGAGCCCGTTTTCTTCCCGGATTTTAAGTATTGCATCCACCGCCCGGTGGGTTAAAGCGCAGCAGGGGTATTTTTTGATAGTAATACCCGGGGTAAGCGCTTCCCAGGACTTCCCAAGACCTTCCGCCACAGGGTTTAAATCGAATTTTCCCGGGCCGCAGAATACGTTGGCAAATCCGAACCGGGCCTCCAAAATGTCTTCGTCAGCCGTAAAACCCCGGGCAGCAAGCATGGCCGCGGACACACCGTTGCGGGCAGCCATTCCGGCGTGAAGAGGTTTTGTCATGGTGCCAAAATTCTGGCGCAGGCCACCGGCCATTGAAGCGGCAATACCGAGCGCCATTTGTATCTGCCCCGCGTCCAGCCCCATCAGCTTTGATGCCGCCGCAGCAGCTCCCAGAGATCCAACAGTGGCGGTGGCATGCCATCCCGCCGCGTATTGGGGCAGGGAGACCGCCCGTCCCAATTTGCCTTCTACCTCCAGGCCGGTAAGAAACGCCTCAAGAGCTTGCCGCCCTGAGGCCCCGTACTTGCGTCCCAGGCAATATATAACCGGAACCAGTGTCACGCTGGGATGGCCGGTAAGGCTGTTCATCACGTCATCATAATCCAGTGCGTGGGCTGCCGTACCCCAGATTAGGGCGGACCCGGGCGGCGCTGTGCGAAAGCCGAAGGCCGGCACACCCGAATCTGAGTTGCCTCCGGTTTCACGTACCCAGTCCGCCACCTTCACCGAGCACGGCTCACGGGTTCCGGCCAGGGCTACTCCGGTGCAGTCAAGGATAGCTTCAGAGGCCCGTTGCACGGCTTCATCGGGAAAGTGATCCAATTTTAAATCAGCTATAAACTCTGACAGCTTTCTGGTAACAGACATATCATTCTGACCGGCGGATTGGAAAAGGAGTGTTATTTTGTGAAACACTGGTTTATAAGCGCCGGTTTACCTCCTTTTTTTTGAATTAATTATATAGTATATAAAATTCAGGTAATAGCCCGGGTCATTATACAACCCATTTAGTACGGGAGACTGGTCCATCCATTTTAGCTTACAGTTTTTTACTTTCCTTTGAATACAGGTTTTCGTTTTTCCAAAAAGGCCTTACGTCCTTCGGCCAGATCTTCACTGTTAAAGGCCTGGAAAGTTATCTCCCTTATCTCTTCTTCCTCGTTTGGGGTCAGCCTTGCCTTTGCCTTGACCAGGCAATTGACGATGTATTTGTGACCTTTAACCGATAGAGGAGCATTGCTTGCAATTTCCCCGGCCAGGCTCATTACCGTCTCTTCGAGCTGGTCGAAGGGGACCACCTCGTCCACCAGGCCTATTTCTTTTGCCCTCAGGGCGCTAATTAGGCGGCCCGAATAAAAAAGGTGCTTGGTGGCCGCCGGCCCCACCAGGTTTACAAAGCGCTGCAGTCCGCTGGGGTGGTAAACAACACCCAGTTTAGAGGGTGTAATACCAAGCTTCGCATTGTCACAGGCAATTCGAAAGTCGCAATTTGTGGTCAGGTCAAGGCCCGCACCCACGGTAAAACCATTAAGCATGGCAATTATCGGATAAGGGAAATTGTACAGCGCTTCAAAGGTTTGCTCCAGCTGCCCCTGTCCGCCGCTATCATCCTTTTTTCGGGAGGTGGGAATCTGGCTTATGTCATAGCCGGCACAAAAGGCTTTATCACCGGCTCCCCGAATCACCAGCACCCTGGCCTCGACCCCGTTCTTCAGGCTGTCCAGTAGTTCTGCCATCTCCTTAAGTATGTCAATGTTAAGTGAATTCCTTTTTTCCGGCCTGTTGATAGTAAGAGTGCATATTCCATTCTCGAACTTAACCAGTAGCTGATCGCTCATAACATACCTCCGCGCTTTATTTCAGCCTTTTTATGCTTCAGGCTCAACAACTTTTTCCTTTATAAGATCGTTAATAAGCTGTTCATCGTAGTCAAGGATGTCCTTTAGTATATGGAGACTGTGCTGGCCAAGCCTCGGTGGGGGGTTGTAGGTCGTAATCATGTCTGAGCTTTTTACGGGATTTCCCACGGACTTGAACTTCCCCAGTACCGGATCGTTAATCTCCACCACCATCTGCCTGGACAATACCTGGGGATCGGTCAGTGCCTTGTCCATTTTGTTGATCGGTCCCGCGGGGACGGTAGACGAAAGAATAGTCAGCCATTCATCCACGGTTTTTTGTTGTAAAACCTCTTCTACTAAGCTCTCCAGCTGAGCCCTGTTCTTCGATCTGTTAGACCTTTCCTTAAACCTCTCATCGGTGACAAGGTCCTCCCTGTCCAGAGCTTTGGCAAAAATCGGCCAGAACTTTTCACTAAAGCAGGCAATTGCAATATAGTCGTCTTTGCAGCGAAACGCCTGGTAGGGAACATTTGTCTGGTGGGCCGAACCGATGGCCTTGGGCACCTCGCCAGTGACAAGGTGGAACTGGGCCACATAGCTTAACAGTGAAATCTGGCAATCAAGCAGGCTCAAATCAATCTTCTGCCCACAGCCTGTAATACTGCGCCTGACAAGGGCCGCATTAACGGAGATGGCACCAAACAGCCCGCCCGCCAGATCGCCCATGGGCACACCCATCCGTACAGGTGGCCGCCCAGGTTCCCCAGTTATGCTCATTTCCCCGCTTATCGCCTGCATTATCAAGTCATACGCCGGACGGTCCTTAAATGGCCCGGTGTGTCCATATCCTGAAATTGAACAGCATATAATTTTGGGGTTAATTTCCTTTAAGGTGTCATAATCAATTTTAAGCTTCTCTACAACTCCGGGTCTGAAGTTATCGTAAACCACATCAGCTTTTTTTACAAGATCATAAAATAATTGACGTCCTTTTTCATTTTTCAATTCCAATACTATGCTCTTTTTATTCCTGTTTACAGCGCAAAAATATGCACTAACACCATTTATATCAACTAGTTTCATCTTTCTGGTATCGTCACCGCCGCCGGGCATTTCAATCTTGATTATCTCAGCTCCCAGATCCCCCAAAAGAAGTGTTCCGTATGGACCGGCCAGCGCCCGTGAAAGGTCTAGAATCCGGATTCCCTGGAGCATAATGTTTCTCCCCCAATCAATGTGTGTTGTATAGTATTAAAGTCAAACCGAGCAATGCTTTTTACCGCCTGTTTAAAACTCCGTCGGGATATATCTCCCTGAGCATAGTATATGGATCACTATTTCCCTCAATAACCTCGGCGTACTTCTTTTCCACCTCAGTATCCTTGACCAGAAGCTCTTTCCATTCGTAACTAACAGACTGTTTCAGTATTTCTTCAAATTCTGTCTTAATTCTATCCTTACGATGCAATTGAAATTCCGGACTTATCATGCGAGATTCTAGAACACGCACCGCATCTATCAGCTCATCCACACCTTGACCACTTTTGGCCTGAGTCAGGAAAATAGGTGGCATAATGGCTTCAAACCTGGGGTTCATATGCAGTATCAATGCCAGTTGTGTCTCCATGCTGGAGGCTCCGGGACGATCGGATTTATTTATAACAAAAATACTTCCAATCTCCATAAGCCCGGCCTTCATCGCCTGAATACTATCACCCCCTTCCGGCACCAACACCACAACTGTAATATCGGTGGCTTGCATTATGTCCAGCTCTGTCTGTCCAACGCCCACAGTTTCAACAAGAATATAATCCATGCCGTAGGCATCCATGAGCTTAATGGCATTCCCGGTGGCGCTTGACAGCCCTCCAAGGCTCCCCCTGGTAGCCATGCTTCTAATGAAAACACCGGGATCAAGATAGAGTTCTTGCATACGGATGCGATCGCCCATCAGCGAGCCACCGGTAAAGGGGCTTGTGGGATCAATTGCGATAATGCCCACTTTTTTATCATTTTTTCTTAATAACTTGGCCATCTGGTTAACCAGACTGCTTTTCCCGGCCCCCGGCGGACCGGTAATTCCGACGCAAAATGCCCTTCCCAGATGCTTCTGAATTTTTGGCAGTATTGATGCCATATTGGTAGGATGGTTTTCTGTCATAGTGATTAACCTGCTAAGGGCAACCTGCCGGCCTTCAATCATTTGATCCAGCAAACGGTTTATCATTTCTTCCCTGCTGTCCGAAGAGATATCTGCTTCAGCCATACCTACACCTTCCATTTTTTTAAAAAGTTTCATGAAACTCCATGTTTCTTAAACTAGCAATATCTATGCCAAAAATCATTCAGCGTACAAAACAAAAAGAAAAACCTGTCAAAAGCTATGTATATAATAATTTCCCACACAATTCGTAATTTTTAGCATAAGCCATTTATGCTTTTAATTTAAAAATAAATTGTGTCAAACAAGGAGTGTTGTTCCAATTGTGACACATGTCATGAGACACATTCCTAATCCATCCGCAAAATAGCAAGGACTTCTCACACTCAAAAGCGAGAAGTCCTTATGGTTTAATTATTTATTGGGCGAATTTTTTGCTCAGGCTGGCAACAAGACCTCCGTCGCCCAGGATTTCCAGAATAATTTCAGGTAACTTGCGGGCAGTTAAATGCTCGCAAGTTGAAAAATTATAAATTAATCCCTCCATTGGATAAAGTTGAAGCTCCTGACCTTCAGCAATCTTTTCCACCATAGCACATTCCATAACCGGGAGACCAATATTAATGGCATTGCGAAAGAATATACGGGCGAAAGAAACAGCCACAATTGCTGAAATCCCCGCTTCCTTCAGAACGGCAGGAGCGTTTTCCCGGCTTGAACCGCAACCAAAATTAACACCAGCTACCATAATGTCGCCGGGAGAAATTTTGCTGGTAAAATGGGGATCAATATCTTCCATGGCATGTTTGACCAGTACTTTTATGTCCCTGGATTGCAGGTATTTTCCCGGTATAATCAAATCTGTATTGATATTATCTCCGTATTTCCATGTCTTTCCACGTAACTTCATATTACTGCCCCCTTTCAGGACTGGTGATAAATCCGGTAATGGCTGAAGCCGCAACAATCGCCGGACTGGCCAGATAAATATCCGCTGTATTGCACCCCATCCGACCCCTGAAATTACGATTGGTGCTGGCAATACAGACCTCTCCCGGAGCCAGGAGGCCAAGTTGTGCTCCCAGACAGGGACCACATGTAGGATGCATTATAACTGCGCCGGAGTCAAGAAGTATCTCGGCTGTTCCTTCCCTTACGGCCTGGCGGTAAATCTCTCTTGAGGCGGGTATCACCAGCAATCGGACATCTCTTGACACTTTCTTCCCTTTCAATACTGATGCCGCAATCCTCAAGTCCTCCAGCCTGCCGTTAGTACAGCTGCCGATAAAGGCCTGGTCTATTTTAATACCTTCTACTTCTGTGCAGGACTTGGTGTTGCTGGGGCTGTCGGGACAGGCCACCTGCGGGTCCAGTCCGGAAACATCCAATTCAATAACCTGTTCAAATTCGGCATCCGGGTCATTGCCAAACAATGCCACATCCTTTTTTAAACGACCCTTAAGAAATGCCAGGGTCTTGTCATCAGGCGCTATTATTCCGTTTTTGGCGCCCAATTCAACAGCCATATTGCAAAGCGTCATCCTGCCGTCTATAGACATTTCCTCCACCACCGGGCCGGCATACTCCAGTGATTTATAAGTTGCAAAGTCCTCTCCGTACTGCCCGGCAATATACAGAAAGACATCTTTGGCTGAAACCCATGGCCGCAACCTCCCATTCAGCACAATTTTGATGGTTGGAGGAACCTTAAACCAGGTCTTCCCGGTTGCAAAAACTCCGGCCATTTCTGTATACCCCATGCCGGTGCCAAAGGCGCCAAAGGCTCCGGCGGTGGTGGTATGTGAATCCGTTCCCACAATTATGTCACCGGGCGCCACATGGCCTTTTTCGGGCAAAATCTGATGGCAGATACCTTCTTTTATATCGTAAAAATTTTCAATTTCATGCTTTCGGACAAATTCACGGATGGTCTGGTGGCTTTTGGCTGTGCTTTCTGAATTTGCAGGTGTCCAGTGGTCGATTAAAACTACAATTTTTTGGCTGTCCCAGACCTTTGGAGCCCCAATTTCAAGAAACGGCCTAATGACGCCCACAGTGGCGTCATGGCTCATGGCCACATCTATGGAACACTGGACAATTTCCCCGGTGCCCACCTCCTTCCGGCCCGATCTGGACGCCAGTATCTTTTGTGTCATGGTCATACCCATAATTTTTCCTCCCTTTGTTGCGGCAAATTTTTAATATTACCCCGGCGCTCCGCTGGCATTAATACCTAAAGTCAATCCCACTATCCCTTTACGGTAATTTCCCGGGCGATAAGGTTTCCCATTTCCCTGGTGCCTACCAACCGGCAGCCGTCTTCCATGATGTCGGCAGTCCTATATCCCAGGTCCAGCACCTTTCCCACCGCCTTCTCAATGGCCTGGGCCTCGGCGTTGAGATTGAAACTGTAGCGCAGCAGCATGGCCGCAGACAGTATGGCGGCAATGGGGTTGGCCTTGTCCTGGCCGGCAATGTCCGGGGCGGAACCATGCACAGGTTCATAAAGCCCTATTTTACCGCCTATGCTGGCTGATGGCATAAGTCCCAGCGATCCCACAACCATTGCCGCCTCGTCGCTAAGTATGTCGCCAAAGGTATTTTCAGTGACTATTACGTCGAACTGTCTGGGCGCCCGGACTATCTGCATGGCGCAGTTGTCTACGTACAGGTGTTCCAGCTCAACGTCCGGGAAGGATTTGGACACCTCAATGACGACCTCCCTCCACAGGCGGGAACACATGAGGACATTGGCCTTATCTACCGAGGTAAGTTTTTTTCTTCTATTCCGGGCCAGCTCAAAGGCCATGCGCGCTACCCGCTCAACCTCACGGTGACTGTATACCATGGTATCAAAGGCCCGGGGCCCGTTTTCCCCTTCTTCCCTTTTTTTCTCTCCGAAGTACAATCCCCCGGTATTTTCCCGGACCACCAGTATATCAGTGCCCGAAACCAGCTCTCTCTTTAAGGGGGAGGCGTTCTCCAAAGCCTGATACAGATAAGCCGGCCTTATGTTGGCAAAAGCCCCAAGGCTTTTACGCAACGCCAATAAAGAGCCTTGTGCCATCCGGGGGTCTCTATCCCATTTGGTGCCACCCATGGCTCCAAAAAGTATGGCCTGACTGCCCGCGATAATATCTTGTGTCTCCTGTGGCAGGGCCGATCCGGTTTTCTCCAGGGCCGAGCCTCCGATCAGCCCCTCCCTCATTTCAAAGGAGCAGTCAAATTTTTCCGAAACCGCCTTTATTACTAATACAGCCTGGGGCACCACCTCGGTGCCAATTCCATCCCCAGGCAAAACCGCTATTTTATACATCCTGCACCTCCAAAAAGTAATTACTTACTGCTACAAGCAAAGATTATACCAAAGGGGTATTTACTTCTTAAATTGTTTGATTTGCGTTAATTTTTGATATAAAATTAACGCTAGCATTTGTCTCAATGTTACAAAAATGTCTCTTACAGTGATACAGTATTTAAACAATATTGGAGGGAACAACTTTGAATCCAAAAATAATTTTCTGCGGATATGCCAGAATGGCCGAGATGATAAAGGTCGTTATAAAGAAGGTGTCTGTACCTTCAAACATAACTGTCGAGATAACTGATCTTTTGTTGGAGGACCTTTATAAAAAATACATGGACAGTCAGGATTCATCTTATGAATTGGGTTCAAACTGCGTCCTGGTAGGAGGCGAACAGGCTTCGTACTTCCTTAAAAAAAAATACAATGTACCGGTTATACCTATAAAAATTACCGGTTTTGATTTAATGAAAGCAATGATAAACGCATGCCAAAACGATTCCAATGTGGTATTAGTCAATTTCTATCGAAAATTACCGGAAATAGAGGAATGTCAGGATATACTCAAGATAAAATTTAAACAGTTCGTATACCACGACATGAATAGCGCCAACCGCCTTTTTAAAAAGCTCAGGGATAGGGGTGTCAAGGTTGTGATTGGTGCAAGCCTGGCCTGTGACCTGGCGGAAGAATACGGAATAAAAGGGTGCTTCCTTTACTCACAATCCGCTATGCAAGAGGCCCTTGAATATGCCATCAACCTTATTTCGTCCTACCAGAAAGAGACCGAACGCGCCGAAACATTAAAAACAATCGTCGATTTTACCCATAGCGGGATTATCGGCACTGATCAAAATTTTAAAATCACTACTTTTAATCCGGCAGCCGAAAAAATAATCGGGTTAAAGTCTGAAACAGTCATAGGAAAAAACTTTACTGAATTATTCCCCGATTTTCTGGTCTCACAAAATGGGAAAAATCCGGTACCGAAGTATAATTCTTTGGGTAAGTCCGGGGCAACAAAATTTGTTTCCAGTTCTTTGCCGATAATTGTTGACGGGCAACCCCGGGGCCAGGTCACCGTTTTACAGGATACGGCCTCCATACAAATTGCAGAAGAAACCATTCGACGGGAAATAACCCGAAAGAGATTTACCTCCCAGTATACCTTCAGCAGTATTACGGGCAAAAGCCATGCCATCCGGAATGCCATCGAAAAGGCAAAAAAATATGGCTGCACCAATTCTGCAATTCTAATCACCGGGGAAACCGGGACCGGAAAAGAAATGTTCGCCCAGAGCATTCACAATATCAGTCACCGGAAAAACAAACCTTTCGTAGCCATAAATTGCGCGGCTCTACCTGAAACACTTCTGGATAGTGAATTATTCGGCTACGAACAAGGGGCCTTTACAGGCACCCGTAAAGGAGGCAAACCGGGCCTTTTCGAGATGGCCCACACAGGCACGATCTTTTTGGATGAGATTGGCGAAATTTCTCCAGCATTACAGGCGAGACTTTTAAGGGTGCTGCAGGAAAAAGAGGTCATGCACTTAGGCGGTGATCGCCTGATTCCGGTAGATGTAAGGGTAATTTCAGCTACCAACCGGAATCTGTTGAAGCTTGTTCAGGAGGGAAATTTCAGGGAAGATCTTTACTACCGGCTTGGTGTACTTATACTGCACATCCCGACATTAAAAGAAAGAAAGGAGGATATAAATCTTCTTATCCATGCCTTACTGCGGCGCATATCCCCCCAGATGGCGCTATCCTCGGGGCAAACAGTGATAAAGGCTTTCAGCGACTTAAAAGATTACTCCTGGCCGGGAAACGTGAGGGAACTGGAAAACATTCTGGAAAGGTTTGCAGCCCTGGCAAACGACTCAGGTACGGATTTAACAACGTACAGGCAATTACTTCTGGAGTGTTACAGAGACGGTTTACTGGCGTCGAAGACCGCAGAACAGAACGATCTAAAGGTGGAAGTGGCTGAAGAGAAAAAAATCAGAAGGGTGCTGGAGGAAATGAGAAACAATAAGACACATGCCGCCAAGGCGCTTGGAATTTCCCGCGCAACCCTGTATAGAAAGATCGAAAAAATGAAAATCGAGTAACCATCATCACCCTATCGTCGGCTAATACTTTAATTTACCCACAAAATGAACAAAGGCTTCTCATTTCACAGACTTCGCCAGTGGCGGCTGAAAAAAATGGCCGCCCGCCGGTAATCAGGCGGACGGCCCAGGTGTCTGACTAAAGGTCTATTTCAGTTGATCCAACAGATTCTTTAACATTACCACCGCCTCGGCCCTGGTGGCAGGATCGGCGGGGGCGAAAGCCACTGTCCCGCCGGAAGGCTTGCCTTTCAGTATGCCGTGCTTTACCGCCCTGGAGGCCGAGGCCCTGGCCCAGGAGGCTATAGACCCCTGGTCGGTGAATCCGGCCAGCAAAGCGTCGGTGTCGGCCACTTCAGAAAGCTTGCCCTTGTAATTAAGGGCATTGCAGAGCATTACGGCCATCTGCTCCCTGGTAACCAGGTCTTCCGGGGCAAACAGGCTGTCGCTGACACCCTTAATCAGCCCGGCATCATAGGCCCGGCCCACTGTGGCATAATACCACCGCCCGGGCTGCACGTCGCTGAAAGGAGCTTTTTTGTCGCCGGAAAGCTTTAGTACATTGGCCAGCATTGTGGCAAACTGCGCCCTGGTAACGGAGGCTTCGGGAGAGAACAGGCCGTTGCCCAGGCCGCTTACGTATCCATTGTCAGCCATATACTGTATCTGATCCTTTGCCCAGTGATCCGCTGTATCGCTGAACACGGGCGTCCCGGGCTTGACTTCTTCCCTGGCCGCCAGAAGGGCAAATTTGCTGAACTGCCTGGTCTTGAAGGTGATTGTGCCGCTGCCGGCATCATAAACGCCGCCCTTGCTTTCCCAGGCTTTGGTGGCCTCGTTGAACCTATATGCCTGAATGGCTCCGCTGGCTGCCGCCTCACGCTGATCCACGGGAACGGGCAGGGTCACCTGGATGTCGTTGGCGAACTCCCGCACGGCTGTCTTTGTGCCATCGGCCGCAACCGCGGTGATGCTCAGCTCAACGATCTCTCCGGCCAGCATGAATTTGGCCGCGTTTGCCGCCTGGCTGAAGGTTACCTGAGACCCCACCCTGTCCAGCCGGGCCGCTGACATCTGAACACTGACCGAACCGGAAACGGCCGGGACATCCAGAGCATCCGGGGACAGTGTGAAGGTGGCATTTTTAAGTTGAATGGCCGCTGGCTTGCCTGCCTGGCCCAGAGATGACAGGTTGGATGCGGTAAGCATAGCCTCAATCTTACCGGACTCGTTTATGGTGATGGTTGATTTATTTCCTGACTGGGTAATGGCCGCTCTTACAGCGTCTGCAACCGGAGTTCCGCCGCCGCCGCCGCTACTCCCGCCGCCGGGTGCGGACTCGGTGGTAAAGTTCCAGGTTGAAGCGGCTGGAAGCTTGTTCCCATCCACGTCAGCCACGTTGGAGGATATGTTGACGGTGTACGGGGAGCTGTAGCCAAGCGTCTGTCCTGGCGTAAATGTGGCTGTTTTGGTAACACTGTCGTAGGTGATCGATCCCGGCACCGCATTGCCTTCCCTGAGCAGTGTGAAGTTTCCTGTCAGAGTGGCCTGGTCTATGACCTTGGAAAATATGGCCGTAACGTTGCTGCCCACCGCCACGCCGGTGGCCCCGGAGGCCGGGCTGCGGTCCGCAATCTGCGGCGCCACTGAAACCAGCCCCACGTGTAGCTTAAGTTCGGGCGGGGGAATTACTGTCACGCCTACTATGGCATCAGAAAATACAGTCTGGTAGCCCGCCTTGCTGAAGACAACCCGGTAGGCGCCCGCGGGAACATCCCAGCCGTAGCGCCCCTCGCTGTCAGTGACCTGAGGGTTGACCTGGCCATATGCGGCGGCATTCCACTTGCTCCAGGTGCCGCTGCCGTCGGCCTGGCTGTTGACCTCGCAGATGGCAGTAACACCTGACAGCCTTATATTCCTGGTATCCTCTCCGATAGTCGAGCTGAACCTGTCATAGGTCCGGGTGGTCCCGTCGTAAACAAAGCCGCTGGGGTCTATCAGAATGGTCACGTTGACGATGGGAGTTTTTATGGTGGTTCCGCCGTAGGTATACTCCACCTCGATTAACTGTGTTCCCGAACTGCTCCAGGGACCGCCTATTACCTGCCCGCTCCAGGTGTTGCTGCCGTTATCGGTCATGCTGGACTGCCGTCCGATGAAATGAGTCTTGACATTACTGACCGCGCCGCTGAATCTAACCTCCATGCTTATGGTATTATTCTCCACAACAGCCATGGTGGCTACGCCCAGGTTGGGGTCGATGGTGACATCCTTGTTCCAGCCCGCGTTGACCTTCACCGAGCTGATGGTCACAACATCGTTTTTCACTGTGGTTTCCAGCGCGCTTGAAGCGTTGGACACTGTTCCGTTGGCCATCTCCACCCGTGCGGTCACAGAATAAGTTGCCTCGGTGCTGCCCAGGTCGATTTCACGGCTCCACCAGCGCCCGCTGGCAGAAGCGCGACCAACCCTGCGGGCGGCGGTTTCTCCCGCTTTTACAGCCTCTAGGATTACCGTGGCCGCGGCCGAGCAATTGCCGTATACCGTCAGCTTACCGTCACTGGTTACCGAGGGACCGCTGATGGTGGCAAAAGCCAGCTCGGTGGTGGTAGACCCCAGAGGTGTATTCGATCCGCCAACGCTGATGCTGGCGCTGTTTTTGACATTGGTGGCATTTGTATTGCTGTCTACCGTAACCTGATAGGTGATCGTGCCGGCTCCGCCGGCTGCAATGCTTCCCGGTATGCTAAACGTGATACTGCCTCCGGCCACTGTTGGCGAAACAGCCACCGCGTTCACAGCCGCCGACCCGCTTATCAGGGTGGTTCCGGCGGGCACCAGGGCTGTTACGCTGGCGCCTGACACAGCGGCCACACCATTGTTCTGGTAGCCGATGTGATAGGTCAGCACTTTACCTGGTGTGGTCACCACTTCAGAAACCCGCAGGAAATTGCCGGCGCCCACAAAGCTGCCCGTTTTTTCCGAAGGCTTAAGCAGTGTGATGGTGCCGTAGTTGGTGTTAACAGCCACCTGAACACCGGTGATTTCCACGTTATCATAGGTATGGCTCTTGTCAAAGGTGCTCAGCACATAGTCAGTAGCCTGACCCAGACTCTTGAGGGTAAAGCTGCCGTTGTCTCCCGTGCGGGCGCGGCTCCAGATAGTGGCGCCCTGGCTGTAGGCATATACATCAATGCCCCCGAGGCCCAGCCCCTGGCTGTCAGATAGCGTTCCTGTCAGATCCAGCCCGCTGCTTAGTGTGATATCTCCCATGTTTACGTCTGCTGCCACCACGTTAACGCTTGAGGGCAACGTACCCGAATTGATGAGGTATCCCAGCATTGGGTTGATATAGAAGGACAGGTTGTATGTCTTGTTGGATTTCATCTGCAACAGAGAGAAATTACCGCTGGCATCGGTCATCGCCCAGGCCGAATGACTGTTGTCTGAGGCTGAAGCGCTGATCTGCACGTCGCTGATCCCCCCGCCCTGACTGTTCAGCACCTTGCCCCGGACGGTTAGCCCGGTGTCCATGGTCTGGTTGACAGTGCTGGTCTTGTCCTTTTCCACAGCGATATTGCGTTTTGTTTCATAAAGATATTGGCCGCCGGTCTGCCAGACATAGTTTACCTCATAGTCTGAGGCCACCTTAAGTCTGTCCAGCGTATATGCGCCCTGGGTATCGGTGGTGGCGTTACGCCATTCCGCCTTGCTGCTGCTCCAGGCGCTTACCTCAACTCCTGAAATACCCTGGCCGGATACATTTTTAACAAAGCCGGATATTTTACCCCTGTCCACCACCACCGGCTTAAGGGAGAAGTTGATGTTGGGTGTGATACTGCCCTTATCAACAAGCACATTGTTTCGCACACCGTCCTCGTAATCCTTGCTGGCCCCCTGGGCGGTCACGGTATATTGGCCCGAAGAAAGTCCGTCAATAACATAGCGCCCGGCATTATCGGTAATATTCATACCTCCGCCCATGCCGCCTCCGGCCGAAACAGCCACACCTTCAACGGCTGCACCGGTGCTGGCGTCGGTTACTGTTCCACTAATCCCGCTACCCCTTGCCAGGATACCTCCCATAGGGGGTTGCAGCCAGAAATCCTGGGTGATTTCTCTGTTGTCGGCCCGGATGCTGACAGTAGTGCCCAGCCCTTCAGGGTCCGCCGGGTTAATATAGCCCTGGGGACTCCAGACGGAAATAATGTAACTTTCGGAGTCGGGCAGACTGGTGAATTGATAGGCCCCGTTCTGGTCTGTTATGGCACTGGTGCCGTACATAAGATTTTCATTGAAGAGAAACACGGTTGCCCCGGACAACGGAGCTGGCATAGGATGTTGCCCGCCTTCCATAGGATGAGGCCCGCCTTCAATGAACGGCATACTCAGGTAGGCTGTGCCCGAGATTTTTCCTGTGCCCCCCGGGGGTAGCTCACTGGGGGCCCTAAGGTCAATCTGACCCAGTGCATTGGTGGCCTGGGCGGTTACAGTGATATTTTTTGCCCCCCCCATCAGGTTAATGCCCTGGTTATCGGTAAACATTACATTGACAATGTAGCCGCTCCCGGCTGGAATTTTATCAATGGTCACGCTCCCATCCTGCCCTGTGGTGGCCTCCCTGAAGAAGAACATCCCGGGGTTGCCGATAGTTACTTTTGCCCCCGCCACACCTTGACCATTTCTGCTGGCGGTCAGTGAAATTCCACCGGCCATTGAGTCCATGCTCCCCAGTTCAATGTCTCCAAGGTTCCCATTTACCGCGGCCCGAACCTCATACACCGCCGAAGAGACGCTGCTTAGCACCACCTCGGTGCCTGTGCCGCTGTATGCCACATTGCTGGCGGGAGGGGATTTGTCCAGCAGCCCGAAAGAGTTCATTGTGGACAGGTAGTACCGTCCACTGCCCGGTATTCCGATGGAAAAGCTTCCATCACTGCCGGTCTGTCCCTGGAAGGTGCTGGGGATATCGGCCGGATTGGGTGCCGTTCCTGAATTGCCTAATATGGGGGGAAGTTTGTCAAACAGGGTCAGGTAAACATTTTCCAACCCGGTCAACTGCCCCTCCGCAGTCTTTTTGCCCACAATCCTGCCGCTAAGCGAAGCACCCGCGCTCATCTGGAGATCACGGGTAACAGATGACACCCCTTCGGCTACAGTAAGGCTGGCCCCCTCGGCCGCCAGGAACAGTCCGCCCGGGTGGAAAACTTTGACCGTGTAATTGCCCGGTTGGACATTTGAAACCTGGTATGTCCTTGCCTGGGAATCGACCATGCCAAAGGCGTTTTTCGTAAGGTCGCTCTGGTTTATAAACATTAATTGCGTGTTTTGCAGGGACTCGTTGTTGTTTGGCGTATACACGTAGCCGCTTACGGTTGCCCCTGTGTTCCCACCCGGTGGCACCACAGGAGGAGGTGTGGCTCCCCCGGCTCCCAGAAAATAAATGACCGGACGGGTAGCCTCGGCATTCCCCTTGGCCGCCCTGAGCCACAGCTCGTACTGGTTCTGGTTTAACGTAGTGTTCAGGTAGTTCGCCCCGAGGTTGGTCAGGTTAATGGTGAAGCTGAAGCTTCCATTGACTATATTGTTGATGTCTATGCCGGGAACGGTAACCTCTTCCATGTTGGGCATCCGGAATATTTTGACCTGGAAGGTGTCCGGTGTTCCGGTGACCGTTCCCGCCACTGCCAGGCTTGTCCCGTTGATAGTGGCCCCCTGGGCCGGCAGGGTGCAGTTGATGCTGATCTGCTCGAAGACTGGAGGCAGGCCCCCTGCCGAATTAATGGTCAGGGTGGAGTATACCTGTTCCTGCACCGTGTTCAAAGTCACGGCATACCCCTTGCTGGCCGCGCCTCCGGCCGTAAGACCCTGGGCCAGTGCTATAGTGGCATTTGTCTGGTTAACCACAGACAATGTTGACAGCCCGGTAACGTCAGTCAGTCCGTCATATACGGTCATTACCGTGGAAGGGCTAAAATTTGTGTCAGTCCCCTGGACTTGGATAATCTGTCCATTGGGATACCCTTCGGCCAGGGAATTGGGGGTCAGCGTGATGGACGCCCCAATTGCCATGGAAGGCATCAACATGCATGCAATAAGCACAAGAGTAAGAATTATTGACAGCTGTTTCCTTCTTTTGAGTTTAGTGTCCACTTCCTTTTTCAACTCCTTGTTTTTATTAAATTTCTGTCTCTCCAGAAAACCACTACATAGTCAGACCCCCCCCTATGGAAAAAAGTGGGTCAATTGATCCAGTCTTCCAAGGCTGTCAAACTGACCATCTACATTAAATATATAACAATACCAACGACGCAGTCCCCACCCCGCCAGGGTGGTTTATGCGGCAGGCATGATCATAGTGCAGGGTGGGAAACCTGTGTTCCCCATCCCTGATGGAAGGAAACTGGTTTTTTTTGTAGAACTCCTTATATACAGAAGTTCTATTTAAAAACCGGTTCATTAAGAGGTGGTTTCCGGAATGAGATTGATATTATATGCCCTTCCCCTGGGGCTGTACTTCGGCGGGCTGCTTTCGGTGCCGTATTTTGGTCCTGTGCTGGCGGCATGGGCCGGTGACATGAACTCCTTTTACCAGCTGGCGATTGTTTTTTCTCTGGCACACGGGGCTGGATTGGTTGCCGGAGGGTATTATTATTTTCGGTGGCATGGCAAGCAGGCGAGCCTCCTGGCAGCGGCCGGCGCGGTTTTAATTACAGCCGGGGCGACCCTTACCATTTGGTTTTTATCTCCCGGAGAGGATCTGGGTTTAAAGGAAATATTGGTGCTTGTGTTATATGGAGTGGCCTCCGGGTGGCCGGTGGCGTTATACGGCCGATGGTTTTCCTCCCCTGCCACGGCGGGAGCGAGAGGTCTTATTATGGGCGGGAATGTACTTCTGGCCAATATAATTCTTTTTTTAGTCGGCCAGGGGCTGGAAACCGGTTTATTCACCCCCGGTTATGCGGCTGCAGTCTGCACGACACTGTTTTTACTGGGTGGCGCCCTGATATTATTCCTCCCGGCCGGCCCGGCCTTCAGCCCGCCGGTTTATCCCACCGAAATCAAGAGTTCGCTGCCACCCGGGCGAATGCTGGCAATCGGTTGCCTGGTTTACTTTACCGGCGGGCTTTACTACCAGACCATACTGCCGGAATTGTCCTCCATTTCCCCTTCATACTTGATTATTGCACCTTATTTTGCAGGTTTGCTTTTTTTAGGCCCATGGTCGGACCGCAGGGGGAGAGGCAGCCTGATGTTATGTTCCCTGCTTTTAATCGGAGGGGGGTTTTCTCTCTGGGCAGCCAGCGTTCAGCTTCCCTTGCTGGGGGGGATCGGTCACATGATGATCATTTCCGGCCTGCTGAGTATGGATCTTTTTTACTGGACATCCCTGGCCGACAGCGCGCCCCCGGGGGCCGGTAGCCTGACCATGGGGCTGGGGCTTGGCGTAAGTGTTATAGCTATTATTCTGCCCGTGCTGATAGGCAGCTTTGTACCAAGGGATGTTATTCTCCTACGGACAATAAGTGGGGCGCTTGGAGTGTCGTTTGCGCTTCTTTCCCTGGTCATGATCAGGGAAAAAAACCTGGATTTTTCCATCCGCGCCGCCACGGAGGCGGGAGTAGTAGCAAAGGCAATCGCCCCTTCCGATCTCTGCGTAAACACCGGTGATCAGGAATCGCCATCCGGGGGCGGACCGGATACTGCCGCCGTCACCGCAGCAGAGCTACAAAGGTTGCGGGACTATAACCTTACCTCCCGGGAGCAGGAAATTGCATTTCTTCTGGTCAGGGAATACTCCTCCAGGGAAATAACAGATCACCTTTGCATTTCCCAAAACACCTTAAAATACCACATAAAAAATATACTGCGCAAGACTGACACCAACAACCGTCAGGAGCTGCGCGAAAGGATACTGGTCCTGTAAATTCCTCCCCAAAATCAACAAGGGCTTCACTATTAAAAGTGTAAGCCCTTGTCTTAGTTTTATTATGGCTGCTTCAATAGCCGGGAATAAAGCCGAGGCACAGATAAGTATAGAGAATTCTGCGGGCTGTCAAAGAGTTCGGGTATAGTGTCGTTAATGGTTATACCCGCAGTGAGCTGGCTGAGGGTGGTTTTTCCAATGTGTGTCTGGACGCTGCAAGATCAATTAATTTCTGATAATCCTCAATTTCTGAAGACAGGTGATTTACAAATAGATCTCTGATGTCTTTTCTTTTCGAGGAATAAAACCCTCTGACGTGTTGAGTTATGGCAAATTGGAAGGCTGCCGTGAGAACACCTATTATTTCGGTGTCGCTAAGTTTAATTTTATTGGTCTCTCTTGGAGGTGCTTGCATCTCCCGCATCACAGGTCGAGCAGGAATGGTAAAGCCTTCGTTTTTTAAAACATTTTCTATTTCCTGCAGATGCGGTAATGCAATTTGATTTAAGCCCCGCTTAAGAAGATCTGTCAATTGACTATCGCTGGTACTTGCAATATACTGTTCCAGGTTCATTATGCTTAGATGCCTATAGTTAAGGGACTCCCATAACAAGCCTACCTCTTCCATATTTAAGCCGTTATCCTTTGCCGATGCCGGGGGCGGGGGATTAAAAGCGTTTCTGCCCGAAGCTATGTTAAGAATTACGTTGTACGCATTAATATCCTCAAAGATTAAATCAGTAAATATTTTTCTTGCCGAATCATTGATGAATGTTCCTAAAGCCTTTGTGTCGTTTTGCAACATAGCCCGCCCCCAGGCAACCAGGTTAAATAATACTTCGTCGTCACTTAACTTGACTTCCTGACCTTTTCCAGGTTTACCCTGTAAAGTTTTAGAGGCGGGACGTGGTGGAACTGTAAATCCCTCATCTTTTAGAATTTTTTCCAGCTTCTTAATCCTGGTGATTTCTGTCCCATTGATAATAGCCAAAAGAACAGTGTGTATTTCTCCATCCTCGGTATTCATCATATATGTTTCAGTTACCTCAATCAATTTGTAACCGGAGGTAAGTCCTTCCCATAGATAGTACACCTCTCCGGCGTGCATTGGTTTTTTTGCTGTTGGTTGTTGAAAGGGCAAAAGCTTCTTGAATATGTTTTTCATAAGAACCCTCCCCCCCATGATTTTGGTAATACTTTATTGTTACAATAAGTTATCCATAGTATTCATAAAGAAAACAGACAAACTCCTTAAAGCAATATTACAGGCAAAATCTGCTTGATTTTTATGGAGACGCACAGAGATACCGGGTTCCAAAGCTATTTCAGGACCCATAGCCTGCGTCCGGTCGCGACTTCATTCTTCCGGGGCAATCAAAAATTTTGCGTTTAGTGTATGCGCATAGTTGTTATCAGGGCTCAAACATGCAGTAAATATGCAGTGTTTGAGCCCTTTTTACGAGCAAAACTTCCGATTGTCCCCTAACGAACCGTCCCTGAATTTACAGTCCCAGATTCTCTCCTACAATAACAACCACATATTCGGGAATCCCTAAGGGCTTAACCTCGGTGGTTACTGTCACCCGGCAAGAACGGGCCGGGGGTGAGCAGTCCATACAAAAAGTGGTTTTGGAGCAGGGTGTTGGCAGATTAAGCCGGCAAAAGTTAAGCGGCGCGGCTTCATCTTTTATCCGGCTCATAGCAGCGGCCTGGTCTTTGACTATTTTGTTCACACCGGCTACCACTATAACCTTCTGGGGGCCAAATGTCATGGCAGCCACTCTGTTGCCGAAACCGTCAATATTTATCAGGTGTCCGTCACAGGTGATGGCGTTGGAGCTTGTAAGAAACACATCTGAAGTCAACTGGCCCCGGCGGGCCTTTAAAACTTCATCAGGACTGAGCCCCTCCTGCCAGTGGTCAAATACAGTATGGCCCCTTCCTTTTATAGTTTCCACCAGGCCTATCTGCCTGAGGGTAAGGGAGCCCCCAAAGCCTACAGATGCATGGGGCGGTATTCTTTTCAGAACTTCCTCAACCGCCTGTTGGCTTGTTGGCGCATAAACCCCCTCAAACAGATTTTTATTTAGGGCTGATACAGCTTTACGGGCCCTTTCCTCGTAAAACCCTTTAAAATCCACAAACACTTTGAAATCCATGACCAGCAACCTTTCTTTGACAGAATTAAAAGAGGTAAACATACCCCTTTAATATTCATATTCTCTCCGATCATTATATGGCCTGCATCCAGTGTAAAAGGAGATGAGATTATTTGTCTGTCATTTTTCCCGGTTTTTATTAATGTAAATAATATGGGCGGTAATCACTCTGCCATACAAAGTTATCAGCCAGGTCAGGAAGTTTCTTATGGGGGGAGCATGCCGGTGGCCTTCACGGTGGGATCCCCCGGCATGCAATCAATTGTATTACCTTCCCTGGAAGACAGGCTTCCTTTTTTCCATAAAAGCCTTCTGCCCTTCGGCTAGATCCTCGCTTTGCAATGCTTTTGCGCGCAATGCATAAAAATCTTTTTCCTGTTCCCCGGTATAGCTTTTAGAATCCAGCAGGCTATTGAGTATTTTTTTAGTACCGGCAATAGATAAAGGCGCATTATCGCTTATTATCCCGGCCTTCTTCAATACAGATTTCTCCAAATCGTCCCTGTTCACTACATTGTTAATCAATCCTATCTCCAGAGCGGCTTTTGCTGATATTAAATCTCCCGTATACAGTAAGTCTTTTGCTGAGGGAATGCCAACAGTTTTGGCCAGTCTGGTTATTCCGTTGAAATGATATATCACTCCAAGTTTGGCGGGAGTAATGCCAAACCTGACGTCATCCGCCGCGATCCTGAGATCACAGTTAAGGCAAAGATCCAGGCCGGCGCCAACCACAATTCCGTTGCACATAGCAATTATTGGCAGACGGGAACCCCTCATCATTTTAAACGCGTCTTCCAGGTACTTGGAAGCTTCACCGCTGCTATCTATTTTATCTATACTATATCCTGCACAAAAAGCTTTTTCACCTTCTCCCCTTAATATCAATGCTCGCATGCTTAGGTCAGAATCCAAGTCATTGATATACAAGGTCAGCTGTTTTAAAATATCTATATCCAAGGAATTTCTTTTTGCTGGATTATTAATTATTATTGTAGCGATATTACCATCTTTTTTAAGAATTACTTTGTCTTGCATATTTTGCCCCCTCTTTGTTTCAGGTTATTGCATTCAAACTTTTCAACTCATTAATTTTCTCTTTAGTATACCCTAAGGTTTCAGAAAGAACAACCTCGGTGTGTTCGCCGTATTCAGGCGGATAATTGTATTGCTGGTCCTCAATAATGGAGTTCTTAACGGGATTCCCCAAAACTCTGACTTTCGTATCTCCCTTAGTCAGGGTTACTATCATGTTTCTTGCTTCCAGCTGAGGATCTTTTAGCGCTTCTTCGATAGAAAGAACAGGTCCGCAGGGCACATCGGCCTTGTGAAGTATTTCAATCCATTCCTCCCTTCCCTTGGTTGCCAGGGATTCCTCGATAAGTGCCCGTAATTGTTTATGATTGCTCATTCTTTTTGATATGGTGTTGTATTTTTCATCAGTTAATATATCTTCCTTCTGTATCGCCTTGCAGAGGTTGATAAAGAACTTTTCCCGCTGTGCCGCAATAATTATATTGCCATTGGCAGTTTTAAAAGTCCCGTATAAATGCATTAACCCGGTGCGCCTTCTCAAGCCAAAGTTGAGAATATATGAGGATAACGCGCCCATCAAGGAAATTGTCCCATCCAGCATCGCTACATCAATTCTTTGACCTTCCCCTGTCCGGCTGACGTTGGCAAGGGCAGCGGCAACTGAAAAAGCCATCCACATACCCCCCAGGTGATCTGCAAGAGGCAGGGGGAATGGCGATAACCTCCCGTCCTCCTCCTGACAGTTGAAAGCTTCAAGCAGTCCGCTTAAACCTAAAATAATTATGTCAAAAGCCGGGTTCATCATTCTGGGACCGGAATACCCAAAGCCGGAATTGGAACATGAAATAATACGGGGGTTGAATTTTTTTAAAGTATCGAAATCCAGCTTCAGTCTTTCGAGAACTCCGGGCCTGAAATTATCTATAACTACATCGGAAATTTTAGTCAAATCGTAAAAAACCGATTTTCCTTCATTTTTTCTCAAATCTAAAACAACGCTTTTTTTGTTTCTGTTGAAGGCGATAAAATGAAGGTCATCATCTCCTATTTGGTAGTCGGTGTCAAGCTTGCTGCGTGAATCAAGGCCTCCTGATCCCGGTGGAGTTTCAATCTTAATCACTTCCGCCCCCAGGTCAGCCAGCATCATTGATGCAAAGGGACCAGCGGTGGCTCTGGTGACATCCAGTATTCTGATTCCTTCCAGTGGGCCAGTCCTTTTCCTTTCCATAATACAATCCTCCTATAGTATGCCTCAAGTTGCTGTTCGACTGATATATTGACTCGCTATTGATTAATCTTAATCTCTGGATTCCTGTTGTAAAGTTTCTTAATAATCGGGAGAAACAGTAAAATAATTGACAAAACCAAAAAGACTAATGAAATGGGTCTCATAACAAAAATTGAGTAATCGTTGCCTGACATGGACAGTGCTTGACGCATGCTCTTTTCAATCATTGGCGCCAGGATCAATCCGAGGATTAGTGGAGCGATGGGAAATTGGCACTTTCTCATGAAATATCCGACAAATCCAAAGAAAATCATTAATCCGATATCAAATAAACTATTGTTCATCATATAAACACCCAGGGAACACAGTACAGCGATAAGCGGGGCCATATATGGGTCGGCTTTTTGTATTGCAATGGCAAAAAATGGAACAAAAACAGTGTTCAGGATGAGTAAAAGTATATTTGCCACGCAAAAGCCGGCGATGGCAGCCCAGATAACATCACCCGATTCTTGAAACATCAGCGGCCCGGGCTTCAGCCCCACCATCATTAATCCACCCAGCAAGATAGCTGTTGTTCCCGACCCCGGAATACCCAGACTGAAGGTGGGAATGAGGGCTCCTCCCACTGATGCGTTGTTGGCGGCTTCAGGCGCGCTCAAACCCTGTGGCACCCCCATACCGAAGCGCTCCGGATTCCTGGAGACCTTTTTCTCGGCGCTGTATGCCAGAAAAGTGGCTATGGTTGCCCCAGCCCCGGGAAGCACCCCCACAAAAAAACCAATCAGTGAACCTCTTGCTATCGCTGAAAAATTACTGACAATTTCTTTAATATTTGGAAAAAGCGATTTGAAAGGCAGTTTGGCAGCGATCTCCTGCATGGCAGATCCGGTCTCGAGACGTAAAAGAACTTCCGACATGCCAAAAACGCCTATGGCCACAACAACAAAATCAATTCCGTCCCATAATTCCAGCAGCCCAAAAGTAAGACGCGGCTCGCCTGTTACGCTGTCCATGCCAATCAGGGCAATCATCAATCCCAATAATGTCGACACTATTGCCTTGAAAGGCCTTTTTTCTGCTAAGCCACTGGTGGCGATAAGCGCGAATAGCATCAGTGTGAAGTACTCGGGAGGCCCGAATACAAGTGCGCCTCTTGCTATCGTGGGGGAAAGAAAGGCCAGCCCCACAAATCCCAAGGTCCCCCCGATGAAGGATGCTACCGCGCTCAGTGTCAGGGCATACCCAGCCTTCCCCTGTTGGGCAAGCGGGTAACCGTCAAACGTGGAGACGACCGCAGCCGCATCGCCGGGGACATTGATTAAAATAGAGCTGATCCGTCCCCCGTACATTGCTCCGTTATAGACGCTCATCATTAAAATCAGAGCGTCCAACGGGTTCAAGCCAAAGGTTAAGGGCAGCAGTATGGCAATCCCCGTTGTGGGTCCAACACCTGGCAGGGCGCCCACAAGGGTTCCTATGGTGATGCCCAGTAAACACCATAGTATAGCGGAAGGGCTTGTGAGAATTGACTTAAACCCATCCATCAATGCTTGTAAATCCACGCACAGCCCCCCTATTAAAAAATCCCCCAGGGTAAAACCAGACCCAGCCAGCGGACAAAAATGATATACAGGCATACTGTGGTTGCAGCTGAAAACAGAATTGAGCGTGTATAGGATATTTTTTCAATTATTATTAACATGGCAAATAAGAAAAGCCCAAGGGTGACCAGCATGCCTAAAAATTCAATCAAAGCCAGGGCGATAAGCAGCGAGGATGTGAAAATTACCTGGTTGAGGATTGACTGTTTGCTCCTTTTCGCCGCCGGCTTTGCTATGCCCTGATTTGCTTTGCTGTATGTTGAGAGAAGATAACTTACCAGTAATATCGCTAGAATAACCGTTATGACCTTGGGGAAGAATCCAGCCCCCAGTAAGCCGTTGCTGGCAGTCATGGGCAACTCCGATGATGAGAAAAAAAACATAAGGGTCACCACAAGCCAGAATGAACCCAGTAAGCGATGTAACACCACAAGAATTCCCCCATTTCCAATAAGTAAGCGGCTCGAGGACATAACCACATTTTTATTTCTTCTTTATTGTTTTCATATACTCCTGATAGCCAGTGCCTTCAGCCTGCAAGTAGGCTGTATATTCCTTGCTACCCTTGAATTCAGCCAGTAAGTTATTGTCTTTAATGTATTTCTTCCAGGCATCAGTTTCCATCATATCCTTAAAAGCCTTTTCCCAATAGGAGACTGCATCTGGAGAGATGCCGGCCGCCGCCCAGAAGCCCCGCGACCTGTAATAGGTGACATTTATGCCTTTTTCTTTCATTGTGGGAATATCGGGAAAACTGGCATCCCTTTTGTCCGCTAGAATACCCAGAGGTATCAGGTCTCCTTTAGCCGCGTACCCCTTTAACAAGGCTGGCGTTACAAATGCCACCTGGGAGTGTCCGCCCAATAAATTGGTGAGACTTTCTGAAGCGCCGCCTGTGGTGAGAATATTTAATTGTTTATCCACTCCGTATCCCCTAGCTATCTGCTGCCACTTGTAAGGCTCTCCCCCGTCTATGGCGCTGGAAATGCTGATCACTATTTTGCTTGGATCGGCTTTTA